>ODAI010737244.1_pt1 | contig 14548 bp, 9 predicted proteins | sample 1539321 | NCBI WGS metagenome assembly ODAI01 (sample SAMN02144231, study PRJEB22623) | gut metagenome | biome: sheep rumen | host: Ovis aries | place: New Zealand
CCGAACTCGGAAAAAGCGGACAGTGCCCTGGTATATTTTGCGGAATCCGTATCTTCCGAGGGGGTCAGGAACAGGTAGTATTTTGCGTCGGCAGAATCCCTGTACAGCGCGCTCTTTCCGTCAAATACGGAGGCGGTAAGCCAGGCTGCGTCCGCTGCCTGGCCGAGGGCGGTAAATGTATACAGCTGGGCGCCGGCAGGAAGAATAGTGTCAGCCTTTTCCGAAGACGGTCTGCTGCCGGCGGATTTCTTTTTCCCCGGGGAGGCACTGCTGCTTTCATCGGTATCGCCGATCTCCCTGCGGATTGCGTCCAGAAGCTGTCCGAGGGCAGATGCGGGCTGGCCGGAATCGGATGAGCCGGCTTTGACGGAAGGAGCAAAGCTGGAAAAGCGGGTATCCAGTTCCTCGGGGTTGTCGACTTTGGTGACGATCAGCACAAGGCTGTCGTCGTGCAGGGGGACCGCCTCCACCATGACAGGAATGTTTTCCGCTTCAAAGCCGTAGCGCTTATAGGCTTCCTGCATCAGTTCGTGGAAAAGCCGCCTGGCCTTTTCTGTGCCGTAGGCGAGTTCTTTTAAATGGAGCTGACGGCTCTCCATGTCCTCTCTGGAGAGGTAACAGCGGATCTGGCTGTCATTGACTTTCTCTATTCTCATACCTGTACTGAACCTCTCGCGTGCGGATAAAGACATTTACTGCTTATCAATTCATGGTATAACCTGGCGGGCTGAAGCGTCAAGCCCTCATTTTACTAAAACACTCAAACGCTTTGTACTAAATTCACAAGAATAGCAATTTTAGCATTTTCGTTCCCTGATCCTATTGTACCGAATTGATTCATCTTTTAAAATATCGTTGTCCTGCAAAGGGCATATGAATGTATCAGAAAGGAGGGCAGTTTTCGAATACGGCAGAAGGATTTTTGTATCAACTTATATCAAAAAGAATATAGATGAATCAATCTGATAATAGTACTTAGCCTTTAAATAAGGATAAATATTAAGTATCTAAAAATGATTTTATCCGCCATACGACAAAATATATAACTTAAGTCCTGCTGTTCATAAAGATGGTGTATTTTACCTGCAGAATTTATTTTTTGTAAATAATTATTCCGGATTGATGTTTCGATACAGCCCTGCAGGGCCGGGGGAGGAAAAAGGGATATAATTCCACGGAGTGTACTCCTGAGTTCTTGAGCCCCGATCCAACATTTCTGTTCTGGCGATCCTGCAGTCCCCTGCGGGGACAGGACCGGTTGTCTTTGAAACGTTCTTCAGAAGTCATATCACAGATGGCATATCTCCGGGAGAGCCTGTCCTGCTGTCCGGTCTGCAGGATGTTACAGACCGGCGCGCTTTGCCCTGTGCGGCATCCGCACGGCGGACAGGCTTCTACGTCTGCCCGCAGACAGCCCGTCTTTTCTATGTTAATTCCTTGTGCTATAATAAAACAGCGGGCCGACAGCGAGCCGGGCGGCTGCAAATGCCGTGGCCGCATGAATGAACTTCGCAGACATCTGACAGGCGTCTGAATCTGCGGAAGAAGCAGTTTGCGCGCAATCTATCATGAGACTCCGAAATGCTCCCAACAGAAACGAGGCCACGAATGAAAAAAGCGGTTCCCTATATCATTACGATCATCCTGCTTCTTGTTATGGGAGGCGTTTTTTTTAAAGTATATTATGATCATTATATGTACACTGATGAGAGGGCGGATCTCAATGAATATTACGGTGTACAGGATGAAGATGATTTCCCGATCATATACGAGAATCTGGTTTCGGAGATGCATGCGCGCCGTTTCGACGGGGAATGTTATATGGATCTGGAGACTGTCAGGAGTCTGCTCAACAACAGATTCTATTACGGCACTCAGGATGATACGCTGATCTACTGCCTTCCGGAGGAAATGTACGTCGCCAGGGCAGGCGAGAAGAAATGGGAGAGCGATGTGAACGGCGTGACGGAGGAGGACTACGCCCCGGTCATCAAAGACGGAGAGACTGTCTATGTGGCGCTTCCTTATCTGCGGAAGTTCACCAATTTCTATTACGGAGTTTACGAGGGACCCAACCGTGTCGTTCTGCGCAATGAGTGGGGAACTGAGAAGATGGCAACGGTCAGGGGCAGTACCAACATGCGCACACTGGGAGGCGTGAAAGCCCCGATCATCGCGGCGGTGGAAGAAGGGACGGATGTCCTGATCCTGGATCCGCTGGACGACTGGACCAGAATCGAGACTGCTGACGGCTACTACGGATATGTGGAAAACAAGTACCTGTCCGAGACCAGGGAGCAGGAGATGGAACCGGTGACGGACGTTCCCGAATATGTTCCCCAGTACAGGAGTCTTGGAAAAAGAATCTGCATTGCCTGGAATATGATATATTTTGCCGAGAGCAACAAGGAGATCGACGGTATGCTGGTGGGGACCAAAGGGATCAATGTGCTGGCTCCGACCTGGTTCACCCTGGAAAGCGAAGACGGAGATATCAATGTAAAGGCTTCCAAAAGCTATGTGAAGATGGCACATGATAAGGGTATGCAGGTCTGGGGTGTCCTGGACAATTTCCAGAACGATGATCTTTTTGTCTATACCCAGTTTTTGAACTCGCTGGAAGGCCGGCAGAAAGTGATCAGGACACTCATCGAGGAGGCTGAGAACTTCGATCTGGACGGCATTAACGTGGATATCGAAGGTCTTGCCGAACCGACGGATGTGTATGATTTTATCGAGTTTGTGCGCGAGATCTGCATCGCCTGCCGCCGGGCCGGACTCTATATTTCCGTCAACAACTATGTGCCCTACAATTACAACGACCATTACGATCTGGAAGAGCAGGCCTCTTTTGCGGATTATGTCATTATCATGGGATATGACGAGCATACCGTCGGCAGCCAGGAGGCGGGAAGTGTCGCCTCCATCGGATATGTGGAATACGGCATTCAGGAGGCTCTCAAAGATGTGCCGGCCGAGCGTCTGATCAACGGTATCCCCTTCTATACGATCGGATGGGCGACGGAGGGCGGAACTGTATCCGGAAGAACACTGGATATGGCAGAGGCCAAGGTCTTTATGAAAGACCATGACATGAAAAAGGAATGGAACAGTACGGCCGGGCAGAATTATGCCGAGAAGGAATCGGGCTCCAAACTCTACCAGATCTGGCTCGAGGACAAAAAATCCATCAGCACCAAGCTGGATCTGATGAAGGAAAACGGACTTGCAGGTGTCGCAGTATGGCGCCTGGGCCTGGAGACAAATGATGTCTGGGACGTGATTGACGACTACGTGGAGTGATACGCTGAAATAAACTGATGAACACAATTTATGCAAAAATGACAGAAGAGGAGATTGACAGGGAACAGATCCGGCTGGCCGGAGAGATCCTGCGCCGGGGCGGGCTGGTGGCCTTTCCGACAGAGACCGTGTACGGTCTCGGGGGAGATGCCTTCAATCCCGAATCCTCCAGGAAAATCTATGCGGCAAAAGGAAGGCCTTCCGACAATCCCCTGATCGTGCATATCTGCAGGCTTGAGGATATGGAACGGGTGGCAGCCAGGGTGACGCGCGAGGCACGTCTTCTGGCAGAAGCCTTCTGGCCGGGACCTCTCACGATCATCCTGCCCAAAAGACCGGAGCTTCCCCTGGAGACGACAGGCGGACTTGATACAGTGGCAATTCGTTTCCCGTCCAACAAGATCGCCAAGGCCATGATCGATGCCGGCGGCGGCTTTATCGCTGCCCCCAGTGCCAACCGGTCCGGCCGTCCCAGTCCGACGCTGGCGCAGTACTGCCGTGAGGATCTGGACGGGCGTGTGGATATGATCATCGACGGAGGACAGGTGGGACTGGGGCTCGAATCCACCATTATCGACCTGACAGATACGACACCTGTGATCCTGCGTCCGGGCTTTGTGACCTGGGAGAAGCTGCAGGAGGTCCTGGGCAATGTGAATGCGGGCAGTCTCGTACCCGATCTGAATGACGAAACTGCGCCGAAAGCACCCGGCATGAAATACCGCCACTATGCCCCCCAAGGGAATCTGACCATTGTGGACGGACCGCAGGACAAGGTCACTGCCTATATCAACGAAAAAATCAGCATCCACAGGTCAGAGGGGATCCGCACCGGTGTGATCTGCACAGAGGAGACAAAGAATGTCTATGCGGCTGACCTGGTCAAGAGTGCAGGCTCCAGAGAAGACGAGGAGAGTGTGGCAAGAGAGCTCTTCCGGATCCTGCGGGAATTTGATGACGAGGGCGCCGGAGAAATCTACGCGGAGTCTTTTGACAGTACCGGGATCGGCAGGGCAGTGATGAACCGCCTGCTCAAGGCTGCAGGGCAGAGAATTGTACATCTTGGATAAAAACCGGAATGACAGACCAGGACGACAGGATCCTGTTCCGGTTTATATTTATATTAAGAAAGATAAACGGTTATCGGGGGGCAGAGATCTTCTGGTAATAAAAAAGCACTTTGAATTTGAGACATCTTCATCAAACACCATAAGACAGGAGGAAAAAATGGGAAAAGTAGTTGTAATGGATCATCCTTTGATTGCGCATAAAATCGGCATCATCAGGAAAAAGGATACCGGAACCAGAGAGTTTCGTGACATTATCTCTGAAATTGCCATGCTTCTGTGCTATGAAGCGACAAGAAACCTGGAGCTTGAGGATGTGGAGATTGAGACACCGATCTGCACGACCGTTACCCAGGAGCTCAGAGGCAAAAAGCTTGCGGTTGTTCCGATTCTCAGAGCAGGTCTGGGAATGGTGGAAGGCATGCTGGCTATGATCCCTGCAGCAAAAGTCGGACATATCGGTCTTTACCGCGATCCTGAAACCCTGAAACCCGTGGAATATTACTGCAAACTGCCCTCTGACTGTGAAGAAAGGCAGATTTTTGTGGTGGATCCCATGTTCGCGACCGGCGGTTCCGCCATCGCAGCTGTAGATCTGCTCAAAGGACATGGCTGCAAGAACCTCTGCTTCCTCTGCATCATCGCGGCACCGGAAGGTGTAAAGGCATTTACGGAGGCGCATCCGGATGTGGATCTGTATATCGGAGCGCTCGACGATCATCTGAATGAACACGGCTATATTGTCCCCGGTCTCGGCGACGCTGGCGACAGGATCTTCGGCACCAAGTAAGGACGGCAGGGACAGGGCTGAAAGACCGGCGGAGCCGTACAGGCAAGGACAGCAAGTACAGGACTGGAAGACCGGCGGAGCCGTACAGGCACCGATCATAACCTGCTGAAACGAGAGACATTAAATTCGATCCATTAAGGCAAAAAACATAAAAACAAGGCTCAGACTGGAACGGGAAAGGGGGGAACGATGGCCGGAAAAAGAAGCGGATACATTTCCTGGGATGAATACTTTATGGCTGTAGCGCAGCTCGCCGGGATGCGCTCCAAAGATCCCAGTACACAGGTCGGATCCTGTATTGTCAGCGACGAACACAAGATTTTGTCTATGGGATATAACGGTCTTCCGATCGGATGCTCGGATGATGACTTTCCGTGGGAGCGTGAAGGAAAACCGCTGATGACCAAGTACCCCTATGTGACACACAGCGAACTGAACGCCATACTCAATTTTCGCGGAGGGAGCCTGGAGGGCGCCACCATCTATGTCACCCTCTTTCCCTGCAATGAGTGTGCAAAGGCGATCATTCAGTCGGGGATCCGCAATGTTGTCTATGACAGCGATAAATATGCGGAGGCGGACAGCACGATTGCCAGCAAGCGCATGTTCGATGCCGCCGGAGTAACTTACCGCCAGTATGAACGCTCCGGAAGGAAGATCGAGATCGACCTGTAAAGGCACAGGACTTTTCCGGACCTCTCCCGGACAGATGAAAGAGTCTCCCTGACGGGACTGTATGCTTCCGGGAAACTTTTGTCCATTGACTATCATCATGCATGTCTGCGGGCAGCCGCCCATGGCTGCAAGAAAAACAGAAACGGCGTATTCCTCCGGCAGAGGAATACGCCGTTTTTTCTATTGGGCAGTATCATGATCACAGGGATGTCCCTGTCCTGTTTTTATTGGTTTTCTCCGCTCTCTTCGCCTTTTCCGCCCTGTTTCTCCTCTTTGTACTGAGCGACGATCCTCCAGATACGCTCTGAAGGAATGAGCAGGTCGCTGATGGAACTGTCATGGTTCAGGGTATCGATGATATAGGCGATGAATTTGCTCATGTCACAGCTGTGATGCCAGGGCCTGTCAAGCAGCTCCTGGGGCTGATAGATGAGGTTGGTGGTGTAGATTCCGGAGATAATTTTGTCCTCGTAGGCTTTGTCGAACTTTTCCAGGCCGCCGGTGAAGAGACCGAAGGTCGCGAATAAGAATACGCGCTTTGCACCGCGTTTTTTGAGGTCCTGAGCTACTTCGAGGGCGCTGTCACCGGAAGCGAGCATATCATCGATGACCACCATATCTTTTCCTTTTACGCTGGAACCCAGGAATTCAAAAGCAACGATCGGGTTGACACCGCCCACCATACGAGTATAGTCACGGCGCTTGTAGAACATACCCATGTCCAGACCCAGGACGTTTGCGAAATATACGGCGCGTTTCATGCCGCCCTCATCGGGACTGATGATCAGCATGTGGTCGCTGTCAATCTGCAGGTCATCCACTGTATTCAGAAGGCCTTTGATGAACTGGTAAGCCGGCTGAACGGTGTCAAAGCCGTTGAGAGGAATGGCGTTCTGCACACGGGGGTCGTGAGCATCAAAGGTAATGATATTGTCGACACCCATGCGGGTGAGCTCCTGCAGGGCGATCGCGCAGTCCAGGGATTCACGTGCGGTTCTCTTGGACTGAAGGCTTTCATACAGATAGGGCATGATGACCGTGATGCGGCGGGCTTTTCCGCCGACTGCAGCAATCACACGCTTGAGGTTGGCAAAATGGTCATCCGGGGACATGTGGTTGTCAAATCCAAACATGCGGTAGGTCTCATTGTAGTTGACCACATCCACAAGGATGTAGAGGTCCATGCCGCGAACAGACTGAGCCACAACACCCTTGCCCTCGCCGGTTCCGAAACGGGGCTCTTTGGTATCGATGATATAGGTGGGACGGAGATAGCCTGCGAAAGCAGGGCTGTCTTTATGCTCGTGCTGACGCTCGGCGCGCCAGTCCTGAAGATAGGCATCGATTTCCTTCCCCATCGCTTCACATCCGGTGACGGTGATGAGGCCGAGCTCGCCGAAAGGGGCGTTGTCCAGAATACGTTTGTCGTGTTTTTTGTTGGATTCCATCACGTTTGCAGTCCTTTCTGAAAATGGGGTGACATATATCTGCAGGCATTTACTGAATTCTACCCGCATACTCTAACAGAATCATTTCCTTATTACAAGTCCTTATTAATCACAAGCCCGTATTACGTGAGGGACTTGCAGTTGCTGATACAGAGTTCTGTACAGACCCGCCAGAAACGCGAGGCGGCGTGTACAGATCAGTAACGGCTTATGTGCTGACTTGTATATAAACTGTGCACTCTGCAGCAGGCTATCGGCGTCCGCGGCGTCTTTGCTGCAGGCGGATATCTTTCCCGGTCAGTTTGCAGATCTCATAGGTGCTCGTGATACGGGAGAATACCCGGTCAGAATAGCGGGCCTGCATTTCCTTCAGAGAGAGGTTGGTGGATATAATGGTCGAGTGCCTGTTCAGTTCGCGCTCGCTGATGCATGAAAACAGCTGTGAAGCGACGAAAGCGTTTGTAAATTCCGTCCCCAGATCATCGATGATCAGCAGGTCACAGTTGTAAAGGTCGCCGGTAAATTCGCGCAGTGCGTCTCTGCTGCCGCTGCCGAAGGTGCAGTCGGCCAGCCTGTCAAAAAGTGAGGCGGCGCTGAAGTACAAGACGGATCTGCCTCTCTCGATCAGGGCGCGGGCGGCGCAGACAGAGAGCATGGTCTTGCCGGTTCCCACGGTTCCGTAGAGATAGAGATTACGGTGCACCTGGTCAAATTCTTCTACAAAGCGCTCGCATGTGCGGCGTGCCTGCCGGAAGTGCTCCAGGTCTTCACCGGTGTAATATTTTTCTGAAAGAGATGCGAAAACAGCACCCTCGGCGAGTTTTTCCAGATGAGACTGGTCATAGAGAATGGCTGTCTCTCTTCTGCGCAGGCAGCGGCACTTTTCCCGGCCTATATAGCCGGTATCGCGGCAGTCGGGGCAGTCCCAGGTCATTTCCAGATAATCGGGCGGAAAGCCGTTTTCTGTCAGGAGCAGCGCGCGCTTTCGGGTGATCTGCGCGGCAGTTTCCCGGAAAGAATAAGGCCCGCTTCCGTAAGCTGACTGAGGATCTTCCGTTGGTGTGCGGGAAGCCGCAGGATGCATGGCCTGACTGCCTTCTGCCTGCGGATCTGCCGGCTGTGAGTCTGCCGCCTGCGGATTCACGTCGGATTCACCCGGGGATCCCGAGAGGCGCCTGCGCAGCAGGTCCATGGCCAGTGAAGGCGTCTGCTGCTCCAGCTCCTGCAGCGCGGGGATCCTTGCATATGCGCGGATGCGGCGCTTTTCGAGCTCATGGCGGTGCCTGTCACGGATGCCGGCATATTCAATCATGATTTGGTCGTACTGCTCTTTTTTTAAGGACACGTTGTATACCTGAAATGGCCTCCTGAGGTTATAAGTCAAGACCCGAGAAGTTCTTTTTCGAGTTGGTCAAAGTCGTAGTCGTTTTGCTCAAACTGGTTGAAGCTGTTTGAAGAGCGCGCCTGTTTTCCGGCTCTGCCCTGTTTTTTTTCGGCGGGGCGGGAGGCGGATGGGACGTTTTCCTGCCGGAGCATATATGCGGCTTCTCCGGCCTCAGAGTCTGCAGAGCCGCTTCCGCTGCCGGCCCCTTTCGCTTTCTTTTTCCGGGAGGGGACAGCCTTGCCCGCCGCTGCCTGTTCAGCCTGCAGAGGTGTTGAAATACCGGACTTGGCCCAGTTTTCCGCAACCTTTTTGATATATCGGAAATCCTTTTTGCCGCGGTCCACGCAGTACTGCAGGAGATAGTCGATCATATCGTCCGAAAAGTGCAGCCTTTCCGAAATATGGTAAATGATCCTGATTTCATTCAGGGACATGGGCTTTCCGATGTACTGCTCTATGACAAAGAGGAGCTGCTTGCGGCCGGGATCGCTGCGAAAGCCCTCGAGAGCCTCCAGCTCGGATGGAGCAGAGGCTGGGGATGAAGCATGGTTTTTCCCGCTTCCGGAAAGGTCTTCCGGATATGCTCCCGTGATTTCCGCGGAGGAAGCCGTGGATTCCGCAGAGGAAGCCATGGATTCCGCAAAGGAAGCCATGGAATCTGCAGAGGAAACCATGGATTGCGCGAAGGAAGGTGCTGCTTCCGGACTTCCGCCCTGATCAGACTCCGGAAAACTGCCTGCTGACAGAGAAGCCCGGGCGGGATAAATGCCGCCGGCGGCCATACGCAGACAGGCGTTTTCTCTTGCGGAATCCGGGAGCAAAACCGCGGCGGGCTGGGAAAAGGCCAGCACACGATTTGCATCCGGCACACTGCTGCCGTAAGTGGAGTCCGGCACTGTTCCCGGACGGCGCATACGAATGGAGATCAGTGTATTCCTGCTGTCAAAATCCAGATTCAGAAGGCCCTTCCGCTCCCAGTAACGCAGAGAGCGCACGACATCCTTCTCAGTGTGATTGAACTGGTCCGCCATATCGGACACACTGGCAGCGCGGTGTGTGCCCATCATGCGCAGCAGATAGAGATAGACCTTGATCTGCGCATCGTTGGCGCTTTTCATATATTCGTCTATAAAAAGATTCGAAACCATGGTGGAATCGGATCCGCTGTCGTTGTAAATGGTGAACACTTTCTTTCCTCCGCTGCTGCATATGATTCATTAAATCCGGGAAACTCATAATAACACAGCGGGAGACAGATTTTAAATGGACAATATGACGATTAATTTCGGGCTTTTGAGAGTACCGGGTACTCAGGGTTAAATTGTGGATAACGTTGAAAATGTGGATAAGCGGGGAAAAACGCATACATCCCGCAGGTCGATTTCCACAATGGAAAAGGTTCTGCGGGATGGGGATAAATGTGGATGATGTTGATAAGTGAATCAGGAAAGCAGGTTTTCGCCGATCTTATCGACGTTTCCTGCACCCATGGTTATCACCAGATCATTTTTTCGGCAATTTGCCAACAGGTATTCTTCAATTTCTGAAAATGTCGGGAAATAGAGACAATCGTGTCCGAGCTTTTTGATCTCTTCCTGCAGGGTCCGGGAGCTGATCCCCAGGGTATCGGTTTCCCGCGCGGCATAGATATCCGCCAGAATCACAATATCCGCGAGAGAAAGTGCCTTCGCGAAGCCGGACATAAATGATTTCGTCCTCGTATAGGTGTGGGGCTGGAAAACGCAGATGATCCGGCTGTAGGGGCATGCCCTGGCGGCACGCAGGGTGGCTTCGATTTCAGTCGGATGGTGTGCGTAGTCGTCGATGATGGTGAAACCATTCCTTTCGCCCTTGTACTGGAAACGACGGTCCGTTCCTTTAAAGAGGGACAGACCTTTTGCGGAGGCACTCCTGGGAATGTCCAGCCGGTCCGCGGCAGCGACTGCAGCGAGAGCGTTGCCGATGTTGTGCATGCCGGGAACACACAGGGTGATCTCTGTATCAGCGCCGCAGGAAGCGGGCCCATGCAGGGTGAACGAAGGGTGTCCGTTTTTGTCGAGGGTGATATCGGAAGGATAGTAGTCGGCACCCGGCTCTGAAGAAAAGGTCACCACTTTGCAGGAAAGATCTTTTGCGATCTCCTCCCAGTTGTCGATCTCTGCGTTGATGATCAGGGTGCCTTCTGCAGGGATCAGTTCCGCAAAACGACGGAAAGAACGACGGATATCCGAAAGATCCTTGAAGAAATCAAGATGGTCTTCTTCTATATTCAAAATAATACCGATTCCGGGGAACATGTGCAGGAAACTGTTGGTGTATTCGCAGGCCTCCGCCACAAAGTAACCGCTGCTTCCGATGCGCACATTGCTGCCGATATCAGAGAGAAAACCTCCGATCGAAAGAGTCGGGTCGACATCTGCCGCCAGCAGGACCTCGGACAGCATGGAAGTCGTGGTTGTCTTGCCGTGTGTGCCGCTTACCGCGACGGGCAGACGGTAATTTTTCATGAGCTGACCGAGCAGTTCCGCCCTGCTCAGGGAAGGGATGCCTTTTTCGTGCACCGCTTTGTATTCGGGATTGTCGGGATGAATGGCTGCTGTAAAGACGGCGAGGTCGATGTCATCTGTGATGTTTTCGGCCTTCTGGCCTATAAAGACCTTGATCCCGCAGGCTTCCAGCTCCTGTGTGGCGGCAGATTCGGCCCGGTCCGAGCCGGATACGGTGAAGCCTTCGCTGGCGAGGATCTGGGCGAGACCGCTCATGGATATGCCGCCGATTCCGACGAAATAGACGCGGACCGGATGCTTAAAATCTATCTGATACATAGTGTAAATGTCTCCTTTGCTGAAAATGCGTCACTTTAAAGAATCACCTGAAACGCGGGGTGTTTTTCGCGGCTTTACAGTAATGTACACCACAAGACTCTGTTTCGCAAGTGCATGTGCCGCATCATCTTCTTTCCGCGGATCATCGGCTGCATTTCATACCTGTACCGGCCTCACGGCGTTTTCCTGCATCCTGCCCAGGCTCCCCGGATTGGACTGACAGCAGCGGTCTGTATAAAGAGAATCATCGGCTGTCAGTAAACGTGTACAAAAAGCGGATGGGGGCGGGGAAATTGTTTCATATGGAAAAATCCTTTTAGCTAAGCACTTTTTTGAGTATAAGAATATTTTGAAATATAGTGAAAACAGAGCGACTTGTGGACTTGTTTAAACATTATATAATATATGTACAGCAATGTGCAGTTCCTTTTCCTGTTACACTGTGATATAATTAAATTGCGAATATATTGACGGAATATTGTCAATATGTTCGTAATATGGTATTTTCTTATCTGCCGCATCCTTTTCGGACACGGCGAAATTCTGCAAATATTCAGTCTTGGTCCGCATCAGACGGGCTAACGGGAGGAAGATTAAGATGATAGTAAAGAAGGAAATGATTGCCATGCTCCTGGCAGGAGGACAGGGCAGCCGACTCGGTATACTTACTTCTGATGTGGCAAAACCTGCTGTTTCCTTTGGCGGCAAGTACAGGATCATAGATTTCCCGCTCAGCAACTGCATTAATTCGGGTATTGATACAGTGGGAGTTCTTACACAGTACATGCCTCTTCGTCTTAACGCGCACGTGGGTATCGGTATCCCGTGGGATCTGGACAAGAATCTGGGCGGCGTGAGTGTTTTGTCGCCTTATGAAAAAATCCAGAACACAGAGTGGTATACAGGAACTGCAAACGCGATTTATCAGAACATGGCTTATATGGAAAGCTTTAACCCGGAATATGTTCTGATCCTGTCCGGTGATCATATCTACAAGATGGATTACGAGGCTATGCTTGAAGCACACAAGGAGAACGGTGCGGCAGTGACGATCGCGGTCATGCCCGTCTCTCTGGAGGAAGCCAGCCGTTTCGGAATTATGATCACTGACGAAAACGGAAGAATCACGGATTTCGAGGAAAAGCCTGCTCATCCTCGCAGTACCCTGGCGTCCATGGGAATCTATATCTTCAACTGGAGTACGCTCAAAGAGGCTTTGACCGCAAACAGAAATGAGCCCGGAATGGATTTCGGCAAGCACATCATTCCGTATTGCAGAGAAAAGGGAGCACCTCTTTACGCGTACGAATTCAACGGTTACTGGAAAGATGTCGGTACACTGACTTCCTATTGGGAAGCCAACATGGAACTGATCGACATCGTACCTGAGTTCAACCTGTACGAAGAGTACTGGAAGATCTATACCAAGAGCACATCGATCACACCGCAGTTTTTCGGTCCGGACAGTGTCATTGAAAGAACAATTGCAGGAGAAGGCACTGAAATATACGGAAAGGTTTACAGTTCGGTGATCGGATGTGACGTCACTATCGGAGCGGGAAGTATAGTTCGCAATTCCATCATTATGAACGGCGCGGTGATCGGTGAAGGATGCATCCTGGACAAGGTCATCTGCGCTGAAAATTCGGTGATCGGCAGCGGAGCGGTTCTCGGAGAGGGTGAGGAAGCTCCAAACGACACAAGACCCGATATATATTGCGCAGGACTCGTCACTGTAGGAGAGGGTACAGTGATTCCGGCCGGCGTCCATATCGGGAAAAACGTGATGATTTCCGGACATACGACGGAAGCGGATTACCCCGGCGGGCGGCTTGCCAGCGGCAAAACGCTGCAGGTCACGGCGCAGGAGCCGTGACATAAGCGGCTGCGCCCGGATCAGACTGCAAAGCACTGCAGCTGTGTGAGATTCGGACGCTGATTGACTCGGATTCTTTTGTGCGTGGGCGCACAGGGATCCCTCGAGACCTTACTGCATGGATAGACACGAAAAAGCCTCATAAGAAGGAGGTCGAGGCATGAGAGCAATAGGCATTATACTGGCAGGCGGAAACAGTAAACGGTTGAAGGAGTTGTCCAGAAGGAGAGCAGTTTGTGCTATGCCGGTGGCAGGGAGCTACCGCAGCATTGACTTCGCACTCAGCAACATGGAATATTCCCGTATCCAGAAGGTTGCGGTGTTGGCACAATACAACTCAAGAAGTCTCAACGAGCATCTTGCGTCTTCAAAATGGTGGAACTTCGGACGAAAGCAGGGAGGGCTGTTTTTGTTCACACCTTCTTTTGCAGATGCGGACAGCAACTGGTACCGCGGAACGGCAGACGCGATGGCTCAGAATATTCATTATCTGAAAACATCGCATGAGCCCTATGTAGTCATTACATCCGGCGACTGTGTTTACAAAATGGATTATAACGACATTCTGACCTATCATGTCGACAAACGGGCGGATATTACGGTCGTGGTCAAGGAAATGCCGGAGAACTTCAATGTGGAACGATACGGCATCGTCAGCATGGATGAAGAGAACCGGATTCAGGATTTCGTTGAGAAACCCGTGGTGGCACAGTATCGCACGATTTCGTGCGGCATTTATGTCATCCGAAGGAGACTTTTGATCGAGCTCCTTGAAAAGAGCATGGATGAAAACCGCTATGACTTTGTACAGGATATTCTGATCCGGTACAGAGGTCTGAAGCGGATCTACGGATATCGTATGGAAAGCTATTGGAGCAATATTGCTTCTATAGAAGACTACTATCGTACCAATATGGACTTTCTGAAGGCACCGATCAGGGATTTCTTTTTCAGACAATACCCGGAGGTCCACTCGCGTGCCGCGGATCTGCCCCCTGCCAAATACAATGTTGGCGTGAATATTAAGAACAGCCTTCTTTCGAGCGGCTGTATCGTAAATGGTACGGTGGAGAATTCCATACTGTTCCATCAGGTTTATGTGGGCAATAATTGCGTAATAAGGAATTCTTTAATTTTGAATGATGTGTACATCGGAGACAATACTATTATCGAAAACTGC
>ODAI011081200.1_pt1 | contig 14547 bp, 9 predicted proteins | sample 1539321 | NCBI WGS metagenome assembly ODAI01 (sample SAMN02144231, study PRJEB22623) | gut metagenome | biome: sheep rumen | host: Ovis aries | place: New Zealand
CAATAAAAACAAAAATTATGAACTTTGAACTATGAACTATGAACTTTTTTTCTTACCTTTGCAGCCGGTTAAAGCTCCGATGGCGGAATCGGTAGACGCGTCGGTCTCAAACACCGATAGGGAAACCTGTGCCGGTTCGACCCCGGCTCGGAGTACAGAAGCAGGCTGATGGCTGAAAGGCTGTCAGCCTGTTTTGCGTTGTATTGGGGAGTGCTTGTCCTGTAATAATGTAACTGCCAGGCATAAAAGAATCATCTCCGCCCTGCAAGAGGACGGAGATGATTTGTTATAGCGTTAGCTTATGACCTGTCTTACTTCACAATGAGCTTGGCTTCACCGAGCTCGCTCACGTTCGAACAAGCCTGAGCAAGTTCTGCCTTGTTACTCACTTAATCGCGACCTTCTTGCCATTTACAATATTGACGCCCTTTTGCTTCTTGCTGAGGCGCTGACCAGCAACATTGTAGATAGCATCGCCTTCCTTTTGACTTCTTCCATCTTCCATCAGGCTGATGCCTGTTGCTATCAGGTCATCTATACTCATGTCGCCCGTATTTATGGCAACTCCTTGTAACGTTTCGTTGAGACTTGATTGCACACTGAAATAAGCGTCAAAAGAAAGAAGTTCTGCACCATTACCAAAGGACACAAGCGCCGGACTACCATTCACATAATAATAGCGGCTGTAGTCTGGATCAGGAGAGTTTTCCCAATATTGATAGATACCATAGAAAGTAACATCAGACAAACTAATATAATTACCATCGTATGAATCAATAACGACATCATTAAATATAGGATCAACAATGTCCTCACCGCTTTCCCATCTGATGACATAAGGAACACCGGCCTCTATCTTAGAAACAGGAGTCAAGCAATCTATGATAAGACAATTGTCCACCACATTTGCAGCCTCAGCAGTTCTGACATCAGCACCTTCAAGCGGGCTGCCAGCCAGTTCTACGTTGAAGGGCAAGCAGATTGTCTGCCAAGTGCCGTTCTTCCTATATGTACGACCATCAAGAGTGACATTCACCGTCATTCCATCGTATGTTTCAATCAGACTAGAATTATTGGCATCACTACTCAAAACCAGGTCTTTCGTGAATGTAGTGAAGGATGTAATGTCAGAAGCAAATTCTTCGCCATCCTTGATGCCGATTACCTGGAGCAAATAGGTTGTCTCCTGTTCAAGTCCTTCTATGGTGAGAGGGCTGGTTGCATCGTCAATAGTAATGGCTTCATCCCAATTATACATTCCTGCGGTAATGTTTAGGTCGGTAGCATCATTAGTTCCTCCAGAATGAACATAGAACTCATATATATATCCTGCCTTAAACACATAGTCGTCATGGCGACCACCTACGTTTCCACCTTGGGAGGCAATCCACATTTTGTCACCAGGTGTCGGATTAGTTATGCAGAAATCATATGTACCCGCTGGAATCTGGATGGATACCTGGTTATCAAGAACAATGTTGGATGTGTTCAAAGCACCATCAGCATTTTCTGGAATCTTATATTCAAATTCAGCATAGACCGAAGGATCTGCATCACCGCCATCGATCAACGGACCATTTTCGGGAATAATAGTGCCATAAGCTGTAGCATCAGCATCGATTAGCATTTGATAGCCGCTGCCATCTCCCCAAACATCATCAGTTCTTAAGATAATGGTAGCAAGATCCGTCTCTGAATCAGAAGGACCTACATAACGAACTTTATAGCTGTCGGCAGTGCCACTCCAACTAATGGTGGCAGAAGTAAAGTAAGGTGTAACTTCAATATCTGTAGGAACACTAGACAAAGCTGTTGTGGTAAAGGTGCCTATCTCGGTATCTGCATCGGGTTCCCCATCGAAGCAACCGATTATCTGATATTCGTACACGGTGTTAGCTTCCAGACCTGTGATAGTCACGTTTGTTTCGCTCGTACTGATGGTTGACCATGTTTCCTCTGAGTTAGGATAGACGCCGAAGTCGTCGATAAAAAGATATAACTTGTCTTCGCTCTCATGATGGATGGCAATGTAACCTGTCTGGCCTGCATAGCTGCTCAGGTCGATGGCAACTTCCGTCCATTCGGCAGTCGATTCTTGCATTGGTTGAAGCTCTATTGTGAAGTCCTCTATAGCATTGCCTGTCGTAGATAATCTCACTTCATATCGGTCAGGATAGGAATTCGAGTAACAACTAACCCAAAACTTCAATGTACCTTCCAAGTCAAGTACTGGTGTGATAAGCCAGTTGTCTGCATGATAAACTTGGTCGCTATTCCAGCTATCTGATCTTACGGCCTGATTACCCCTATATACTTTATAGCTGTTTATATACCATCCTTTTTCGTAAGGTGCTTCCCCTTCTGTATAGATAGTCCATTTGTCCAAGCCATTCTCAAAGTCATCGAAGAAGATTGCGTTGGACTTTCTGTACTTCACAATATACCTTTCGCTTGTGCCTGTCCAGCTGATGTCGGCAGATGTGGCATAAGGTGTTACTACGATATCTGTGGGAACCGGGTTAACTTCGGGGGTATGGAATTCTTCGCTATCGCTCCAGTTGCTGTAGATGTCTGCACTCTTGTCGATGATGGAGCGCACCTTCACTGTGTGATCTGCGTTTGCGGAGAGTCCTTCCAGGAGGAAGTCAGGTTCTCCAAAAATCTCGTAGGTAGTTGCGCCATCCAGTTCAATCTGCCACGATGTTGCGCCGCTATTCTCTGTCCACTTCAAGAGGGCAGTATTAGCAGTTATCTCAGAAACCGCCAGATCTGTTGGACGTGGATACTGCTCTGGAGTGGTAAAGTAGGCGTAACGCCATCCATCTTCAGTTACCGAACCTTCATATATTTGTACGCGAACCTGATATTGGGTTTCCGGTGCAAGAGGATAAAGCGTCTCGCTCTTGGACGGCGTACCAATCGTTGACAGCCATTCGCTAGCACCTGCTTTCCTGTATTGCACATTCCATCTACTGCCTTCGCCTTCCCATGATATGGTAGCCGAATTATAGGTTATGTCGGTAACCTGCAGGTTAGTGGGTCGTGCACGATTGGGAGCTGCGTTGAACTTAATCTGGTTCTTCACATCTTGTTTCGTCCCCGTATATTCACTGATACTTGCGATATCATAATTAGTATTATCGCTACGGACATACATTGCATGGCCAGGAGCATCGAAGACATAGAAAGGCGTACTGCTAGTATAGGCGCCGGTATTATCGTCCACGACGACTACCAAGTTGTCTGCACCGTTGTATTCGAACGGGGTGTCGAAGACGATTGTTGTCCATTCATCAATGAAGAACAGGACCTCTCCACTGAAGACCTTCTGAGCGCCTGAGCAGTCAATCCAATCCGAGCCATCGGCGAAGGCTTCCTTGTCGGTATGCATCAGGTAGATGTCGAGGTTACGATTCCTTTCGTACTGACTGGCATTAAGGAAGCTTATGCTTTCGAGGGTTGTGCTGCCGCCTATTTCATCCTTCGTGTATATCTGCTGCGTCAGAGAGTATTTGTAATAGTTGTCTGTGGGCAGTAAATTTGAAGTTTCTGTGCCTGAGCCAATCTCGATAACATCGGAACTTCCACCATCGGAGAAGGTAAGTTGCACCTGAGACTTGTAGTCACGAGTAACCTTAGCCCCAGCTGTAGTTGCAGTTGACAGCGATGTAGCGTCATAGGCTTCATTATCGTTGTACCATGCAATACTCTTTGATCCATCAGAGTACGACAGCCAATATGTGGAGTTTAGATAAGAACCCGTCACGTCGTTTACGGTAATACACAGGTTTTTTGTGCCATCGTATTGAAAGGGAGTGTCGAGAGTAATTGTGGTCCACGTTTCCATGCTAAACGACACATTACCGCTGAAGACTTTATCGCTCTCCGAGACGGTTTCCCAGTCGGTTGAAGAGCTGAAAGAGGTCTTGTCGGTCAAAGTCATATAAACTCTGATATTGCGATAATGTGTTGGAGTAGTACTCTCTGCCGCGTAGAATGCAATACTGGTGATGGTGCCGGTCCTTCCAATTTCCGTTGAGGAATAAATTTGCTGCGAAAAACAATAATTCCAATTAGTCGGAAAAGGTAGGCCAGTATTGGTATTCGTACCACTGCCTAACGTCACCACTTCTGCTCTTGCTGCGCTGAAGCACAACAGCATGAGTACGATACTGAGTAAAAATCTGTTCTTCATAAGCCTAAAGATTATAATGGTTAATACTAGGTTTTCTCCTGCAAAATTAAACATTATTTAATATATACGCAAGGAAAAATGGATAAAAAGTTCGGAAAATGAGCAATTTCTTGAGGGGAAGCAGAGATTCGACACGGGCTTTAAATCAGCAAAAAATGATGGATTTTCGGGAAAATACTTTACAATATTTCTTCTTATCGTGGCGAAAATGCCGACGAAACAGGGCGGAAAATCCAACTTCCCCAGCCGAAGTTTTCAACGCAGCATAGGGGAATGACAAACTTAACGTAGGGGAATGACAAACTTAACGTGTTAAGTTGGGCGACGAGGCACGCTAAAATTATCGATGAAACGGGCTGTTTTCTATCCCAAAACACGCTTTTCGTGACCATTTCCTCTATATGACAAATTTAGTCCGTTTTGCATGTCGCTGACTTTAAACAGGTTAGAAAAACAGCGAAATTTGCAGCCTTTTGGGTCTTTGGCCGCAACGAAGGCCGTTTTTTGCAGCCTCGATGAGCATTTCTTGGAAATATCTTTACATTTTCAGCAGGAGACAGGACACCGAGCAAAAGTGGCGGTTTATAAAGAAAACATAAAAAGTTGGGCATTCCCTTTGTCTTTCCAAGAAAAAAGAGTATATTTGTAGTCGCTTAGCGACTAACAGCTATCTCAATGACTCATTTGGTCCTGCCTACAGACGAAACGCGACGCCTCAGCTTCTATCTGGCGATGGAGGAGTATGCGGCACATGCCTTGAACAACGGCGGCGACCTGTTTTTCCTCTGGCAAGTGGAGCCGACGGTCATCTTCGGCAGGCATCAAGTCATCGAGAACGAGGTGAACATACCCTACTGCCGCGAGCACGGCATCGAGTTCTACCGCCGCAAAAGCGGAGGCGGCTGCGTATATGCTGACAAGAGCAACGTCATGATGAGCTACATCACACGCTCCGACCAGGTGCAGACAACGTTCCGCGAATACATGCAGATGGTCTGCGACATGCTCCGGGAACTCGGCCTGGAGGCGACCTCCACGGAGAACAACGATGTGCTCATCGGCGGTCGTAAGGTCTCGGGCAATGCCTACTACCACAAAGCCGGGTGGAGCATCGTTCACGGCACAATGCTCTTCGACACCGACATGCAGCACATGCTTCAGGCCATCACGCCGCCCAAGCAGAAGCTCACGAAGCACGGCGTGGAAAGCGTGCGGCAGCGCATCACACTCCTCAAGGAGCACACCAGCCTCAGCATCGAGGAGTTCAAGCGCTTTGCCGTGGAAAGGCTCTGCTCCGACACGCTCAGGCTCACCGACGAGGACGTCAGGAACATCGAAAGAATAGAACAAGAAACATATCTAAACCCTGAATTTATCTATGGAAAAGAAAACATGTCTGTATGACCGCCACGTGGCCTTGGGCGCACTCATGTCACCCTTTGGCGGCTTCATCATGCCCATCCAGTACTCGAACATCACCGACGAGCACAATGCCGTACGCCAGCATTGCGGCGTCTTCGATGTGAGTCACATGGGCGAAGTGCGCATCACGGGTCCCGACGCTGAGCGCTACGTTCAGCACATCTTCACGAATGACGTGACTGGAGCACCCGTCGGACAAATATATTATGGTATGATGCTCTATCCGAACGGCGGAACGGTGGATGACCTGCTGGTCTATAAGATGGGCGAGAACGATTTCTTCCTCGTCATCAACGCAGCAAACATCGACAAGGATGTGGCTTGGATGAAGGAGCACACAGCAGGCTTCGACATCAAGCTCGACCATCAGAGCGACTTCTATGGGCAGTTGGCAGTCCAAGGACCAGAGGCCGAAGCCGTCGTCGAAGAGGTGCTCGGCATTCCCTGCAGCGAGCTGAAGTTCTACACGGCAAAGGTCGTTGGCGACATCATCGTGTCTCGCACAGGTTACACAGGCGAGGACGGCTTCGAGATCTACGGCTCTCATGAGTTCACACAGCAGTCCTGGGACAAGCTCATCCGGAGCGGCCGCTGCAAGCCTTGCGGCTTAGGTTGTCGCGACACCTTGCGCTTCGAGGTCGGCCTGCCGCTTTATGGCGACGAACTCAGTGCAGACATCTCCCCCGTAATGGCAGGTCTGTCGATGTTCTGCAAGCTCGACAAGCCCGAGTTCATCGGCAAGGAAGCCCTTGCAGAGCAGAAGGCAAACGGCGTCGCACAGAAGCTCGTCGGCATTGAACTCGCAGACAAAGCAATTCCCCGCCACGGCTATCCCGTCCTCAACATGGAGGGCGAGCAGGTGGGCGAAGTCACCACCGGCTATCACTGCCTCAGCGTGGACAAGAGCGTCTGCATGGCCCTCGTCAAAACAGACTATGCAAAACTCGACACGCCGCTCCAAGTCCAGATTCGCAAAAAGACATTCCCTGGCAAAGTCGTCAAGAAGAAATTTTACGATAAACATTATAAAAAGTAATCATTATGGCTAAATTTGAAGAAGGACTCCGCTACAGTGAGTCACACGAGTACATTCGCGTTGAAGGCGAATACGGTTACATTGGTATCTCTGACTATGCCCAGCACGCGCTCGGCAATGTGGTTTACGTCGACATGCCCGAAGTGGACGACGAGGTAACAGCAGGCGAAGAGTTCGGCGCTGTGGAGAGCGTCAAGGCAGCAAGTGATTTGATTTCTCCCGTAAGCGGCACCGTCGTCGAAGTCAACGAGGCTCTCGAGGACAAGCCCGAGCTCTTGAACGAAGACGCCTTTGCCAACTGGATCATCAAGGTGCAGCTCTCCGACCCCTCGGAGCTCGATGCCCTCATGGACGCAAAAACGTATGCTACGTTTTGTGAAGAATGAAAAAATGAAATAATGAGAGAATGAAAAGTCAAGGCAAAGCATGACGCACGATAATATACTATATGACCTTACCTTAGTAAGAAATTTGCGTTGAGGGTGATAAAGCTATATCCTTTTCTATGTAACGAAAAGAGTGAATTCATCATCTCAAAGCAGATTTACCGAAGCGGTACAAGTATTGGTGCGAATATTGCAGAGAGTATGAATGCTCAAAGCAAAGCCGATTTCGTCAACAAGCTAAGCATCTCTCTTAAAGAAGCAACTGAGACAAAATACTGGCTTGAGCTATTATACGAATCAGATAATCTAAGCTCTACACAATTTGATTCTCTCATTAACGACTTGAATATAATAATTGGAACATTAGTAACAACCATTAAAAATACCAAGAAGAATGGAGGCGATGAATAACATTTCATTTTTCATTCTTTCATTCTTTCATTTTTAAACTTATGTTTAAGTATTTTCCTCACACCGAGGAGGACTTGCAGGAGATGCTCAAGGCGACGGGCGTGAAGTCGGTTCACGACCTCTTTGCCGACGTGCCCGAGGCTGCGCGGTTCAAGAAAGACTACGAACTGCCCGAAGCTCTCTCGGAGACTGACCTGCGACTCTTCTTCGAACAACTGACTGCACCTGACAACACGAGGCAACTCGTCTGCTTTGCCGGTGCAGGATGCTACGACCACTATGCGCCCAGCGTAGTGCAGAACCTCATCCAGCGCTCGGAGTTTCTGACGTCTTACACGCCTTACCAAGCTGAGATATCGCAGGGCACGCTCCACTACATCTTCGAGTATCAGTCGATGATTGCAGAGCTGACGGGCATGGACATTGCCAACGCCTCGATGTACGACGGCGCAACCGCTACGGCGGAAGCTGCCATGATGGCTTGGGGCAACGCCAAGAAGGCAAACTGCGTCTTGATGAGCGAGACGGTGGACCCAAAGGTGCGCCGCGTCGTCGAGACTTACGCGCACTTCCACGGCTTCCCCATCAAGCTCGTGCCTGCAGCCAATGGTGTTCTCGACCGCAAGGCTCTCGACAAGGAACTTGCCGAGGGCGGCGTGGCAGGACTCATCGTGCAGCAGCCCAACTACTACGGCATCGTCGAGGACTACACAGGTATCGCCGACGCCCTTCACGAGCAGAAAGGCATCTTCGTAGTGAACGCCAACCCATCCGACCTGGCTATCCTGAAGACGCCAGCCGAGTGGGGAGCCGACGTGGCAGTAGGCGAAGGCCAGAGCCTCGGCATTCCCATGACCTTCGGAGGCCCCGGCGTGGGCTACATGGCCTGCACGGAGAAGCTGATGCGAAAGCTGCCGGGACGCATCGTGGGACAGACCCTCGACAATCGCGGCCAGCGGGCTTTCGTCCTGACACTGCAGGCTCGCGAGCAGCACATACGTCGCCAGAAGGCAACCTCCAATATCTGTTCCAACCAGAGCCTCATGGCGCTCTACGTCACGATATACCTCAGCCTCATGGGCAAAGAGGGACTTCGCGAAGTGGCGGAGATGAGCTATGCCGGCGCACACAGCCTCCGCGACAAACTCATCGCGACGGGCAAGTTCAAGGATACTTTCCCGGGACAGCCTTTCTTCAATGAGTTCTGCGTGGACTACGAGGGAGACCTCGAAGCGCTCCTCGACGAATGCACCGCCAACGGCTACCTCGCTGGCGTTCAGGTCGGCGAGAAGACACTCATGCTGGCTGTCACGGAGCAGCGCTCAACAGAGGAAATCGACGAACTCGTCGAGATTATTCAGCAATTTAAGGAAGAGGAGGCAAAGGCATGAACAGGACATTATATGGAAACCTTATCTTCGAGTTGTCGAAGAAAGGACGCAAGGGTTACTCCCTTCCGCAGGACTATGACCGCACGCACACAACGGCGGAACTGCCCGAGGCACTTCGCCGCAAGGAGGCAGCCCGCCTGCCCGAGTGCGACGAGCTGACCGTAGTGCGTCACTACACAAACCTCAGCCACAACAACTTCGGTGTGAACGACGGCTTCTATCCGCTCGGCTCATGCACGATGAAGTACAACCCCGTCATCAACGAAGAGATTGCCGGGCTGAAGGCCTTCGCCGGATTGCATCCTCTGCAACCCGCCGTGACCTGCCAAGGCGCACTGGAGGTGTATTACAATCTGCAGGAATCGCTTGCCGAGCTTGCCGGACTGAGCGAGTTCACGCTGAATCCCTGTGCCGGCGCACATGGCGAGCTGACTGGCTTGATGGTCATCCGTGCTTATCACGAAAGCCGAGGTGACGTCAGGACAAAGGTTCTCATTCCCGACTCGGCACACGGCACGAACCCAGCCTCTGCAGCAGTTTGCGGCCTGGAGGTCGTCGAGGTGAAGAGCAACGCCAACGGAACCGTCGATCTAGAAGACCTAGAACGTCTAGTTCAACTAGAAGGCCCGAACATCGCAGCTATGATGATGACCAACCCCAACACGCTGGGCATCTTCGAGCCGAACGTTTTGGAGATTACCGAGATGGTGCACAAGGCAGGCGGCCTCATGTACTACGACGGCGCGAACCTCAACGCCCTGCTCGGCGAATGCCGTCCCGGCGACATGGGCTTCGACGTGATGCACATCAACCTGCACAAGACGTTCTCCACGCCTCATGGCGGTGGCGGCCCAGGCAGCGGCCCGGTTGGTGTCCGCAAGGGCTTGGAAAAGTTCCTCCCGACGCCTCGCGTCAAGAAGGTTGTCGTGAACTACGACCTCCCCGAGGACGGTCCGACCGAATGGGAAGGCTTCATCATCGACTGGGGAACTGCATCAGGCAGCAGCAACGGCAATAAGCCTCTCGGCAGCGTCGGCAACTTCTTCGGCAACTTCGGCGTAATGCTGAAGGCCTATGCCTACATCCTGTCGCTCGGTTCAGAGAACATCAAGCAGGTCGGCCCCTTGGCAACACTCAACGCGAACTACATCAAGGAACGTCTCCGCGACAGCTATCTCTTGCCCATCAAGGGCCTGTGCAAGCACGAGGTGGTCTTCGACGGACTCGTTGACAAGAGCACCGGCGTCACGACAATGGATGTGGCCAAGCGCCTGCTCGACTATGGTTACCATGCTCCCACCATCTACTTCCCGTTGCTCTTCCATGAGAGCCTCATGATAGAGCCCACCGAGAACGAGAGCAAGGAGACCATCGACGCCTTCATCGACGTGATGCACAAGATTGCGGAGGAAGCCAAGACAGATCCCGAGCTGGTGAAGACAGCGCCTCACAACACGCCAATCGGCCGCGTCGATGACGTGCTGGCAGCAAAGCAACCAGTAACGACCTATTGGAAGGCTTTGGAAAATTAATAAACGGGAGTTAAAGGAGTAAAGGGAGTGAAGGAGTTAAAGACGATACTTAAGGGAGCTGCCCTATCTATTGTCTTTAACTCCCCAGCGCATAGCGCGACAACTCCTTTAACTCCTTTAACTCCATAAAAAAGAACATCATGAATTGTTCCGACCTTATCATCATCGGTGCCGGCCCTGGAGGCTATAAGGCAGCGGTCTATGCAGCGAAGCATGGGCTGAAGGTTACTATCTTCGAGGACGTCAACGTGGGCGGCACGTGCCTCAACGTAGGCTGCATCCCGACGAAGACCTACGTACATTCCAAGGACTTCAAGGAAGCAGTAGAGCGTCAGCCACAAGTGGTCGAGGCACTACGCAGCGGCGTGGAGACACTACTCTCCCACCCCAACATCACGCTGATTCGCGAGAAGGGCGTCTTCATCAATGCTAATACGGTGAGCGGCGTAACGGCTCCCAACATCATCGTCGCTACAGGTAGCAGCGCAAAGATGCTGCCCATCCCGGGTGCCGACGGACAGAACGTTGGCTCTTCCACCGAGTTGCTCGGCCTGAAGGAGCTGCCCAAGCGCCTCTGCATCATAGGCGCTGGCGTCATCGGCATGGAGTTTGCGAGCGTCTTCCAGAAGTTCGGAAGCGAAGTGACCGTCGTGGAGTACCTCAAGGAATGCCTGCCCATGGTGGATAGCGACATCGCCAAGCGCCTGCGCAAACTCCTGGAGAAGCGCGGCATCACCTTCTACATGGGAGCAGGCGTGAAGAGCATCGACGGCTCGACTGTCCTGTTTGAGCAGAAGGGCAAGGAGGTCGCAGTAGAAGCCGACTACATCCTGATGGCAACGGGTCGCAAGCCAAACGTGTCGCCGGACTTCGCCAATGCGGGTTTCGACTACGACGAGCGCAAGGGCATCCCTGTCGATGAGCACTTCAGAACCCTTAATGGTCAATCGTCAATGGTCAATGGTCAATGTTTTGCCATTGGCGACGTCAACGGCCGTCAGATGCTGGCCCATGCGGCAGAGATGCAGGGCATACACGTCGTGAACCGCATCCTCGGCATCGAAGACAAGATACGTTTCGACGTGATGCCCGCCGCGATATTCACCGAACCAGAGGCCGCTTGCGTCGGTCCCACGGAGGACCAGTTGAAGGAGCAGGGCGTACCGTTCGAGTGCCACAAGAGTTTCTACCGCGCCAACGGCAAGGCTTTGGCGATGAACGAGACCGAGGGAATGGTCAAGCTGTGCTGCGAGCCCGAGGAAGGCAAGCTGCTCAGCGCACATGTCTTCGGAGCACATGCTGCCGACATCGTCCAGGAAGTGACGGCCTACATCACGCTCGGGGCAACGCTCCGTCAGTTGCGCGAGACCGTACACATCCATCCCACCCTCTCCGAAGTGCTGATTGAAGTGAACTGACAGCCCGACGCAGCCATCGCTCCTGCGAGCGTCAACACAATCCGCGTGCTACGATACCCATCGAGGCACGCGGATTTTCTTTGTCCGACCTGTCGCAACAGCCAACATAGCACGTCAAATTCGTTGCATGTACATGTATGTGCAATTGCATATACATGTACGTGCAATTGCACATACATGTACATGCAATGGAATGGACGCGAGAATTCTGGTCCATAGTCACGAGAAACAGGGCAAAAGGACAGGTAAACAAAAAGAGCCCGACGCATTGCATCGGGCTCCCCACTATTAAATACTACTACTATTACTCCTTAAAGGAGCTTTTTCGTCAACTTCTCGAGCATGTCTTTCGTCATGTCGTCGAGGTTATATTTGTGTTCCCAGTCCCATTCCCTGCGGGCGCAACTGTCGTCCATCATGTTTGGCCAGGACTCGGCAATCGACTGCTTGAGCGGATCGACGTCATAGACCATCTCGAACTCGGGCTTATACTTCTTGATGGCCTTGTAGATCATCTCCGGATCGAAGCTCATGGCTGCGATGTTGAAGCCGTTGCGATGCACAAGACGGCTCGGGTCGGCCTCCATCAACATTGTGGCAGCGTGCAGGGCATCGGGCATATACATCATGTCCATGTACGTACCGGCCTTGATGGGGCAAGTGAAGCGTTCGCCACGAACTGCGTAATAATAGATATCGACGGCGTAGTCGGTGGTGCCGCCGCCTGGAGGTGTGACGTAGGATATGATGCCTGGGAAGCGGACGCTGCGCGTATCGACACCATATTTATGGTAGAACCATTCGCTCAGCAGTTCAGTCGTCACCTTCGACACGCCGTAGATGGTGCGCGGACGCTGCACGGTGTCCTGGGGCGTCATGTCGTGGGGCGTCTCGAGACCGAACGAGCCAATCGAGCTGGGAGTAAACACCGCGCACTTGTTCTCGCGAGCAATCTCCAGGATGTTCCACAGGCCGTCTATGCCGATGTTCCACGCCAGGCGAGGCTTCGACTCTGCCACAACCGACAGCAGCGCCGCGAGGTTGTAGATGGCGTCGATGTTGTATTTCTTCACCGCATCAGCGATGCTCTCAGCCTTTATCACGTCCGCGAGGGCACACGGACCGCTCTCCAGCAGCTCACCCTTCGGCTCTGCTCCGGGGATGTAGCCTGCCACAACGTGTTCGTTTCCGTAAAGATTTCTAAGGTGCATCGTCAGCTCAGAACCAATCTGTCCTGTTGAGCCAATAATAAGTATGTTTTTCATTCGCGTATTTGTGAGTTTTAGTTTTTTCTCGCACAAAATTACAAAAAAAATACGAACTAAGAACAATGAACTATGAATTATTTTGTAACTTTGCATTGATATTATCTTTTATCTTTAAACTATTCAACATTTAAACCTTTAAACTCTTAAAATCTTAAACCTTTTGAACCATTAACCTGTAACCACTAACCATTAACCATTAACCTTTAACCTTTAACCTTTAAACCTTTAAATATGTACGGTAAAATGAAAGAACATCTCAGCCAGACGCTCGCTGAGATTCGTGAAGCTGGCCTTTACAAGGAAGAGCGCCTCATCGAAAGTCCACAGAAGGCTGCCATTCAGGTGAAGGGCAAAGAGGTGCTGAACTTCTGTGCCAACAACTACCTCGGCCTCTCCGACCATCCGCGTCTCATCGAAGGCGCTACGAAGATGATGCAGCAGCGCGGCTTCGGCATGTCGAGCGTGCGCTTCATCTGCGGCACACAGGACATCCATAAGCAGCTCGAGGCTGCCATCAGCGACTACTTCCACACGGAAGATACCATCCTCTATGCCGCTTGCTTCGATGCCAACGGCGGTGTCTTCGAGCCGCTCTTCACGGAGGAAGACGCCATCATCAGCGACGCCCTCAACCACGCGAGCATCATCGACGGCGTGCGCCTCTGCAAGGCAAAGCGCTATCGTTACGCCAACGCCAACATGGAGGAGCTGGAGAAGTGCCTGCAAGAGGCACAGGCTCAGCGCTTCCGCATCATCGTCACCGACGGCGTCTTCTCGATGGACGGCAATGTCGCACCGATGGATAAGATTTGCGACCTCGCTGAGAAGTACGACGCACTCGTCATGGTCGATGAGAGTCACTCGGCTGGTGTTGTAGGCAAGACAGGTCACGGCGTAAGCGAACTGACCGACACCTACGGACGCGTCGATATCTATACCGGCACCTTGGGCAAAGCCTTCGGCGGCGCACTGGGCGGCTTCACCACAGGTCGCAAGGAAATCATCGACCTGCTGCGTCAGCGCTCACGTCCCTATCTCTTCTCCAACTCGTTGGCTCCCTGCATCATCGGCGCCTCGCTGGAAGTGTTCAAGATGCTCAAGGAAAGCAACGAGCTGCACGACCGCCTCGTGGAGAACGTCAACTATTTCCGCGACAAGATGATGGCAGCAGGCTTCGACATCAAGCCCACACAGAGTGCTATTTGCGCCGTGATGCTGTACGACGCTAAACTGTCGCAAGACTTTGCTGCCAAGATGCAGGACGAAGGCATCTATGTGACTGGCTTCTACTATCCTGTTGTTCCCAAGGGCGAGGCTCGCATCCGCGTGCAGCTCAGTGCCGGTCACGGGCGTGAGCATCTGGACAAGTGCATTGCAGCCTTCATCAAGGTGGGCAAGGAACTGAATGTCATTAAGTAAAATTGCTATGGGCCCGCGTTGTCGCGTCTCATGAATGTCTTGAGATGCCGCGTCTCATGAATGTCTTGA
>ODAI014560229.1_pt1 | contig 14547 bp, 13 predicted proteins | sample 1539321 | NCBI WGS metagenome assembly ODAI01 (sample SAMN02144231, study PRJEB22623) | gut metagenome | biome: sheep rumen | host: Ovis aries | place: New Zealand
CGCTCACTGCGGCAAATGTCGCGGCGCCCATTCATTCCCTTGTGATAGACGCTATCTTCAACGGCGTCGGAACGGTCGTGTCGTTTGTGCCGATAATCGTAGTCATGTTCTTCTTCCTTTCGATACTGGAAGACAGCGGATACATGGCGCGCGTGGCTTTCGTGATGGATAAGCTCCTGCGTAAGATAGGACTTTCGGGACGCAGCATTGTTCCGCTCCTTATCGGATTCGGCTGTTCTGTCCCCGCCGCGATGTCCACGAGGACGCTTCCTTCTACGAGGGACCGCCGCATGACCACGCTCCTTATCCCGTTTATGAGCTGCTCTGCGAAAACGCCTATCTACGCATTCATATGCGCCGCGTTCTTCCCGAAGTATGCGGGTTTTATAATGACGGGACTTTATTTCCTCGGAGTGATTATAGCGATATTGGTGGCGTTCCTGTCGAAAAACACTGTTTTCAAGGGAGAGGCCGTTCCTTTCGTAATGGAGCTCCCGAACTACAGGATGCCCGGCATCAAGAACGTTGCAAGGCTGATGTGGGATAAGGCAAAAGACTTTTTGTCCAGGGCTTTTACGGTCATCTTCATCGGAACGATAGTCGTATGGTTCCTAAAGACTTTCGATTTCAGGTTCAACATGGTCGCCGATACCGATCACAGCATACTTGCCACGATCGCGGGCTTGGTCGCTCCGGTCTTCGCGCCTTTGGGACTCGGCGACTGGAGGATAGTCACGTCGCTTATCGCGGGATTTCTCGCGAAAGAGAGCATTGTATCAATGCTTTCGGTCCTTTACGGAAGCGTAGGTTCTCTTAATGCGGCGCTCAGTATTGTGGACGCGCTGGCTCTGCTGGTGTTCTGCCTGCTGTATACTCCGTGCGTTGCCGCGGTTGCCGCAATCAAGCGTGAACGCGGATGGAAATTCGCGCTCATAACGGTGGTGTTCCAGTGCGTTGTCGCATGGATCTTCGCATTTATCGTGCATCTTATCGGAATGTTGTTTATATAGCCTGCAGGAAAGGTATTTATGGGTGATTCGGAGAATAAAACAGAAGAGAAGCAGTACGCGGGGTTCCTTTCAAGAATACCCACGCTCGCGCATTACGGATCGATAGGAAAGAGCAAGTTTATCAGGTTCTTCCAGGGGTTCGGACAGTTCATAAGGGAAGTTCTGAGCCTGTTCAAGCGCGATTACATTGAAGGTACGCTGTTTATTTTGTTCTGCACGATCTTTACCGCGGTATCCACATCTGTCCTTAAGAAAGCGGTTATCTGGGGTATGATGAAGGTCAACGGCGTAACTTACATCGCTCCGAGCAACTTAAGACAGGTTCTGTTAAATCCTCTGTCGATGATAATGATGATCCTTTTCGCGGTCATAGTGACGTTGATGTCACTGTTCCAGATCGCAGGACTTCTTCACACTTTCTCCGTCGGAAGAACGGGACGCGAGACCAACCTGACATGCATGTTCAGAGCGGGTTTCAGGGCCTGCAGAAAAGCTCTTCACCCGAAGAACTGGCTCCTGATATTCTTCATCCTGATACTGTTCCCGCTTACCAAGCTCCTGCCGCTGTCATCTTCGACGTTCAAGCTCATTCTGCCGGGCTTTATCAACCAGACGATCGATTACACGAGCGGACTGAATCTTTTGTATAACATCATCTACTTTATCCTTATCATCTTCCTGACGGTCTATATCTTCTCCATCAACAGCTTCGTACTCCAGAGGGAGTCGCTTTTCAGGAGCTGCAGGAGATCGAGAAAGCTCGAAAAGGGGCACTTCTTTGAGACGCTTTTCTCAATGCTGCTGCTGACCATAATGCTCAATTTCACCATCAATTCGGTAGCTTCGATCGTGGTCGTAAACTTCAAAGAGGTCGTCAGCTGGCTCAAAGGCAACACGAGCTTTATCGACAAGACCGAATCCGTAGGAACTTATACTTACGTTCTGAGACAGATCTTAAAGAGCTTTATCTCGCCCGCGATCAACAACGCGGCGCTCACCGTTCTGTTCTACAGATACGTGCGCGAAAAGAGCGAACTGTACACATTGTCCTCTGATTTTATCAAGGTCAAGGAATATTCTTTCAGACGCTCGGCTATTACAGTTGCAGCCATTATCGCAGTATCTCTCGGCGTGCTCGGGATCTTCGCTTACAGGTATTCTTATCTGTTTGAAGAAGTCGGCAGACCGCTCGTCTGCGCGCACAGAGGCGACAACGTTAATGCACCCGAGAACACGATGCCGGCATTTGAACTTGCCGCGAGCGAGAACCTCAAGTGGATAGAGCTTGACGTCCACCAGACCAAAGACGGCGTCATCATATGCAATCACGATTCGACGATAAAGAGAGTGACCGGTATCAATTACTCAATTCACGACCATACGTTTGCCGAGCTCTCCGCATGCAAATTCGGTTCGTGGATGCCCGGGGATTATACGGATGTATCTGTTCCGAAGCTTGAGGAAGCGCTTAAGCTCGCCAAAGAGAATGATATGAATGTCCAGGTCGAGCTTAAGGGACACCCGCTCGACAAGAACTTTGAAGAGAATGTTCTCAAGGTCATCAACGATACCGGAATGCACGATAACGTCATGGTCATCGCGCAGGACGCCAGAAGGCTTCAGCGCGTTATGGAGATCGATCCGACCATAACCAAGGCATACTGCATGGCGATCGCCATAGGTGACCTCAACGATATCCCTTACACGGATAACATAACCATCGAAGAGACTTACGTAACTCCCGAGCTCGTGCGCAATATGCACGCTAAGGGCGTGAAGGTATTCTGCTGGACGGTCGACAAGGATGATACCGTTCAGTATCTTGTAAGCTGCGGCGTTGACGTAATAGGCACGGACGACCCGATGCTGATCTCCGCGGCGCTCGAGAAAGCGGACTATTCGGGAGGGTTCTCCAGAGCGTTCCATATCGTCATGCATCTGATCGCGAAAATGGATAAATAACGCCTTTTGCTGCCTAAAAAACTCCCCAATTTATATTGACGCGTGTGATAAAATTACATTGATAATTTGAGGGAGGATTTGAATGATGAATGACAGAAAAAAGAATATTCAGATACTTGAAGAAACCCTCGCAATCTGCAGCAGGGGATACTACGGTGTTGACGGAAAACGTGCCGAGTGCAAGCTTTCCAAACTCCAGATGCCCCAGTCTGAAGTAATCCTCCCCGAAGACGAGATCCCGTCCTTGGATCAGTTCGCAAGAACTTTCAATACCTCATACAGATGTGAATACGGCGACTCTTACGGAGCTGCCAGAAAACTCGCGGAAGAAGGCAAGGAGTGCATCCTCGTATTAAACTTTGCAAACGCTTTCCATCCGGGCGGCGGCGTCAGGAACGGCGCAAACGCGCAGGAAGAGGACCTTTGCAGAAAGAGCTCGCTGCTCTTCTCGTTAGAGAGCATGCAGGCAAGAAGATACTATAACTACAACTGGAAACAGATGACCAATTTCGGCACTGACGGTGTTATAATTACGCCGCGCGTCGAGATAATCAGAGATGATGATAATGAGCTCCTTGAAGAGAGCGTCGTTGTTGCGGTGATGACGTGTGCCGCGCCTAATATCGCTGACGGTATCGCGGATATGACTCAGGAAGAGTATGAAGCGCTCGTATATAACAGGATAATGAGAATGTTCCTGGTCGCCGCAAGCAGAGGATACAGCAATCTCGTGCTGGGTGCATGGGGATGCGGTGCGTTCCGTAACGACGCAAAGACCATGTCGGATCTTTTCAAGAAGGCTGCTAAAGAGACTGACGGGTTGTTCGAGACCGTGGAATTTGCGATCATCAGGAACGATTACAACCCTGTAAATTACAATGAGTTCGCGAGGAACTTCAAAGGATAAGGACACATATGCAAAACGCAGAAAAAGACAGCAGATACAAGCTTAAAGAGAGGATCCCTTTAGTGATCCTCCATTATCTTGCCGGTGCTTTCGCCGCAAACTCATATATGCTCATCAGGTTTGACAAAAGATTCTGGATCCCCGCGGTCCTGTGTTTTGTCCTCGCGTTTGTGCTGCCTGTTTTCTGCGCCGGAGGTTTTCCCGGAAAACTCTTGAAGGGCAGTTATTACGGCATGAAGATGCTTTTGATGTTCCTTGTATCAACGGTCGTCTCCGTGATCGTTTTTACGGTGACTATGGTGTACATCGGGAAGGAAGGGTTCTTTTCCTGGTGGCCCGCGCTCGTTATCCCGTACACATGTGAGCTCATTTATTTCTGGACCGGCATCATCTTCGTCTATATCAATTCGAAGCAGCTCGGCCTGAAGTACAGGCTGATAGGCATCTTTTGCGGCATGATCCCCATAGCGCATCTTTTCGCACTCGGACTGATAATCAGAAAGGTCGACAGGGAGATCAAACTCGAATACGCGAAAAACAAGCTCGATATCGCAAGAGAAAAGGATCAGGTCTGCAAGACGCGCTATCCGATCCTCATGGTGCACGGTGTGTTCTTCAGGGATTTCGATCACTTCAATTACTGGGGAAGAACCCCGAAAGAGCTTGAAAGAAACGGCGCGAAGCTTTTCTACGGCGAACATGAATCCGCAAGCCCCGTGCCCGAGAGCGCAAGGCAGATCGCCAATAAAGTAATGGAGATCATCAGGGAGACAAACTGCGGAAAGGTCAACATCATCGCGCATTCGAAGGGCGGACTCGATACGAGATACGCGGTCAGCATGCTCGGCATAGCGCCTTACGTTGCTTCCATAACTACCGTAAACACTCCCCACAGGGGCTGCGAATTCGCGGATTATCTTCTTGGCAAGGCGCCTCAGAAGCTCAGGGACAGCGTCGCGGCCGGCTATAACGCGGCACTCCGTAAGGTCGGCGATTTCCATCCGGATTTCGTCTCCGCGGTCACGGACCTCACCGCATCCAGATGCAGCGAACTCAATCAGGAAATGAGCGGGTTCGACATGAAAGCGCACGGAATATTTACGCAGAGCATCGGTTCGGTGCTTGTGCGCGCCGTCGGAGGCAGATTCCCGCTCAATATGAGCTATTCTCTGGTCAAGCATTTTGACGGCAGGAACGACGGTCTTGTCGGCGAGAACTCTTTCCAGTGGGGAGAAAAATACACATTCATTGATACTCATAACAACAGGGGCGTGTCACATGGCGACATAATCGATCTCAACCGTGAGAACGTCCCGGGTTTTGATGTGCGCGAGTTTTTCGTTGAACTCGTGTCTGATCTTAAGAACAGGGGGCTCTGAAGCACTTGAGCATACTTATTAAAGACACAACAAAAGAAGAACGCGAAAAGATCGTAGCCGAGTCCATCGGTTATATTGGCGGTTCGTGTGACGGCTGCATGGCAGGTCTTGCCGAAATGTACCAGGATTACATCGACGGCAAGAAGGAGATCCGCGAGATCAACATGGAGTTCAAAGCACGTTACGAATCAGGCGACGATGGTCCGTCAAAGAGCGGGTGCAATAATGCCTAACATTACCGATTACGTCCGCTGGTACAAGGATGAGGGGTTTGACACCAAGCCTTTCAATGATGTTGACAACATCGTTTTATGCCAGCTGTCTTATATTGATTTCAAGGCGGTCTTAGGCGATTACTACGTTGGCGGCGAAGATTCCATGACGTTTACCGAATGCATCGCCAGGTTCGGCCAGTCTGGCATTCCAATCGAAAAGCAGGCACCCGACGACAGCGTCCGTTTTGAAAAGCTCGTCCGCGCCTGTGCATCTTCAAAGAGATTCGGTTCACTCAAGATCACTCGCTTTACCGATATGTACAGCGACGATTCGACCATCCAGTTCTGTGCGACGACTTTTTCGCCCGTAGATACGGAAGGTACGGCATACGTGGCTTTCAGGGGCACTGACAGCACCATTGCAGGCTGGAAGGAAGACTTCATGTTTTCCACCACGCTTACAGGCGCGCAGTCGCTTGCTGCCGTTCATCTGGGCGCGGAGATCGACCGCTGCGGACGTGTCATAACCGGAGGCCATTCAAAGGGCGGACATCTGGCGATCTACGCTGCCGCGACACTTGATCCCGACAGGTTCGAAAAGCTCGTCCACGTTTACACGAACGACGGTCCGGGCTTTTGCGAGGACATCCTTTCGCAGGGCATGATCGACAAGATCGACCCGATAACCACGAGGATAATCCCGCAGTTCTCGATAGTAGGATGCCAGTTCGAGCCGCATATCACCGATTGCCATGTCGTAAAGAGCGACAAACTGATGCTCGAGCAGCATGAGCTCTGCTCGTGGCAGATCGACCACGGCGAGCTGTCTGACGCCAAGGCTAAGGACCCGATCGCAAAGCTGATCGATGACGGCATCGAGAGGTGGCTTAAGTCCATCCCGCTCGAAGACCGAAAGAAATTCATTGACGCGCTTTTCGATTCCATGAGCGCGGACGGAACCAGAACGCTCCAGCAGTTCTCGGACCTTGGCCTGATCGGCTGGGAAAGAGTATTCAGGAGCGTTATCAAGGACGACGCGACAATAAGGGAGATCGTCGCCGCACTGCCTGACCAGATGCTTTTCGAGGGCGAGGGCAAAAAGATCACGAGCAGGCTGTTCAGATGGAAGATCTTCAAGCAGTACATGTCGTCTGAGCTTGCCAAGGGCCTCATGACTATACTCATCGGACTTCTGATGTTCCTGATCCCTGAAGGCTTTATCTTCTATGTCGTCGGCGCCGCACTCGTGATAATCACGACATTTTTCGTGTCCGCTACGATCAGAAGGCTCGTAAAAGACAAATGGAACCTCAACAAGCACTTCGCATACGCGGTCTTGTCGATACTCCTCATCGCGGTATCGCTGATAACCTTTATCAAAGAGGGCGCGCTGTTCGTCATGGCGAGCGCGATCTTCGGCACCGCGCTGCTCGCCGAAGCATATAACTGCCTCAACAGAGCCAAGAAGGACAACTGGAAGTTCAGAAAGATCTTCCTGATAGTAATGGCGGCCGTCTGGGCGCACTGCGGTCTGTTCATTCTTTTCGCTCCCGAAAACACCCTCAAATTCTACATCCTGTTTGTCGGAACGCTTGCGGTCATTGAAGGAGTCTCAAGAGCTGCGCTGTCTTTTCACAAGAAAAACAAAACCAGTGCAAAAGCCAAATGAATGCGGCCTTGTGATATAATTAATTCAAATCTCAAATAGGAGGGGGCTTACTATGGCAGATTACGAAAATGAGGAAGTAAAGAAGGCTGAGGAGAAGGTCAAAGCTGCCGAAGCTGCTGCCGAGGAAGCAAGAAAAGAGGCCGAGAGAATAGCGAAGAAAGCTAAGGAAGAGGCCGAATCAAAGAAGAAGGCCGAAGAGGCTAAGAAGGAAGCTGACGAGAAGGCTGAGGAAGCCCGGAAGGAAGCTGACCGGAAAGTAGAAGAAGCAAAGAAAGCAGCCGAGAAAAAGGCTGATGAAGATAAGAAGGCCGAAGAGGCCAAGATAGAGGCTGAGAAGAAAGCGCAGGAAGCTAAAAAGCTTGCTGATGCCAAGAAAGCCGAAGAAGATGCCGCAAAGGCTCAGGCTGCCGCAGCCGCCGCTGCCGCTGCAGCACAGAAGCAGCAGGAAGCCGCTGCTGCCAAGGAAGCCAAGCGCAACGAGAAGAAAGCAAAGCTTCAGGCTCTTAAGAGCCAGTGCCCGCCGCAGTATAAGCCAGTCGGAACATCAACGTTCTTCTGGCTCGGTATCCTCTGCTGGCTGCCTGTCATCGGCGTATTGATCTCGCTGATCATGTCGATCATCCCCAAGAACAGGAACATCAAGAGCTTTGCACGTTCCAAGCTGGCATATTACATCATCATCTTCATCGCATGCCTCATCATTACGCTCGTTGCGGGCGCGGTCATCCCTGAAGACAACAAGATCGAGATCGGCAACGCTCTCCTGAAGATCTGCCGTTCACTCGGATTCGCAGTTTGAGTTTTTTACATGAACTGACCAATGGGCCCTCCGGGGCCCATTTTTGTTTTCTTCTTTTTATCCCTATGTCGCGTGATTGTAACATTGTTAATCTAAAATTGTACTTGTAATGTAATTGCCCGTATTGTCGGGCAGAAGGGGAACAAGTATATGGATGAAAAACTGATTTCGAAGAAAGACCTTTTGAATCTTGAGCAGATCTCATATGGAACACTTTACCGCTGGAAGAGACAGGGACTGATCCCCGAGAATTGGTTCATCCATAAGGCAACGGATATCGGCCAGGCTACTTTCTTCCCCGAGGAGAAGATCCTTGCAAGGATCGACCGCATCAAGGAGCTCAAGAACGAGCTTTCCGTTGATCAGATGCAGGAGCTTTTCTCCGCCAACGTTGAGAGCTTCAAGATCCCGATGAAGGATTTCAAGGAACTCGAAATGGTCGGCAAGATGTCACTTACCGCCTTTACTGCGGTATTCCCCGAGAAGGATCTTCTGGATTTCAACGATGTTTTCGGCATGTATGTCGTAGATAATCTCATGAAGCAGTCCGGAATCTATCTTGAAGACGCAAAGCAGGTATTAAGACTGCTTCTCAGATACCTTTCTGCTGAAGAAACAAAGGATTACCAGCTCCTGCTCCTGCGTAAGCTCGGCGTTCCCATGACCGTACTCGTAAGAGGCGACGAGGGCATTCTTCTTGAAGACAACACTGAAGTTATTGCCTGCGCAAATCTCGGCGAGTTCGAGGAAGCCCTTAAGGATCAGCTCATCGCATAATCAGAGCCATGGCAGGTAGATCTTCTGATAACGAAATATCCCAGGTCCTTTCGGTAATGTCCGAACCTACGAGGATCCGCATAATCCGGCTGATATCCGGTGCAGGCGAACTCCGTTCATGTGACCTGCTTCCCGAGTTTGAGATCACGCAGCCCACGCTGTCGCACCATCTCAATGTCCTTCTCGAAAATGATGTTCTCACATCACGCAAGGACGGCAGATGCGTTTATTTCTCGGTAAACAAAGGCACAATGAGCCTTGTCGCAGACCTGATGGCCTCGATAGCAAACGGCAGCACATCCAAGCCTGCTTCAAAGAAGTCATCCGCAGCTGCGGCAGATAAGCCTGAGAAGAACGAAAAGTCCGACAAGCCCGTTAAGCCTGTCAAAGTCAAGCCCGAGAAGGTCAAGAAAGACAAGAAGGACAAAGATAAGGACAAGGACAAGAAAAAGAAGAAGAAAGACAAAAAGGATAAGAAAAAGAAGAAGTGAGCCAAAAGCTCACTTCTTTTGTTTTCGGGTGTTTTATCGGACCTGCTTTCAGAACAGTACGGCTTCAGAGATATACATCAGTGCCGCGCCGATAAGATTGATGAGGAAGAGAGTTACGGCGACCACGATATGCGTCCTCTTCTCCTTGACGATCGTTGCGACATACTCTCTTACGAAAGCATTGATCCAGTAATATCTCTTTGTCTTGCTGCCGATGCCTTCGGTCCGGATCCCGAGTTCATTTGCAAGCATTCCCGAACGGAAGACGTGATAATTCGTGGTGCAGAAAACCGTGTTGAAGAAGTCAGAACCGTGGTACTTCCTGATGAGGTCATAAGAATACTTAAAGTTCTCCTCAGTGGTAGTCGACTTGTCTTCCGCGAGTATGTTCTTCTCGTCGATCCCCTGCTCGAGCAGATAGCGCTTCATGGCTTCGGCTTCCGAGATGACCTCGTCATTTCCTTTTCCGCCTGACGGTACGAAAACGATAGGTCTGCCTGCGCGGTCGTTCTGCATTTTCGCGAACTCGATGGCGCGGTCGACCCTCGATCTTAAGAGCGGAGTGAGAGTCCCGTCTTTTCTGACCTGGCAGCCGTTGATGATGATGAAGTCCTTGTTGAACTTGGGAATATGCTTTGCGGTCTTGATGCCCGTGATTATCGTGCCCAGAAGGATGCATTCGAGATAAGCCACAAACGAGTAGATCAATGATTCAAGAAACAGCTCAAAGAAGTAGCCGATGCCGCGCTCATGGTGAACGTCGATGAGCGTCGAATTCTGCATTATATTGCCGATGATGAGAGGGAGTACGGCTCCGATCCCGAGCGTGAGCCCGAGTATCATGCCGAGCATGTTTTTCCATGTCCGGCCCTCTTTTCTGATGAGCTTGATGTTGGATACCGTAACACAGACCGTGGTCACTATAACAAGCGGGAATGTAAAAAGAACAAAGTCTTTAGCTGAGGTTAAGGCCTGACGGAACGCGCCGTAGATCCCGTTCTTATAGTAGAGGCCCTTGCATACCGCATATATGAAGAAGAACGCGTAAATGATAAGTCCCAGATAAAGTACGTTGTCGTAGCTGTAAAAGCTCCTTTTCTCAAGTCTTATGTATTTGACTGCAAGATAAACGAGCATCAGGACAAGATAGGCCACGACGCAGGCGATAACGGCGCTGCAGCCGGTGCAGTCTCCGAAGAACGTATCCTTGGTGATGACGCCGTTATTATGCACGTAGCAGATGCTGATCCCCGGATGATCATCGCATACGACGGATAAATAGACTCTGCCCTTCGCAATTGATTTCAGGTGTACCGTTAACCCCTTGTCAGTGACATCCCATCCCGTGATCTCAGCTTTTCCCGTGGAATCATCATCGATCCTGACATCAGTTACGCCGGAGGAAGTGTTGAATTCACCGAATACAAAAGCATATTCATTTCCGACCGCGCATATATAGATATAGCCGCAAACGGCTATAATGACTGCAAGTATCAGGAAACCGAACTTCTTAAAAAACTTACGTGCCATACAGTTATGCAGTATATCTTAAATTCCTTATTTATGTGAGTGGTTTTGCCTTCACAGCAGGTATTTTCTTATCTTTTCCTCGATAACTCTGGTATTGATCGGCTGGCTCTCCGTCTCGAAAGTCAGTATCAGTTCCGATTCGTCAAACCCGTCAGCCAGGCTGTAGCGCTCAAGCTTCTTTACGTTGTTGTTGGCATAATCCTTGTCACCCATCATGCCCAGATGCTCCCAGTAATGCTCTTTTCTGAGCCTGACATTAAGGCAGTTGAAATCAGGCGCCGCGATAAGCGCCCCGTCAATATAGAGCGGATACTCATACCTGTACGGAATGTTATGCCTGTAAAGCGCGTCGGCGATCAGTATCTCTGACTTCGATCTCACGCGTTCGCCCCGCTGCGTGAAGTACTCCGGGGCATCTTTCTTGAAGCCGAGCCTTTGGTAGGGGACCGCCTGCCATTGCGCCGCGTACTCCTCATCTGTCAGAAAGCCCTTGTCGACGAGCGCTTTCCTAGGCTCGCTGAGTTTGGCGTAGACCTGTGCTGCCGCATCCGGGTTATAGGAACTCAAAAAACGCTCTATGGCTTTCAACTGTTTTTCGAGCTCGGCGAGCAGCCTGGTGTCGTAGTCTTTCTGGGCCAGCCTGACGGCGGTGTCATGATCCTTGCGCGGAAGGTAGGTGCCGATAGTATCGCCTTTATTCCTTATATGGAAATACTGATATTTATTTAGCCTTTTGGAAATACGCAAGAAACCGTCCGGTGCGTCTGTAATACGAGTTCTAATCGCATTGATCTTGTTGTTAGTTTGCTTTTTCAGCCTCATTATTTCAGTCAGTATCGTATTTGTTTCTGTCAAGGTAAGCCTCCAGACATATGAGATTTTGCATGACAGATAAAAAATTGGTTTTTGTCGTTTTTATCTGTCGTTTTGACGTTGTAAACACGTGTTTTTTTTGAAACGACGGATAAAAACATGTTATTTAGCTTTTCTATCCGTCGTTTTTGTTATTACTGCCGGTTTTGAACACTAAAATGACGGATAAAAATAGATTTTTTTAAGTTCTTATCCGTCATTAGGATTGGATGGAGTTGTAACTATCCTAACGGGTGCAGTATGAAGAATACAAGGCATTTTCCGAACATTGGGACTTTCGGGCAAAAGTTGGGACTTTTTGGCCCGAATGGGACTGGGGCGGATATCGAAAAGCAAATGAAAACGGGCCGCCGCGGCGACCCGTTGGTAAAATCATGAGACTCGGACTGTTACTGCTTCTCTTTGAGGAGATCCTTGATCTCGGTGAGGAGCTTGACCTCATCGGAGGGTTCCGGGGGAGCAGCGGGAGCTTCTTCAGCCTTCTTCTTGCCGATGTTCTTGAGGGCGTTGATAGCCTTGAGCATTGCGAAGAGGATGAGAGCCATGATCAGGAAATTGATGATGGCGCTGATGAAAGCACCGTAGTTGAGTGAGAGCTTCTGAACATCTTCAAGAGCCATATCTTTATACTCTACCCAGGGAAGTCTGATAGATCCTGCGATATCAGCACCGCCGAATGAGTTGATGAGCGGTGAGATGAAGTTATCGGTGAAGGATGTAACGATATCCTTGAATGCAGCACCGATGATGACACCGATCGCCATGTCGACTACGTTGCCCTTGAGCGCGAACTCTTTGAACTCACTTGAAAATTTCTTGATAAAACCCATAAAATACCCTCCTTGTTACGGTTATCTAACTAAATGCCCGACAATTAAGCCGGGCATAAGTTTCTGGTTGAGAAAAATTAAAAATACTTCTTTACTGAATCAGGTACGGTTGCGACATCGCCGCTGAGAAGAAGTGTAACGGTGACAGGCTTGTCGCCGATGAAAGCGTCGAGCTTGCCGAGAAAATCACCGAGGTTGTTGAAATCGTAATCGTCAGCGATCTTGCAGATAGCGTCGATGTAGATATGTGTAAGGTCATAGTCCTTGGAGCAGATGCCGCAGACGAATGCCAATACCTGGTCAAAACCCTTAACAGGGTATTCTTTCATATTAACAAGACGGACATTGGGCTTCAGGAGCTGGTCGAGGCGGTTGCCGCGCTCGATGCATACGACGTTGCTGTCGGTTCTGGCTACTTCGTTGATGTCATCGACGAGTTTAGCCGTTTTGCCTGTTCCCTTGGGTCCTGCAATAACTTTAATCATAGTTTCTTCTCCTTTGGGGATTGTATTTCCATAGGAATAATCCGGATGGAATTATTTTACTTTAATTGCCAAATTAAATGAATAGCTAAATGTAAAGAAAAATAGAATCTTTTTCTGTTTGCATGCTCAAAAGCTATGTGTTAATATAAGTCCGTTCATAAAGATTTTATTTTTTTGAACGGACTTGGCAGCAAGTCCGTTCTTTGTTTTTGAGCAAAGTTTGGAGGAAGGCAATGGGCAAGAGGTCCAAGACGGCGCAGAAGGCGTTTGACATAGCTGAACCGCTCGTAAAGGAGCTGGGGTTGGACTTAGTCGACGCGTCTTATGCGAAAGAGGGCGGGAAAATGTTCCTGAGACTCTATGTCGACAAGAAGGGCGGAGTCGGGATCGACGACTGCGAGAATGTCAGCAAGGCTACCGATCCGGTTCTCGAAAAGGAGCTGGGCCTGGACTACGATTATTTCGAGGTCTCATCGCCCGGACTTACAAGGCCCCTGGAGACGGTAGCTGACTATCTCCGCTACATGGGGGAGACGCTCGATGTGTCGCTTTACGCGCCCGTCGACGGAATAAAGGAGTTTTCCTGCGTTTGCGAGAGCGCAGAAGACGATAAGGTGAAGCTTAAGGCTTCTGACGGCAAGGAATATGAGCTTGCTTTGAGCGATATCGCCAAAGCTGTAAGACATATTGATTTTTAAAGAGTTATCAACAGTACTAACAGGAGGTCACTTTCAGGATGGCTAAGAGAAAGAACGAAGAGGAACCCAGGGAGACAATAGTTGACCTCGTCAAGCTGCTCGCAGAGGAGCGTGCGATTGATGAGGAAGAGGTTTTCCAGGCGATAGAGAGCGGAATCGTTGCTGCTTACAAGAGAGAGTTCGGCGGAAACAAGCAGGACATCAAGTCCGTTAATGCCGAGATCGACCGTGAGACCGGTGAGATCTATGTTTATAAGCTCGTTGAGGTAGTTGATGAAGTTCTGGACGACGCTAACGAGATCTCTATCGAAGATGCAAAGGCTGTCGGATATGAGGACGTTGAGATCGGCGACGAGATCGAGATCGGTATCGACGTAGAAGATCTGGGACGTCTTGCAGCTGGTGCCGCAAAGAACGCCATCAACCAGAAGTTAAGAGACGCTGAGAGCACAAAGATCCAGAACGAGTTCCACGGAAAGATCGGCGAGATCACATCTGGAACCATCGTCCGTAAGGATGCCCGCAACGTTTATGTAAACATCGGACGTGCCGAGGCTATCGTCAGAAGAGACGGCCAGATACGCAACAACCGCAACGAGCGTTACGATCAGGACAAGATCATGAAGTTCCTCGTTACAGGCGTTGAGGAAGCTAACGGCAGACCTTCTGTTGTTCTTTCAAGAACAGCTCCCATGCTCGTAGCAAAGCTTTTCGAGCTTGAAGTACCCGAGATCAAGAACGGCGATGTCATCATCAAGTCAGTTGCACGTGAGCCCGGTTCAAGATCCAAGGTCGCTGTATATTCAAGAGACCCTGATATCGATGCAAAGGGTGCATGCGTAGGCCAGCGCGGACAGCGCGTTCAGCAGATCATGAACGAGCTTTCCGATGAGAAGATCGACATCGTTGACTGGAAGGAAGA
>ODAI014408460.1_pt1 | contig 14546 bp, 10 predicted proteins | sample 1539321 | NCBI WGS metagenome assembly ODAI01 (sample SAMN02144231, study PRJEB22623) | gut metagenome | biome: sheep rumen | host: Ovis aries | place: New Zealand
CTTTCAGATAAAATCTTTAATGTTTTCGGTTAAATTGTTACAAAAAAGACAAAATTGTAACATTGTATATATCGGAATATATCAAAACAAACTTGACTTTGTTTTTCTTGCAAGTGATTAATGTAAAACGACAAAGGAGAACATATGGAAAAAGTCGGATTAAATATTACTTCAAAAGAGTTTAAGCAGTTAAGCAAATGGGCAGAGGAAGTTTATAATATAGCGGTCGTAGTATAAATTATTTTTTTGAAACGCAGCCTGATAAAGAAGAATGTTACAACTTGGCTCCAATTGTAAAATATTTGCACCGCGAAGCAGATTTGCTTAATGCATTTTTTATTGACCATGAAAAAGAGGTTAATTTTTAAAGTACGTTCAAGTGCTGTTTAATAGCTGTTCAATCGGTGTTTACAAAATAAATATGTCTGAATGATACAAAAACAGGTATTACACTTGAGATTTTCTCCTACGTAATCGATTAATGTTCATAGCGAAAGGAACACATTATGGTTGAAAAAGATTACAAACTATACGGAACAAAAATTTTAAACTTAAAAACACAAGAAATCGGTTTGTTGATTTGTTTATGGGAAAACAAATATGCGGATAAAACTGTAGATTTTGCAACTTGTGTCGATAAAACCGGAAAACGATACAATATTGAACTCGACAACATCAGCGGGTTTGAAGATGATTTTGAAAAATAAACGAACTCGAGAACGCATACAATTATCTTATACTGAGTTTCAGGCAAGATTTGCACAAGACATACAAACAGCATTTGAAAGCTATATCAAAAACGAAAACGCAAAGCCATATTTTAAAGCCAATAAAACCCCAGTATCGGACTTTTATTTTGACTTACAATGGAACTTTAATCACTTTGGGAATTCTGCTTGGTGTATTGAAAGACTTTAACGAATTATATATCGCAATATATACAATGTAACAATTTTATTTCTTTTGTAACAATTTTGCCAAAATCATTAAAGTCTTTGTCCGAAAGTGCCGTTATACATGGTGTGCGAAAGTTTTATATTTTGACGTCACAACTTAAACACGATTAGTAAGATAATAGGAATGGATATTAGTCTATGGGACTAGGCGACTTCTGGTTACAATTTAATAATGGTAAAAAGCAGCAATTAAATGATGCTAAACATGGCGTGCGTAAAGAGCAGGTCGATTCAAAGTTTCATAATTTGTTTGATATATATGATGAAAATGGGGATGGAACTCTAGAAACAAATGAATTAGAGGGGATTTTTAAGGGTATAAAAAAGTTTGCTGGAGCTGATAAGATTTTAAACTCAAGTGAAAATATACAAGCCAAAAGTATATTTGCACAACAAGCCAATATTGAAGATGCCGATTTTCAAGGATTTGTTCAATCTATATCTACTGCAAGTGAGGATATTGTATCCACTTCTGAAAAACCAACCCCAGATGGTGGAAAAGAAATCACAACAGAATATAAGGATGGCTCGGTTGAAACAATTTCGTATTATCCTGATGGTTCATACAAATTTAAAAAATTTGACCACGAATATACGCAAAATTCAGTTTGGTACACAATAAATGGAGACCCAAATACTCGTTATACAGAGTCACAAATAGATGGCATTATAAGAAAAGATTACCAAAAATTATTACAAGAAAATAAAAAAGCTCTTGCGGAATACAAAAAAAATGAACTTACAAATAGAGAGCTTGACAAAATGCCTCCTCTCGCACCTCCTAAATATAAAGACTACAAATCTTTATATATGGAACGAAAAAATATTTGTCAAAATACTTCAAACGATAAATATGAAATACACGATTTAGAATTATCAGATAGAGCAAAATTTGATGTTGAAGTTAGAAAATTTTTAATTGAACATTTTGTAGAAACTCATCAAGGTGCGAAAGATGCATTGGATACAATGGGTATTCTTGATGACATTGGTGCTGCAATTAATACCGGAGCAGGTGAATTATGGAATTCTATCGTAAATGTTTATAACAAATGGTTTGGAGACGGTACACAAGAAGATTATCAAAATTTCTATGAGTTAGTAAATAAATTTAATCCTCATTACGATAAATCTTTACTTGCAAAAGGTGACTTAGAATTTATGACAAATCACCCGGAAGCTTTCTTTGGTAGTTTTGAAACTGATATGGTTGAAAACACAGGGCATAGATTCGATCTTGAAAAAACTGTTCAATTCCAAAATTTAACACAACAATATCAAACTGCAACTATTTATAAACAAAGAATCGATTTGCTAAAAAAAGCATTATCAGAAATTGATATGTATTGGGCAGAACAAAATGCATTAGTTCATGCTCCTGCTCAAAATGAAGGATTAAATCCTGCATCTCATATAGTAAGTGCGAATAATTATTTATTGGCATTTTTTAATGATGACCAAGAGGCTGCCGATATGGTTTTAAACGGCACTATTGGCAATCCGGATGCAACAAAAGCAAAAATCAAAGAATTATTACAAGATACACAAGGTGCATTAGATGATGCACTATTAAAAAGAACTACCACACTTGAATCTGATGCGACTGGTTCTATGACTATGAATATTGCAACACAAGGGATGGAGCAATATTCTTATGAAGAATTACAAGCAAAATATCAATCTGAATATAAAGAAATGTACGGAGTTGATTTTGTTCCCGATGAATTAACAGAAAAGGTTATGTGTGCAAAAGCAACAAGCGGAATGGTAAAATTAGCGGCGATTACTATTATTTCAATAATTATTACTCGTAGTCCTATAATGGCTGAAATTACAGGAGCAGCAGGGGGTGCTGCAATTGAGGGTGCATCGGCAAATCTTATCAGAACATTAGTTACAAAATATGGTCAAACTGCCGTTCAACAAGGAATTAAATTCGCAATGACTACGGGGACTTTGGCAACTGATGTAGGCTTAACTTTATTAAATCAAGTTACAAGTGAACGTGGAGTAAATGGTCAAGAATTATGGGAAAGTGCCAAAGGCTCTGCAAAATATATTTATTTCGGAGCATATATTGGTGCACCAATTGCACAAGCCGTTGCTCAAAGAATCGGTCAAATTGGAATGACAGGCAGATTGTTAGAAGGCGGTACGAAAGCAACTCAAGGTGCAATCCAAACAACAACAATTAGTGGCGAGAAATTACTGCAAAACTTAATGAAAGGTAGTAATTCTTTATTAGCCAAAGGTGGTGCTTTTGCAACTGATGTTGGATTATTTACAGGACTAGAAATTGCAACCGAGGGTGCGAATCCGCTTGACGCATTTTCTGAACAAGGGGAAATGCTTGGCAAATTAAAAGTTATGAATGGCTTTATTGAGTATATGTTAGGTGCAAAAACACATACTGCTTTGGATAGAGCAAGATGGGATGTTGCCTTAGATAAATCTGGTGTAAAGAACTGGAATATTAAAGAGATTCAACAACCTAACGGAAAAGGTAATAAAACAATTTATACAGTTGATATTGATGGAATTCCAATAGGTAGATTTGAAGATTTAAATGTTTTAGCAACTGCAATGATGGAACGAGTTTCTGTTGTTTATAGTACAACTCCGGCTCCTCGCCAAGAAGCTGCAACCGATGAAACTGCAAAACCAGAACCAGAAATAAGAATGGCAGCCGGCGAGACTGTAGAATCTGAAGTTGTAAATACTTCTAACGATTTAATGGATGCAAGCATAAGGAATCCTGCACAAATAGCAGAATCAAGAATCAGAGAAGAATGGCAACAACACGATTTAGGAACAAAAACTCCGGAAACTGAAGAACCTGCAATTATATTTAAAGATCGTAAATTCGTCATTAATGAAGATTTGGCAACACGACAATTAAGCGAACCGTTGCCTCAGATTTCAGATGAAGTAACTTCATTAATTTTCAGAGGAAAATTAGGTCAAGAATTGACGAGACGATATGAAGCTGCAAGTGATTTATTTAGTAATGCATTGCAAAAACATAAATCAGAGATTCAACGACTTGCAATTGGAAATAAAAATAATCCACAAGCATTTGCACAAAGTGTTGCAAATATTCTTGGTAAAGAACTGGGAATGGAAGGGTTAGAACCAGAAGTAAGAATTGTTGCTGATTCGGAAATATCTGGTAGTGGTGACTTCGATTGGATAGATGGTAGAATTGAAATTAGTGATAAAATTACAGACTTTAATCAAATTGTAGAATTGGTTTCGCACGAATTTAATCACGCATTGCAATATGCGGATATCGTTGCTCAATATGGTAAAGATGGCATTGCTGAATTACTAACACAAAACAAGGCATTTATGGCAAGTGATGCCTCGACACCAGAACAAAAAAACGAATTTATTGATTTATGCGTAAATAGCGAATATAACCAAAAACTTGTCGAAAGTGTAAAAGGTAAACGTGCCGAAGAAGGATCGTTAAATGATTATTTAAGAAGAATTTATAAAAATGAAATGACAAATGTTATGGATAAAAATGGTCAAGGATATTTAGGTCAAATAACTGAAGGCGAGGCATATTTCATCGGTTCTAAAAATGGTCGTTCATTAGGAATTACAGGGGAAATTACAAGTGAACAATTTGAAAGATTAAAACAAGAAAATCCAAATATTCAAGAAAGCTCTGATGGTTTAATATTCCAAATAAATGACGATGGAACTATTACAAAAATAGGAATTAAATTCCAAGCAGGCGAACCTTTATCTGAATTACAAAGAAGTGCATTAGAAGAATTGACTCAAGGGGAAAAAATAGATCAAGCCAGAGCAAAACAAATTGAAGCATTAAGAAAAACAACAGCAAGTGAAGATGTAACATTAATGATTGATGGTCAACCTAGAACATTCCAAGCATTTAAAGGTGTTATGGGTAAGGCTGGCGGTTTCCAACTTGTAGACGGTAATGAACTATTCCAATATATTCCTAAAAAAACAGAACAAATCGCAAGAGAAGAATTATTAGCAGATGAATTTTATCAAATGGTTGGATGTTTCCCAAAAGAAAAACATATTGTTACAAATGATGATGGTACATCTGCTATAATTACAAAAAATATAATGTTCTTGAATGGATTTGATTTTAAATGTAAAGAGGCTGCCGTTCAGACATTCGGAATAGATGTATTATTAGGCAATATGGACAATGTATTGGCTGCATTCAAAAATGATGACCATACTCCAATTGCAAATTTGCCTCAAATAAATTTATTCCATCATCCATCAGGTGCAACAAAGGTGTCAACTCCAATTGTTAGAGAATTAGCAGCATTATTTAAAACAGGGAAAAATGCAGAAGTTTTAAAACGAGCATTAAAAGAAGAACTAATGAAATCATTAGAAAGTGTAGTTAATATTTCAGATTCTCAAATTAGAGAACTTGTAAACAAACATGGAATTGAAAATCCAGATGCTATGGCAAATTTATTAATTGAACGTAGAAATTTTATTGCCAGATTCCTAGAAAATATGAAAACTACTGAACAAGAGGGTTTACCGATTGAAGAATATGTTGCAAATGTTTTAACTAAAACTTTTGGAGAGGTTCAATATGAAAAACTACAAAATGATGAAAAACTAAATACAACATTAACTGATTATATTTCTGAAAAATTTGATGTTCCAAAACAAAATCTTATATTATACAAACAACTAACAGAGAAACCAGAATTTGCGAATTATTTAAAATCTAAAATTGAAGATGGAAGTCTAACTATTGAAGATTTAAAAGAACTAAGAGATACAATGAAAATGACAGATTTTTGGAGAGAAACTCCAGAAAACCAAAATAAAATATTTGATATTTTAATAGATTTTAAGAAAACAAGTAATATTAGTTTTAGAGATGGTTATTATTTAATTTTTAACTTTGCACAACTCAGAAAACTTGGTTCTGAAATGGACACCAATGTTATAAATTCAATTAAAGAAGTTAGCTCTGTATTAGGCAATTTTGCTGATTTGAAATTGTATGGCTTTATAATGCCTGATGGAAAACTTAATCAAGAATCATTATCAATGATTCAAGAATTGCAAAGTAAAAATATTCCTAATAAATATATGCTATTGATGCTTTCAAAACTCAGAGGTGCTGATGGTAAATATAACAGAGATTTATTAAAAATTGTTGATGATTTAGTAAGCAAAGGTATCGAAGGTGATAATATTCCTACACACTTCAATGCAATGGTTACACCAGATGGGATTAATCCAAGTATGTCCAATCATGTTGAAATGTTCCAAAACTTAGGAATACCAAACGACTATATTGCTAACTTATTTTTGATGATACGTGTTCGTAATCAAAGAGGACAAATTGAACAAAGAACTTCTGTTTTAGATACCATTTTAAAAATTGCAAAAAAAGGCGAACACCCTGCAAATATTGCAAATCTAACCAAGACATTAGCAATGTTCCCAGAAAGTATGACTATTGAGTTAAGAAAGGCTATTAGCAAAAGTCCGGACAATATTGATGTTATAAATCTAAATGCTGCATTACAAGCTTGTTTTAAACCAATTAGTTTTAATAGAAATAGTTACTATTTTTTAATTGAAATGCTAGAAGACGGAGCACCAACGAAAGATTTGAATAACTTAATTTCAAATACAACTGTTTTAGCAACAAAAATCAATTTTCTTTCTCCAGAACAAGCAGAAAAACAAACTTTTACATTACAAGCAGAAGCACAATTGTTGTTTGAACGTGGCAAAACATTAGATGAAGTAAATGCTATCATCGCAAAAGCTAAAACAAATGGTGTTATAGATGAATTTGTACTAGAAAATTTAATAAGGGAACATGGCGATAAACTATCTACAAAAGAATTAGTTGATCTTATAAGTTGTTCAAAAATAGTTCCAGATGATAAATCAATTCCTATTGAAGAAGTAAACAGGCAACGAAGCATGGTTGCTGATGCAATGTTAGAAATGTATAAAAACGGATATTCTGGGCAAGAAGCTACCGCAATGATAACTCCTGCGTTAAATATTAGAGCAATTCCTCTTTCAAGAGACTACACAATTACAGGATTAAATGAAAAAGTATTTAATTTTGCTAAAAAATGTGCTGATAATAAAGTTCCTGCTGCAGATGTTAGATTTATAGAATTAAAAGCAAAAATTGAACAGAATGCTCAAAATTTAACTCAAGAAGAAATGAATGCAAAAATGGAAATGATGTTAAATTGGGCAGATAAATTGCTATTTGAAGATAAATTACCACCAAAAACTGTTCAAACTTTTATGGATATTGCAGCATTCAAGACAAATGTATTCCCAGTTAAGACATATAATTTTGACGAAAAAGTTGTTGATATAATTAATCAATTAATTGAAGAAAAGGTTATTACCCCTGAATCACCTGCAAATTTAGCAATGGTTATTAAAGCATTTAAACTTCAAGATTATGATGAAAATGCAATTAATACTGCTAAACAATATCTTTCAAATCCAATTACACTTGAAAATGGAAAAGAATATCAAATGGATGCCGAATCACTAGGTATGTTTATTGGTGCATCAAAAAATAAAGAAACAGGGAAATTTGATCTAGAAATGTTCCATAAAAATGCACAATTATTTATACTAAAAGCTGACAATGGATTCTCAATACAAGAATTAGCAATAATGGATAAATTATATAAAGGAGAACTTTCTATTGATCGTTTAAGCACTGGAGTCAAAGTTAATATTCTGAACAAACTTTCGTATGCATCACCAGAAGCATTAAAATTAATCAGAGAAAAGGTTATTGATACAAAAGATGACAACGACAATGTCGTATTTGGCGATACTGAAGTCTTAGTTAATACACTATTAGCAAATATTAATATCGCATCCAGAAACATCAGAACAACACAACAACAACGAGCTGAATTCTTACGAAGTTTCATTTCAAATAAAGGCAGAAATCCAGAAACAGGACTGAATGATATTGAAACTGCCATCGTTAATTTTGATTTCACACAATATGGAAAGGATGGTTTGCCATTAAAGTATAGCCGAGACGAATTTGTAGCAAATCTTCATAGTATCTTAGAAAACTTAACTCCAGAACAGCAAGCACAAGTTTTGAAATTCCATAACATAGATTTAGGGGATAATGGATTTAACTCTAATCCTAGGATTAGACGATTGCCCGTATCAACTGAGAAATTAACAAATGCTCAATACAAGCAGATGTTTGAAGAGTTAAATACATTACTTAAAGGTATTAATGAAAATAATATTCAACTTTACAAAGAAACAAGCACAGATGCTATACTGCAAAAATGTAGCCAAATTGCATCACTTACGGATGCACAATTAAAAACTCTTGTTAAAGAGTATTCTGAATTAAATATTGAAGATTTAAAATCTATTCGACAACAAGCAATTAACTTTGGAGAACTTGTTGCAAATAATGATGTTTCAAAATTACCAACACCTCTTGTTGTAAAAACTGCAAATGAAGAAATTGATGATTATAGCAACTTTACTCCTGAGATGAAAGAGGCTTCTGCAAGAATAGAAGAAGAATATAACAAATTCGTTTATGAAAATGAGTTCAAAACAGGTGATGCTGAAATTGATGAGATTATGAATGGAATAATGCGAGGATTACCAGATATAATGCTTACAGTCGGTAAAAAGCAACATATAACTCATAGTTATTCTGTAGATGTTCATACCATGGAAGTTCTAAAAAAAGCAATGGGTGATCCTGAATATAAAACTCTTTCTGACAAAGATAGAACTATTTTGAAGTTTGTAATATTACTGCATGATTTTGGTAAAAAATATATAAATCCAAACACTCCAGACACAGGGCACGAAATTGATAGTGCTGAAATTGCCGCAGGAATTTTAGCACAATATAAAATGCCTGATGCAATGAAAGAACGAATCTTAAATATAATTAAAAATCACGATTGGTTTGCTAGATATAACAGAAATGAATGGAATGCAAATTATGTCGCAGCATTATTCCGTTCTCCAGATGATTATAAGATAGCAAAAATAATGTCCAAGGCTGATTTAGCAAGTATTAATAATGAATTTAATTATAGAGTTTTAGGTATTGATCCTCAAAATAGAACACCTGAAAATTACGAGGCAGCATACAATAAAAAATTAGAAAATGTTGATATCTCATATAATAGACTATATTCAAAAACTAACATTATAATGAATTCAAGAATTCTAAATCCAAGTAAAATACCGATGGATGAACAATATGGAGTGCAAGTTCTAAATCTTACTGATGATGCAATTCCATCTGATATGGATTTAGGCATTTATGGTGTGAACGGAAGTACAAAAGAAAACCTACGTTTAACAGTTCACATGGTAGATGATAAAAATTTATTAGGCAATCTTGAAAGTGCAAAATTAGGTATGGAAACAACTATAAATGATAATAATGTATGGAGTATAAGTTTATTAAAATTAGGTAAGTCTGGAACATATGTAAATAGAGAGTATGGTCTATTAACTGATACACCTCTTTCAAGTATTGCCATTGCTTCCCCTTATAATATCAGTAGCGGATATGAAAAAGGTACTGCAAAATTTGTTGAATTATTATTCTCTGATACGCAACAAAGGAATTTCTTAAAACAGCAATTCGGAGCATCTATGGCTCGCTCCGGTTATAGAATTACTGAGGCTGATTACCAAGCATTATCAAAAATGGTTTATAATAAGAGTTTCACAACCCAAATTGAAACAAAACCAGAAATTGAAGTTAACGGAAGAATGATTCCAACTGAAATTGTTGTAAAAGCAATTCAAGAAAGTACCGATGCTCTTATTACAACAACACCACACCATACTGAATTTGTAACGACAAATCCAAAAATTCAAGGATTGGTTGTTAAGAAACGTAGCATGGATGAAGTAAATCCAGACTTCATTGCATTTGCTAAAAAATACAATCTTCCTATTATTTTAATTGGCAAATAAATTAAACTGCAACAATATTATAAAAGCATTACTAACATTAAGAGTTCTAATTCTTCATCATTAAGTGCGTATGCCATATCCATTAGAAGAGGAATTAAATCTTTATCTTCGTTATATGTACCTTTTACTTTTACATCATCACCGAACATTGATTTGTTTTTAACTCGCAAATCCATTTTATCACTTTTTATAGCAAAACCATTCCATTTATTTTCTATATCAATATCTAATTTTTTATCTTTAAATTGACCTTTAATATTGTATCCGCTAAAAGTTCTTGAAACTTTTAAGTCTATTGGTTCATCACCTAATGTACCTTTTAAATTTCGCTTTGCAAAACTGTCGGACATTTTTATATCTAATTTCTTGTCACCAATATTTCCTGTTATTTCATCTGCTTTAAATACTTTTCCGTTATGTTTGATATTAAAATTCAAATCATCAATCTTACCGGATAAAGAACGATTTGATAATCCCTGTTTACATTCAACTTCAAAATTTTTATCAGCAAATTGTCCAACGGCTTTTTTTACTTCTTTGCTTGATTTTGATTCTTTTTGTTCAACACTTTCAATAAAGAACTTCTTAAATTCTTCTTTATTCATTAATGTTGCCTCGTTCGGATTTTTCTCATTGGAAACAGCCACACATTTATAGCCATTTCCTAACACAACTTCTCTAGCCATCATTTTTTCACCATCTTTCGTTGTATATTTTATGATTGGCGTTCCTGTTGGTTTTAAATCTGGGCTTTTCAAACTTTGTTGATGTTCTACCGAATGAGGACTATTTTTAAATTCTTGATATACGAGCATGTATTCAATACCCTTTTCTTTATCATCTTTTATATTTTTATATGCGTTAATTCTTTTCTCTGCATTTTGTGGGTCAATTTTTGAAACCATAAAACTATAAGAATGTTCTGTTGGATCTCCCTGCGGTACTATTTTGCCATTATATTTTTGGATATTTAATCCATACTTTGCAATAATTGCCTTGTATTCTTTATCTTTGGAATCCGGTACTGCTACTGCAATACCATCTTTTGTCTGCATCATACTGTCTGGTGTTGTTGCATATTTAGCAGTAGTCTTTCCGACTTGTCGCATTGTTTCAGAATCAGCCTTATTGATTTCACTATAAGGGATTAAATAATTACTTCTAAATGAAATGCTATTTATATTTTGCACACTAGACATAAAAACCTCACTACTTTCTAATATTTTATATTGTTTTTAATTCCTTGATTCTTTACATAATCAGTAACTGTCATTTCATAAAAATCGCCATCTTTATGTATATCTACTCCATGAAGAAGATTCCCTTTTCCATCCGGACTGCAAGAATGATAAATTGATTGAATTCCATCATTAGATTTTGCAAATGAAGTTTCTTTTGACAATGTTCCCTCTGGTGTTGCTTCATATATAGAAACAAAATTAGTGCCGTCAATATTTTGTTTGTCTACTTCATATTTAATTCCTTGCTTATCTAATAATTTTATATATTCTTCTGGAGTTGTATTGAATCTAATATTTTCTGGCAATAGATCCAAATGAGCATCCGGATTTGAATAGCGTTTTCTTATGTCTTCAAGAATTCCATCTTTATCATATCTATAAATTATTTGTGATAAATCTCCCTGATTTTTAGGATAAAAACAATCTTCATATCCTGTATAATTTTCTGAACTATTGCCTTTATGCCAATGAACAACTTTTATAGGTTCTTCTTGACCTTTAGTTATAAAAATTGAACCGCCACCAAATTCATTATCATTGATTATATCAAAATCTTTATTTTCAACTAAACCTGCATTAATTAATTTATTTTTATAATCGTTCATTGAAATCGGTTTATTAATATCAAGCGGATTTGCTACAAAATTACGAACTTTTATTGCATCAGCCCCTGCTTTATCTACATAGAAACCAGAATTAAATTCTCTAGGTTGGTTATCAATAGGACTTGAAACATTTTGAGAAGTTGCAGAATAACCTTTAAATGCTACGGGATTAAAATTTGTAATTTTATCAATCATAAAGCCTCCTATTAGTACCCAAATCCGCTACCACCAAAACCGTCACCACCGAATCCACTTCCATAGCCATTTGAACTTCCTAATCCGCCGTCATAATATGGACTACTAATATCCATCTTGTTCATAGGGTCTGCTGGATTATAAATATCTTGACCGAATACACCCTTATTTGCAGTATTTTCATAATAAGGACTTAACGGATCTAATTTATTCGCAGGATCAAATGGGTCATAAATGTCTTGTCCCATTGAACCTCTGCTTGCAATATTTTCTTCTTCTTTTGTAACACGACTTAAATCATCTTCAAGAGATTTAACTTCTTTTTGAGCAGCTTCCTCACCTTGTTTAAACAATTTTTTAATGTGCTTTCCTTTTGCTAATGCGAAATCCCCTGCAACAGCTAATCCTGTTGCAACAACCGCACCAATTCCAAGATCTCTTAATGTGTGGTTTTCTTTATCATCACTAGAAATTTCAACTGAATCTTGTTTTGGAGTCCTTTCCAATTTATTGTTGTCATTTGCTTTGAAACCAATTTGTTTGTTCGCTAATTTAGGCATCTTTGCCATAATTTCGTTTGAATGAAAATTTACGTTGTCGACCATACAGTAATTCCTAATTTGAGTACACTAACCTATATATATAAAAACATGAACAGAAAAAAAATTGCCTTTTAATTTTAAAAAGTTAACAAAATGCTTAATGATATTATCCTATTCCCAAAATTTCTCTTTCAATTTGTCTAACAATATCCGGAGTTAAGCCTTTCTTTTCCAGCTTTTGTTCTGGTTGCAGAGAATCGGTATATTGTTTTACAAGTGGAATGTTTTTGAGAATATTTATCAAAGAATAAATTTCCAGAGGTGGAGTTTTTTGATTGTTATCAATATCTGTGGAAATTTTGTTTATCATTTTTCTTGCAAATTCTAAAAGTTCCTCGCTAAATTTGTCTTTGTTATGTTCAACATTAAACCGCTTTTCATCCCAGTTGTATTTCTTTTTCCAATAGAATAAAATTCTGCGTGAAAGTCCCTGTTCCATTCCTATCTCCACCAGAGATTTTTTGTCATAAATATACATATGTTCTGCTTGTGTCAGTTGGTTGAATTTTGTCATCGTTATACCTCAAAAATTATTCTGTTAATACTAAATTTGTTTTTATCTGTAAGTCTTTTAACTTGGAAATTGCAGGTTTTCTCAATAACACCGAGTTTTTGATAATATTTTATTAGTTGATTTAATAGAGCCAACGTGTTTTTCTGCCGCCTTTTTCCAAGGCATCTTCTTCGGCAGCATTTATAAAATCTGATAGCTGTTTCTTGTGAAATATCCTGAATAAATATATTTTTAAAATACGGAATTATATTCACTCGGAATATTGATTCATATGTTTCATAAGTTCTCTGTTTGCAATGTTTTTTAGCATAATTTTCAATGAAACCGTCTACGGCATCTTTGAATTTTGATTGCGGATTATAATTTTCTTGCGTGGTAAAAATTCCGTATTCAATAATATTGTCCGTTTCAATATATTTGTATAAATCTTGTTCAAATACCAATTTACCCTCGTTCAAAAGATGTTCAAGTTCCGTTTTACAATCACATTCTGCAATCATTTCTATTTCATCAAGGGTAAATTCTTTTAAATGTCGCGCCAATTTTTCAATGTTCATATTATTTGACTTATGACCTCCATATTTATTTCTGTTAAATTATTGTCTTTGGCAAATATTTCCATTTGATTAATAAGCTGAACAATTTGCCTGAATCTGTTATATTTTGAATGAATATATTCAACGGCGTCAGGGGTAAATGGAACCTCTGACAACTGATTAATAATTTGGCTTAAATCATTTACTCCAAAGGTTTCGAACTTAATAATCTCTGAAAACCTATCATAAAGTTGCTTGTATCGTTCAAGTTTTCTATGTATCAACCCCATTCCGATAAAAATTATCGGGCAGTCTGTTTCATCGTGGATATCCCTCAAGGTTTCAATAGTTTTATAATTATTCATAAGGTAATCAATCTCATCAATAAAAATAATTTGCGAATTTTGTTTCAGCTTTTTTACCACAAGATTAAAATTATCCGAAGTCAGAAATCTCGGAATCTCATCAAGTTCTTTAACAATCTCTTCAAGTAACCATCTACCTGTCATAAGGTCTGATGCACGCAGGTAAATTCCGTCATATTTGCACGCAAGCCATAAAGCTGTTTGGGATTTACCGAGTCCCGGCTCGCCATAGACAAGTCCCATCTTTGGAATGTTCTTTGGTTTGTTGATAAGATTTTCAACAAGTCCTATAAAGTTTTTAACATTTTGAGTTTTTATAAAAATCTTATTCATAAAGCAGTTTATACTCCTTTGTATTTTTAAATTCTGTTATCAAAGAATTATCCGGATCATTTTTGATTAAATACTCATACTTTTCTGAATTATTTTTGAACAGCGTTTGAACCCTTGTTAAATCCGTTTTGAATGGGGTTTGAAGGGGTAAATGAGAATCGGATTGTTCTACTTGAGTTTCAAGTAATTTTATATCTTCAGTTTC
>ODAI014496922.1_pt1 | contig 14546 bp, 9 predicted proteins | sample 1539321 | NCBI WGS metagenome assembly ODAI01 (sample SAMN02144231, study PRJEB22623) | gut metagenome | biome: sheep rumen | host: Ovis aries | place: New Zealand
ACGAAAGCCGTAACATCAAGCCCTCTGTCAACAGCCTCTTTGACGATGAGCTGACCTGCCTTGCCGTTTGCACAAACTACTGCGATTTTCATAATAAGTACCTCCTGATTATAACATGATATTTTTGAATTGTAAAGTTGTAAACATTTCCATTTCAACTTTCTGACTCCAGTATAGCACACAACTTCACAGTTGTCAATATAGTTGTTACAACTTTGGAGACCTGCACAAAAATTACTATGATCTATGCGCGTATTATACAACGGTTTTGTTTCGCTAAAGTCGTATATATTCTCCGACGAGTGGAAAAAGGCTGTTCATTTCTGTTTTTCCGTCCAGAAGCATCAGGGCTTTTTAGTGATGAATACCTTCCCTGCCTGCTGATCAAAGTATTGACGTGAGGAAAAATATGTTATATAATATATGTATATATTCAGCTTTTCGGAATGGGGTGCGGCGGTGGAAAATACTGTATTTGTGAAAAAATATTCAGGAAGCGAGCCTGCACTTGCGCTGAGCGGTAATGAGCTTCGCCGTTATTCAGGCTATTTTTCGCCGGAAAATGCAATGGAGGACAGTCTCAGGGAGCTTTATGACAATGTCACAAAAGAGCTTCTTCCGGCGGTCGAATACAAGGTCTGCTACAGGAGAATGAACATAGACCGGAGCGGTGAGAGGACTGTACTGCCGTTCGGCTGTGCCTCCCGCGACCTTGAAAGGCTGCTGCGGTGCTCGGACGAAATAATCATCTTCGCCGCAACTGCCGGACTTGGAATTGACCGGTATATTGCAAGACATCAGCTTATTTCCCCGGCTAAGGCGCTCATAGCACAAGCACTCGGAGCTGAGAGGATAGAGACGCTGTGCAATGCTTTCTGCGCGGACATGAAGGACGAGCTCTCCCGCGAAGGGCTTGGCATTACTCCGAGATACTCTCCCGGCTACGGCGACCTTCCACTTGAAGCCCAGACGGATTTTTTCAGGCTTCTTGATTGCAGCAGACAGATAGGGCTTTCTCTAAACGCAAGCCTTCTTATGATACCCTCAAAATCAGTAACGGCGGTTTTCGGCATCACTCCCGGAACTCAGCCTGATACACATACAAAAGGCGGCTGTGCCCTGTGCGGAAGGACAGACTGCCAGTTCAGAACGGAACGGTGAAAATGATGGATATAAGAGAATTTATGAAAAGCGGCTTTGTCTATCTCGACGGCGGCATCGGCACTATCCTCCAGAAACAGGGACTCATGCCCGGCGAGCTTCCTGAGAGGTGGAATCTCAGCCGCCCTGACGATATCGTCGCCATACACAGGAAATACTACGATGCCGGCTCGAATGTTGTGCTGACTAATACCTTCGGTGCAAACTGCCTGAAATTCGGCGAGGACGAGCTTGAAAAGATCATCCGGGCTGCGGTGAGGAACGTCCGCCGCGCTGCAAGTGAGAGTTCCGGCACTCAGGAGAAGTTTGTTGCCCTGGATATCGGACCGCTTGGAAAGCTTCTGAAGCCCTACGGAGACTTTGAATTTGACGACGCCTGTGCTGCCTATGCTCAGCTTGTCCGTATCGGAGCAGACGAGGGCGTTGATCTCATCTTCATTGAGACCATGAACGACAGCTACGACACAAAGGCTGCCCTTCTTGCTGCGAAGGAAAACTCAGATCTTCCTGTTTTCGTGTCGAATGCCTACGGCGAGGACGGAAAGCTCATGACCGGAGCTTCGCCTGCTGCTATGGTCGCAATGCTCGAGGGCATGGGTGCTGACGCGATAGGCGCTAACTGCTCGCTTGGTCCGAAGCAGCTGCGCGGAGTTGTTGAGGAATATCTTGAATACGCCTCGGTGCCGGTGCTGCTCAAGCCGAATGCCGGACTTCCAAAAAGTGTTGACGGCGTTACGGTCTATGACGTTTACCCGGAGGAATTTTCCGAAGATATGCGGGAATACGCCTCTATGGGAGTGCGGATAATGGGCGGGTGCTGCGGTACCTCGCCGGATTATATAGCTGAGCTGAAACGCAGAACTGCCGGTCTTGCGCCTCTGCCCGTGACTGACAAGGGGAAAACTCTCATAAGCTCCTATACCCATGCGGTCGAATTTGCCGAATCGCCTGTACTTATCGGCGAGCGCATCAATCCGACCGGAAAGAAGGTATTCAAGGAGGCTCTCAGGAAAAACGATATCGGCTATATCCTCAGCGTAGGTCTGACCCAGCAGGAAAAGGGCGCTCATGTGCTCGATGTGAATGTTGGTCTGCCGGAGATAGACGAGGTTGAAATGCTGCAAAGGGTAGCCTTTGAGCTTCAGGCGATAATTGACCTGCCGCTCCAGATAGATACGACCAATGCTGCCGCTATGGAGGCTGCTCTGAGGCACTATAACGGCAAGGCTATGATAAATTCCGTAAACGGCAAAGCCGAGGTCATGCGGGAGATCTTCCCCCTCGTAAAAAAATACGGAGGGCTTGTCGTATGTCTCACGCTTGACGAGGACGGGATCCCCGAGACCGCACAGAAGCGTGTTGAGATCGCAGAGCGCATCATCGCTGCTGCCGCCGAGTACGGCATCCCACGGAAGGATCTCATCTTCGACACCCTCGCAATGACCGTGAGCGCCGATAATCGTGCAGCTCTGGCTACCCTGAGCGCTCTGAGGACTATCCGGCACGAGCTTGGCTGCCACACCTCTCTCGGTGTTTCAAACGTGAGCTTTGGCTTGCCGGAAAGAGAGATCATAACCGCATCGTTCTTCACTCTTGCAATGGAAAACGGCTTGTCCGCCGCTATCATGAACCCGAACTCCGGTGAGATGATGAAGGCTTACTACTCCTTCCGCGCCCTGCACGGACTTGACGAAAATTGCAGTGATTATATAGGCAATATCTCCAAATACCTCGTCGCTGCTCCTGCTGCACCTCAGCAAAGCACCGCGCCCGCTGCGGGAGAGGCTGAGTATGCAAGTGAGCTTCAGAGGGCAATAGTCAAAGGGCTGAAGGAGCAGGCTTCTGCCCTGACAAACGAAATGCTCGCCTCGGCTGAGCCGCTGAGCATCGTAAATGAGCACATTATTCCTGCCCTTGACATAGTCGGCAGGGGCTTCGAGAACAAGACCATGTACCTTCCGCAGCTTCTCATGAGCGCGGAGGCTTCTCAGTGTGCCTTCGAGAGGATAAAGGCTAAAATGGCTGAAACTCCGGGTTCACAGGCAAGCGTCGGGAAATTCGTCATTGCTACCGTTCACGGCGACGTCCACGATATCGGGAAGAACATCGTAAGACTCATTCTCGAGAACTACGGCTTCGATGTCTGCGACCTCGGAAAGGACGTTCCACCGGAGGTCGTTGTTGAGAAAACTATAGAGCAGGGCTCAAAGCTTGTCGGGCTGAGCGCCCTCATGACAACAACAGTTCCCGCGATGGAGGAAACTATCAGACAGCTCCGCGAGAAGGCTCCGGGGGTAAAGGTCATTGTCGGCGGAGCCGTGCTCACTCAGGAATACGCTGACAGTATCGGCGCAGATTTCTATGCAAAGGATGCAATGGCAACTGTGAGATATGCTCTTGATGTTGTAAAAGGAGAGGGATGATATTGTGATATGGATCATACTTCTCGCTGCCGTTCTTGGAATTGCTGCGGTTGGACTTGCCTTCATAAGCAGCAGAACGCTGAGATTCGGCTTTGCCAGAAAAATATATTCTGAAAACAAAAAGCTCGGCAGAGCGGTCTCATTCTGGCCGGTGCTGCTGTGTCTGCCGTTCGCGCTCATCAACATTGTGACGGCGGTAGTCGTGTTCGTACACTTAGTTGTGATATGGGCGGTCTGCGACCTCATCGGTTTTGCCATAAACAAGCTCAGGAAGCGTGAGCGGAAGGGGAGGTATCTCAACGGCTTTATAGCTATCTGTGTGACCGCTGTTTACCTTGGCACAGGCTGGTTCTTTGCACATCATGTCTTCCGGACTGAGTACAGCTTCCGGACTGACAAGCCGCTCGGTCAGGAAAAGCTCCGCATCGTCCTTATTGCTGACACTCACCTCGGGATAACTCTCCATGAAAGCGAAATGGAGGAGCTTGTCAGCCGCATCAACGACGATGAGCCTGATCTTGTGGTCATATGCGGCGACTTCGTGGACGATGATTCCGGAAAGGACGATATGCTCGGCTCCTGCGAGGCTCTTGGCAGGCTGCGGACAAAGTACGGAGTTTACTTCAACTATGGCAACCACGACAAGGGCTACTTCAACGGCAGGGATTTCGATGCTGATGATCTCGAGGAAGCGCTCCGGAGGAACAACGTCACGCTTCTTTGCGACGAGAGCCTGCTCATAAACAACAGCTTCTACCTTGTCGGCAGAAAGGACCGTTCCGACGATGAGCGTCTTTCCGCGAAGGAGCTCACGAGGGAGCTCGACAAGTCAAAATACATCATCATGCTCGACCACCAGCCCAACGATTACGACAACGAGGCGGAGACCGGTGCAGACCTTGTTCTCTCCGGCCATACTCACGGCGGCCATATCTTCCCGATAGGCCCCATAAGCCTTCTTATCGGCGCGAACGATCAGGTCTACGGGCAGAAGGTGCAGAACGGAACGCGGTTCGTAGTTACCTCCGGCGCATCAGGCTGGGCGATACCCTTCAAGACCTTTGCGATCTCGGAGTACGTTGTGATCGACATTGAAAGCATCGGGACCTCAGCGTGAGGATCACCAGATATGTCGTGCAGGGGCGGAATGAATCCGCTCCTGCGGTATCACCGGAAATATTTCGGAAATGCTTGACAAACCGCGCGATATGGTGTATAATTAATCTGTGATGCAGATATAGTATAGCGGCTATTACTTCAGTTTCCCAAACTGAGGAGGCGGGTTCGACCCCCGTTATCTGCTCCAGCGGTAATCTGCCGCAGAGATATTCGCGTTTCAGTAAAGCTGAGGCGCGATTTTTTGTACAGGGGCGTCCGTTTTTATCGCAGTCACCGGCAAAATCTGCCGGAAAGCCCCGATATCCTGTGAATACAAGCTATTGAAAAGCAGTGAGCCTGCAAGTCCAACCACGTTGGTGCCTGCAGGCTCGTTTTATTTGAGTATTCATGCGCTCACCGGGAAAATATACCGGGAAAGCTGACACGGTGAACGGTTTACGCTGTTTTCATCTCAGCAATTAAACTTCCGCTCTTGCAGCAATGCGGTATATCTCCGCGATATCATCAGCCGAGAGCGCTGCAAATCCGCCGGTTCTGCCGCTGCCGATACCGAACTTCCGGACAAGAAGTGGAATGTCCTCCTCCCGTGCGCCGAGCTCAGCGAAATTTACCGGCATACCGATGCTGTGCAGGAACTCACGGAATCGCCTGATCCCCTCAAGAGCCGTGACCTCCGGGTGGGCAAAATCCATCTGACAGCCCCATACACGCACCGCTGCCTGTGCAAAGCGCATCGTGTCATGCTTGTAAACGAATTCCATCCACGCCGGCATTATAACGGCAAGTCCTGCGCCGTGGGCACAGTCATAAAGTGCCGAAAGCTCATGCTCGATTCCGTGGCTGTTCCAGTCCTGCTCTCTGCCGACACCTACGATGTTGGTATGAGCTACTGTGCCGGCCCACATGATGTTTGCGCGAGCCTGATAGTTATCCGGGTCAGCGATGACGCGGGGAGTTTCCTTTACCATAGTCAGCAGCACAGCCTCGCAGAGACGGTCGGTTATTTCCACCTCAGTTGTATTCGTGAAATAGCGCTCAAAGACGTGCGCCATGATGTCCGTTGCTCCGCAAGCGGTCTGATAGGGCGGGAGAGTGCAGGTCAGCGCCGGGTCAAGCACCGAGAATCTCGGGCGGATAAGATCAGAGCCGGCACCGCGTTTCAGCCCGCCGTCCTCCTTCGTGATAACGGAATCGCCGGAGCCTTCGCTGCCAGCGGCGGCAATGGTCAGGACAGTACCGACCGGGAGAGCAGCAGACGGATTTTTTCCTGAATAGAAGTCCCAGAAATCGCCCTCATATGGAACGCCCATTGCTATCGCCTTAGCCGAGTCGATGACCGATCCGCCGCCGACTGCGAGGAGGAAATCGACTTTTTCACTGCGGCAGAGCCCGATGCCCTCGTACACGAGAGTATCTCTCGGATTCGGTTTGACACCGCCAAGCTCGACAAATGGGATGTTCTGCTCAGCAAGCGACTGCTTTACTCTGCCGAGCAAGCCGCTTCTTACGGCTGACTGACCGCCGTAATGAAGCAGTACCTTTGTGCCGCCGTGCTTTTTCACGAGTGTACCGACCTGTGCTTCTGTGTCCTTGCCGAACACGAATTCTGTCGGGCTGTAAAACTGAAAATTGTTCATACCATAAGCTCCTTTTTTAAGTTTTCGTATGCTGCGATCACCTTGTCGCACCAGATGTCAAAGTCGGGGTCATCTTTTTGAAGTTCCGGATGAGCGAGGATATTCCGCACTGTTTCGCGGATGCCCTGATCTGCTCGGACGGTCGCACAGAAGTCCGGGACGGCTTGTTTCACCTTGCTGTTGTCGAAGATGACGGAATTAGCCTTGTCGCCGATAAGACTTCCGGTGAGGTCATAATCGCTCACGGCTGCCAGGAATTCCGATGGGATATGCACAGCATTCAGCTTCACACCGAGAGAATCAGCGATGATCTGGTATATCTGATCCCACGTCAGGCTCTCGTCCGAGGTGATGTGGAAGGTCTGACCAATGGCGTGGATATTCCCGACAAGTCCGCAGTAAGCCTTTGCGAAGTCGCTGTTATGTGTGATCGTCCAGAGCGAGGTGCCGTCGCCGTGGATAATGACAGGCTTGCCCTCAGCCATGCGCTTTATCACCTGCCAGCTTCCGCCGTTTCCGTGGACGCCGAGCGGGACGCTTCGCTCATCGTAGGTATGGCTTGGACGTATTATAGTGACAGGGAAGCCATTTTCGCGGTACTGTCTCATAAGGTACTCCTCGCAGGCGATCTTGTCGCGGGAATACTGCCAGTAGGGGTTGGAAAGCGGTGTGCTCTCGGTGATGACGGGGGAGGACAGCGGCTTCTGGTAAGCTGAGGCTGAGCTGATAAAGATATACTGCCGTGTTTTGCCGCTGAACAGGCGGAAGTCGCGTTCAGCCTGTTCAGGGACGAAGCCGATGAATTCTCCGACGGCATCGAAGTACATTCCCCTGGTCAGGCGGGTGACGGCAGCCTCATCGTCGATGCTTGCGTTGAGCACGGTGACGTTTCCGGGAAGCTCAGACGAGCGGCTGCCGCGGTTGATGAGGAATACCTCATGTCCCTGCTGAGCAAGTCTGCGGGTAATTGCCATGCTTATCGTACCGGTACCGCCGATCAATAAAACCTTCATAAAAAACCTTCTTTCTGCGTAAGATATTTGTCTGCGTACACAAACGTCATATACATTGTAACACATCAGTCAGGAAAAAACAAGGGAAAGTTTTGAGTTTAAAGCTGAAAGCTTCGGTGCTGCTCAGGGACGTTCCTGAAAGAGCGGACGCGGTGCAGGGACTGGATGGTATTACATGAAAAAGGGGCTGTGCCGGAAAAGCACAGCCCTTATTTGGGGGAATTATTTTGATGATATCGTAATTGTATAAGCGCCGTTTTCAAGCTGACCTATGGTTATCTTCAAGCCGGGATCGACTGTCTGCTGAGCGTTTGAGTCGTACCAGTTGAAGCCGGAAATGCTGTTTGTGATAACGTCGCCGGAGTGGTAGAAATTATCGGTATCTGAGTCGTCGATGATGCGGATGAGTCTTCTGCCATTGTCGGAATTAGTGAATTCGCTGCCGCTTGCGTATCTGAAATAGGTATTCCAGCCATACTCAGTGGTTGCGTCGATGTGGTAGACGCGGACACCGCTGCCCTTCTTCTGCCACCACGGAACTGCGCTGTTGTTGCCGTCCTGGGAGGCGTACTCGATTATGAAGAACTCGGAGAAATAGTGTTCGGCAAGATCATCCTGATAAGGTATGATAACGCAGTTGCCATTATCGGTCTGAGCGTTTCGGAGGGTGTAGGTCTTAGTGCCCATTGAGGAGCTGTAGACCTCGACCTGATCCTTTGTATAGAAGCCGAGCATGAGCTTAGAGAATGCGCCGAAGTCCGTACCCGCATCGGTGTCCATGAGTTCGATTCCAGCCGCACCGTGCATACCCTCGGAGTCAGCCGTGGTAAAGAGATAATAGTCGGGAAGACCTGTACAGTGACCCATTTCGTGGCAGTATGATGAAACGAAGTTGACATAGTCAGTGAGGGAATTGACCTGTGCGTTTCCGGTAATGATATGACCTATGCCAACGCCGTCAACTCTGTAGCTTGGGTCGCCGAAAGCACCTGCACACGGCCACCAGTGGTCATCGCCGGCCTTTGTGGGGGTGGTAAAAAGAGTGCAGTCTATCCTGCCGTCTCCGTCGCCGTCGAACTGTGCGAAGTCGGTCTGTTCACTGAAGGCATCGTAGCATTCCTCAGCGATCTTGACCTTGTTGTCGTCGTAGGCGGCCTGATTTTCCTTGGTGGTATAGCGGAATACCTTTCCGCTGAGCTGCATATTGCCCTTGGAAGCTCTACCGTAGAATGCGGAGAAGCTCTCGAAGGGGTAGCAGACGTTTCCGGCGTCAGCGCTGCCGAAGGCTATCTTGTCGAGCTCCGCCTCACTGGGAGCATAGTCGTACCTGCAATCGGGGAAGTCAACGTAGAATATCACCATTTTAGCTTCTCCGGAAGTGTTCAGCGAAGCGCCGTGAACCTTGATAGAAGCGTCGATGAACTCCGCAGCGGGAGCGACAGTGCCGGGCTCCAACAGGAGGCGTCTGAGGAGTATGAGGTCATAGATGTCGATAACGCCGTCGCTGCAAAGGTCACCGGCTTCCCAGTCGGCAAGATAAGTGCCTGACTTCCGAAGCAGCCAGTTCTGCATAGTGATGATGTCAGCGATACTGAAGCTGCCGTCAGCGTTCACATCGCCCTTTATGCGGTCATTCTGCACGGGGGAAGCGGTGGTAGTAGTTGATGTGGTTGTCGCAGCCGTAGTTGTAGAAGTGACAGGCTGAGCGTTTGCAAGGTCGAATCTTCCGGGCTCATCCTTGATCTTGGTCCACATATAGCGGAGCATCCAGCCGTCGAAATCGGTTATTTTAGCAGCTGAGCCAGCCATCATGATAGAGTTCTCGCCGCCGGGGAAGCCTCCGGGCGGGAATCCGTCCGATTCACCCTCACCGCCGTAGAAATCGGTCATACCGAAGCCGTGGCCTATCTCATGCTCAAGGACGTGTAAGCTGCCGTTGCTGAGCATCCCGAGGTAAGCCGTGTCGGAGAGCCTCTGCCCCCAGTCGCCTCCGCAGCCGCCTATATCCGGGAAGCCCTGTGTCGCCCACATATACATATCGAATCTTTTGTCAAGACCGCCGGGGTATTCATAGCTGCGGTCGCTGAAATGGTCGAAGCGCGAGAGCTCTGACGGAGCGTAGGGCTCCTTATCGGGGATAGTATCCCTGCCGTTTGTGGTATCGTACTGAGCGTCGTAGTATTTTGTGTCGGTGTAAACGACCTCGTCGTCGTGCAGGTCGAGGAGGCAGCTCTTGTCGATGACTGCCCAGCCGACTACCTTGACGTCGATATGTTCATAGGGCCAGTTTTCGTAGCCTGCGAGCCAGTCGTTCCAGTCGTTGATACATTTCGAGAGCATAGTCTCGAACTGCTGACGCTGCTCATAGGTAACGGTGCTGTAGGACTGCCACTTGACGACATAGTTGATAGTACCCTTGCCGGCGACTATCATGTCGAAGATATTGTTATAGCGTCCTGTACTTGAGCCCAACGAGTTTTCTTTGACGATACGGTTGTTCCATATCCAGTCAGCCGCATACTGATAATCCGACGGCATATCGGATATACTTGCCGCCGCAGCAGTAAAGGAACTGCTGGGACTGATGCGGACGGCACTCAGGTCAGCGGCGGTAAGCATCATAGCTGCTGCGGCAGCCGCCGCCGCAATTTTTCTGATCTTCATAATTACCTCCAATACACTTGATGCAGAAGCATTCCCGCAAAAAGAGGGGCGCGGGAAGCGTCTGTTTCTGAAAAGTCCCCCCTCAGGGATAAACCCCGCGTGCAGAAGCGAGGCGTCCGGCAGCAACCCATAGCTGCTTTATATAGTAATTGTACAACTTTAATTAACAATTCGTCAATAGATTATTGAGGATTTTTCGATTTCAACAATTGCACAGCGCAACTGTAAAATAAGCTTGAAACGCATCCTTAAATATGATATAATATTACAGTAACGGAGGTGAGCCCATGAAAAAAATACCATTGATAGGCGTTGTCGCGCCTTTGATCGCAAAGGAGCATATCGCAAATATAATCCGCGGGATAATCGCACAGGCTGAGGAGTGCCAGTGCCGGGTAATGATATTATCACCGCTGTGCAGCTTCAATTATTGCAGTACCATGCAGTCTGACGCTGAAAAGGAGATATATGAGCTGATATCCTCGGAAGATCTCAGCGGTTTCATATATATCAAGGACGACCCCACCATGAGCCGCGATGTGACTGACCGCATAGAGGCGCTGCTCAGGAACTCCAACAGGTACGTCATGGCTGTTGACGAGGAGGGGAATTCCATGTTTGACAGCACACAGTATGACGATTACTACGATTTCAGCAAGGTCGTCGAGCATCTTGTTCAGGTACACGGGCACAGGAAGATCTATTGTCTGACCGGTCCGGAGCAGCTTTTCCAGTCACGGTCGAGACTGCGGGCGTATATGGACGTCATGCAGAAGTACGGGCTTTACTATGATGAAAACTATTATTTTTACGGGACCTTCTGGGTGGATTCTTCGCAGGAACTTGCGCGGCGGCTGATCTCCGGCGAGCTGAGTATGCCTGAGGCTATAGTCTGCGGCAATGATATCATGGCAATGTCGCTGATAAAGTGCCTTCAGGGGGCAGGGATAAGCGTTCCGGGCGACGTTGCCGTGACAGGCTATGACGGCTTTCCGTTCTCTGCGAATGTTGACGTAACTCTCACGACTTATGCCCGCGACCATTTCCAGCTTGGTGCGGACGCGATGAGGAGGCTCATGAGAAATATCACCGGCAGGCTTTACGGCAAGGTCTCGCGCACGGACAGCGGCTTCATCATCGGAAGCTCCTGCGGGTGCCGGAATATCCCTGCCAACCAGCTTATGAGCAGCATGGCATGGAGCAAGCCGAGAATGTGGCGTGAGGAGATCATCTGCGATGACCTGAGCTATGACCTGAGCCTTTCCGCGGACAGGGAAGACCTGCTGAAAAGGGCATTCCGGCATATCAATACACTTTACAGGGCAGAGAGGGTCGCGGTCTATCTTTCGGACGGCTCGCCTGAAAGTGTAAGGCTGAGAGCGCTGTATTCCGGCGGAAACTGCTCTGTCGCAGAAGGAGATAGCTTTAGTCCTGCGGAGGTCTCACACTTTGCAGACGAAGAAAAAAGCCGTGCGGTCTTCGTATCGCTGCTGCACTACGGAGCTGAAAGATTTGGCTTTATTACGCTGGAATTCGGTGACAACAGCTTTGTATATGACGGCTACTATCTCAGATTCGTGTCTGCACTTAACGTTGAGCTGCACCGGGTCGGTAAGGCTGACAGCTCGTCCGTGAGGTCTGAGGCATTTGCCGGAAAGGGGATAAGGAGCAGGAAAAATTCCGACTGCTATGCAGGTCTTTGCAGGCTGCGAAGCAGGATGAAGCTCCAGCCTGAGAAATACCGGAGCATCGGGCTCATCTGCACCGAAATGAACATGAGCAGGAGCACGCTCCAGAAGAATTACAGGGAATTTTTCGGTGCCACAATATTCGAGGAGCTCATCATCTTCAGGGTGAAGAAGGCAGAGAAGCTTCTCGCCGGGACGAATACCCCCATAAACAGGATCGCTGAGATGTGCGGGTATTCATCCGAGAGTTATTTCATGAAGCAGTTCAAAAAGCTGACCGGCAGAACACCGTCAGAGTATCGCGGGGAGGCGGCGGAGGAGTGATCTGCTGCTTCATATAAAAGTGAGCCCTGTCAGGAAGGATTTCAATTTTTAATATTTCTGAAACATTTCTGGAACAATTCTAAAACATTGCGGGGTTATAATACAGACATACTAAAACACAGGAGGGATACAGATGAGTGTTATAGATGTTGACAGGCTCACTAAGGACTACGGCAGCGGAAGGGGCATCTTCGGAGTAAGCTTCGGCATCGCAGAAGGCGAAACGCTTGGCTTCCTCGGACCAAACGGCGCGGGCAAGTCCACGACGATGCGCCACCTCATGGGCTTCTCGAAGCCGCAGAGCGGTGAAGCAAGGATAAACGGGATGAACTGCTATAAGCAGCACGACATGATCCTCGGCAGAGTTGGTTATCTTCCCGGAGAGGTAGCGCTTCCGGACGGACTGCGCGGTGACGAGTTCATAGAAATGATGAAGGGAATGAGGCGAGGCTCCTGCGCTGACCGCTCGGGCGAGCTGCTCGATATGTTCAGCCTTGACCCTAAAGGTGATGTAAAGCGAATGAGCATAGGCGAGAAAAGGAAGCTCGCCGTAGTGACAGCCTTCATGAGCGATCCGGATATACTTCTTCTTGACGAGCCGACAAGCGGTCTTGACCCGGTGATGCAGGAGGTGTTCATAGACTTTATCCGCGGGGAGAAAAAACGCGGCAAGACCATACTTCTATCCAGCCATATTTTCAGCGAGGTCGAAGCGCTCTGCGACCGGATAGCAATAATCAAGGAAGGCAGGCTCATTTCAACGGTTGATGCGGCTGATGTGAAGCATGGCCTGAAAAATATCTTCAGGATAGAGTTCTGCTCGGTGAAGGATTATGAAGTCTTCCTCAGTTCCGGAATGAAGCCGGACTTTGCCGATAAGACGAGCCGGAAGTGTGATGTATCTGTTCCGGACAGCGATACAAACAGGTTCATTTCAGCGCTTTCGGGGTGCAGGATAAAGAATATCGACGAACATTCAGTCAGTCTTGAAGAATACTTCATGCATTTCTATAAGAACAACAGGAGCTTTGGTACAGGAGGTGCGGTAAATGTCTGAGATGATAACTATTAACGCCATGACAAAGGATTACGGCGGGGGGAAGGGCATCTTTGACTTTGACTTCCACATAGACAGGGGAGAGGTATTCGGGCTCGTCGGCACTAACGGCAGCGGCAAGACCACTACTCTCCGGCACCTTATGGGCTTTCTCGCACCGGACAGCGGCTCATGCAGCATAGACGGACTGGACTGCCGCAGACAGTCGGCAGAGATAATGAAGAAGGTCGGCTATGTGCCGGGAGAGATAGACTTTCCTGATGTCGGGAGCGGAACGTCCTTCCTGAAATTGCAGGCGGATTTCCTCGGAGTGAAGGACATGAAATACGTTGATAGCCTGATCGACCGCTTCAAGATAGACACATCTGCACCGCTCAGACGCATGAGCAAGGGCATGAAGCAGAAAATGGCACTTGTAGCCGCATTCATGGCAAGACCGGAGGTGCTTCTTCTTGACGAGCCTTCGACCGGACTTGACCCGCTCATGAGGGACACGCTCATAGAGCTTATACTTGAAGAAAAGAAGCGCGGAGCGACGGTTTTCATGTCAAGCCACATCTTCAAGGAGCTCGAGGATGCCTGCGACAGAGTTGCCTTTATAGATAGCGGCAGGATGGTCGGAGCGGTTGACCGTTCGATGCACAAGCCGGATATGCCGAGGCTTTACCGGATAGGCTTTGCAGGAGAGAGCGGATACCGGCAGTTCTTAGACCGCACAAGGTTCAATATAGAGCGGAAAAACGATACCTACAAGCACGCTCTCGTAACCGTTCCCAGCGGCGAAATGAACAGCTTCATCCGCGAGATAGCTGTCTTCGATATGCGCTATATGCGTTACATACCCTACACACTTGAAATGTATTACAACAAGGTTATCGAAGGAGGAAAATAATATGTTAAGCAAGCCTTTATTCAAGCAGTCAGTAAAATCAAACTGGGTGATGTGGATTGCCATTACCGCCGTTATGTCCGTGCTCTGTGCACAGTTCTCGGCTCTCGAAATGACTCAGCCAATGCTTTTCAGCATCTTCTACGGAATGATGACCACTATCCTTCCCAGCATTTACGTCCTCGTCACCGCCAATAAGCTCATCGCAAGTCAGGTCGACCGCGGCTCTATGGCTTACGTCCTCTCAACTCCCATAAAACGCAGCACGGTAGTCTTTACGCAGATGACCTTCCTTGTCGGCTCGATCGCAGCAATGTTCGGTGTCCAGATGCTCATCCACCTCGGTATCAACGCTGTCAAGCCGATAGCCCTCTCGAAGGCTATGGGCGGAACTCCTCAGTATTCCGGGCTTATCGGCGACCTCACGGGCTCGATGATATTCAAGGTCAACCTCTCGGCAATGGTCGTTTGTATCGCTATCGCCGCAGTCTGCTTCATGTTCTCCGGTATATTCAACAGTTCAAAATACTCGATGGGAATCAGCGGAACATTTGTCGGAGTGATGATACTC
>ODAI012374557.1_pt1 | contig 14545 bp, 14 predicted proteins | sample 1539321 | NCBI WGS metagenome assembly ODAI01 (sample SAMN02144231, study PRJEB22623) | gut metagenome | biome: sheep rumen | host: Ovis aries | place: New Zealand
CCTGCACCCACTACTTTTCAATGTGAAAAGTAGCAAAAGCAAATCCCGTTAAAACGGAACTTGAAAAGTCACTTCACGTTTATGCTGTATTGCCTGAATGCGTTTTTACAAACAAAAACTCCCGCTGTTGTTCACAGCAGGAGTTTGGAAATATCTGTATTCTGGCGTGTATTATGCCGCGTTGTCCGAAGCCGCTCCGTTTATTATTTCTAAGAGCGCTTCAGTAAGCTTATCGGCGGATTCGATATGAGTTGCCTCGGTGGGGTGCCAGTCAGCAGCAAGACCGTTTCTGCCTTCGCTCTGCTGAGAGAATGCAAGATAAGAGATCTTTGTATCGCCTGTCTCTTCGATATAGGCATTCATGCCCTTCTTAACTCCGGGATTGCTTCCCATTGTTCCGATAGTGCAGAGAATGTATGAATCGGGATTAAGGCTTCTTACCTGTTTGAGGAATGCAACATACGCATCTATGAATTCATTGATGTTTTCCTTTGTGATATAGGAAGAATCGTTTGTTCCGAGATTTATGACAATGTAATCAGGAACGAACTTGCTGAAATCCCACGGCGTAGCAGGGTCAAAATAACCGTTTGTGGAGCCGTAGCTCTTGCAGATCTGCTCATATACCGGAGGAACAAGGTTTGATGTGTTGATCTTTCCGTTGTCGGTATAGCCCGATACAACACCGTGACCGCTGTAAGCAACTATGCTGTAATCGGCATTAAGATTCATAGCTGTCTTATACGCATACGCTCTTGTGGCATCTTCGGTCATAGTAGAGAAGTGATGGTTCTTGTCCTCGTCATCAACGCCGTAACCGCAGGTTATTGAGTCACCGATAAACTCGATCTTGAGATCTTTTGCGGGAGTAGGTGAGATGCCGTTCTCTGAAACAACACCTATACCTGCGATGCCGAATGTGGAGCTGGTCGATTCTGAAAGCTTTATGATCTTTACGGTAACTTCCTCAGGTGTTTCGGAATAGAACAGATCATAGGTCATTCTTTCATCTTCAACCATTTTGTCGAGTGTTCTTTCATCGTTTATGTAAACTGCAAATCTTGCTCTGCTGTCAGGATCTCCGGAAGCAGCGCCGTCGCCGACGATATCTGCACAGGCATGAGTGCCGGTAAATGTAAATTCTATTGCGCTTGCCGAATGTGCGATCCAGAGCGTGCCTTCGGACTCGTCATAGAATGTTCTGCCTAAGATCTTAACGTTGTCCTCAGTCGGAAGATAATACTTTTCTTCCGAGGGATCCTCAGTATCATCAGGCTCATCGGGTGTATTATTCTCGGTATCGGTATCTTCGTCATGCGGAGTGCCGTTTACTCCCGAACTGTCATAAGTCTCAGCAGGTGTTGTGGTAGTGTCTGCTGCGGGTTCACTTTCGGAAGAAGCTGTTGTGGTAGTGGTGGTTGAAGATGCACTGCCTGAACCGGAGTTTCCGGAACATGAAGCGGCAGAGATCAGCATTGCCGCTGTAAGGATCAGAGCAGCCGGTTTTTTCAGAAATTGTTTCATCTTGTTATTCCTTTCTTTTTTTTTCTTTTATCGTATTAAAAACATACGATCATATATTATCAATACGCTGTCCCGCAATGTATTCAGGCTTTTCGAGAAGACCGGAGCGTTCTTCCAGTATCCGGAAGGGAGTATAGTCTTCATGCCTGATGCATTTTGACGGAAAAACGAAATCGAACCTGAATGTCTGATCGGTGCAGGTCACGGTGACGTGATATCCTCTTATTTTTCCGAACATTCTGTACTCATCGTAAGCAACATTCTTTACTTTGTCATAATAAATATCACATCTGAGATCTATCTTCGGGCATACGATCAGCATTTTTTCCTCATTGGCTGTGAACTTATACTCATATCCCATCAGAATTACACGAATGATAGCGATACAAGCCAGAACACAAGCAGGAGGCGCAAATATTCTCAGGATCCCGAATACATAATACGCAAGAGACATACTCGGCGGATAGATAGAAAATACTAATACCAGAAAGGCTATAGCAGCCAGCACAGTAATTACCGAATACAGAACTTCCAGATCATTTCTGCATCTGAACGAGCCTTTTCTGGAAAACTCAAATCTGTCATCGACAGGGCTGAAAGATGTTGTGTAAGTCGTCCTCATTACAGCCTCCCGTATTTCTGCTTCTCATTCTGAATGTCCATACGTTCTTCTATTATGTGAAACGGTGTGTTTTCAGGTGAATGTACCTTTATGCTCCTGTTGTGTTTATACAGCAGTGTAACATTTCCGAGGGTATGAGTGATGATCGTTACCGTAAATCCTCTGTCGAATATCCCGAAAAGCCTACGCTGTTTATAGCTTACAGCTATCACATCGTTATAGTGGATATCCGTCTTGCGCACACCGTCTTTTTTTGACACAAAGCTGAACATATTTTCGTTTGCGGTATAGCTGTACTCAACTCCTCCGAGCAGAAAGCTGACCGCAACGATAAAAACGATAATGATAACAGCAGTAATGCCTGAAAATCCAAGCGCAAAAAACAATGAATGGTCTGTTCTTTCATTCATGCTGTAAATATACATGAACTGCTCTTTCCACATAAAATAAAATGCGGCAAAGATCATTAATGTGATAATAAAAGCAAGAATAACGGATATCTGTTCTGTTGCGCGCGAACACCTGAAAGTTCCGCGGGTGGAGAAGCCCATGCGGTCTTCAACGGGATTATATGCTTCGTACATTTCAGTTTTCGGACATGACTGTTTTTATATGAAGTTCTTCAAGCTGCTTCTCGTCAACAACAGCAGGGCAGTCGCTCATAAGTTCGCTTGCGTCCTTTATTTTCGGGAATGCGAGAACATCTCTCAGGCTGTCGGCACCGCAGATAAGCATTGCGAGTCTGTCAAGTCCGATACCCATTCCGCCGTGAGGTGGAGCCGCAAACTTGTATGCGTCAACAAGAAATCCGAATTTTGCCTGTATTTCTTCTTCCGTAAGTCCCAGCAATTCAAACATCTTCTGCTGGAGCTCAGGATCGTTTATACGTATAGAACCGCTGCACAGCTCAACACCGTTCAGCACAAGGTCATAGCACTTTGCGAACACCTTCTCGGGGTTTTCTTCAAGATGCGGTATGCATTCATCAAGCGGCATGGTGAACGGGTGATGCATAGCGTCCCAGTGATCTGTCTCTTCATTGTATTCAAAGAACGGAAATTCAGTGATCCACAGATAGTTCCAGCCTTCGGGGATAATTCCGAGCTGCTTTCCGACAGTAAGACGCAGTGCGCCGAGTACCGGCAGAGTTACTTTGTTCTTATCCGCAACGATAAGTGCAACATCGCCCTTCTCACAGCCGAGTGCCTTCAGTATCGACTGCATCTCATCATCTGTCATGAATTTTGCAAATGAACAGTTCGGAGCGTCATCTACCCAACGGATATATGCAAGACCCTTTGCGCCGATTCCCTTTGCTGTTTCGGTGAGCTTGTCTATCTCTTTTCTTGTGAGTATCTTTGCGCCGTCCTTAGCCACGATACCTCTTACAGAGCCGCCATTCTCTATTGCGGAGGTGAATACGCCGAAACCGCAGCTCTTCACGATATCCGAGATATCGGTGATCTCCATTCCGAAGCGTGTATCTGGTTTGTCAGAGCCGTATCTGTTCATTGCATCGTTATAGCTCAGGCGGGGCAGGGGAGTGGGGATATCTATATCAAGAGTCTCCTTCATCAGCTTTTTGATGAATCCTTCAGCGATCTTCAGAATATCATCAACGTCAACAAACGACATTTCAAGGTCGATCTGTGTGAATTCAGGCTGTCTGTCAGCACGGAGATCCTCGTCTCTGAAACATCTTGCAAGCTGGATATATCTGTCAAAACCGGCGATCATAAGAAGCTGCTTGTAGATCTGAGGAGACTGCGGGAGAGCATAGAACTTTCCTTCATGTATTCTGGACGGAACAAGATAATCTCTCGCGCCCTCCGGAGTTGACTTTATCATCATAGGAGTCTCTATTTCGAGGAACCCGTTGTCATAGAAATAATCTCTTGCGATCTTAGCTATCTTATGACGCATTATGATATTGTCCTGGAGCTTCTTTCTGCGAAGATCGAGGTATCTGTATTTCAGTCTCAGTTCATCGTTTACTTTTGTGTCGTTAGTGATCTCAAACGGAGGTGTCTGAGCCTTTGAAAGTATTCTGAGATCGGATACGAGAATTTCAACATCGCCTGTTTTTATCTCGGCGTTCACGCTCTCACGCTTGCGGAGTATTCCCTTAGCCATGAGGACATACTCGCTTCTTACACTCTTTGCCTTTTCAAACACAGCCTTGTCGGTAGTATCGTCAAATACGAGCTGAACGATACCTGTTCTGTCTCTGAGGTCTATGAAGATAAGGCTTCCCTTATCCCTTATGCGCTGTGTAAAACCGCCGACCGTTACTTCATTTCCGATGCCTTCGACTTCACCGCAGTAATGCGTTCTCGAAAGACCTTTCATAATGTCTGCCATTTTTCTGTTGTCCTTTCATTTTTGCACGATAAAAGTGCATTATCTCAACTATATATTATATCACATATCAGCTTTCAATTCAATAGTTTGATAAGATTTTGTGGTGAGTTTTTCGGGAAATGAGGGTTGAGGGGATCAAAGCTCACCGCAAAAAGAACAGCCCCTCCCTTGAGGGAGGGGTCTGGGGTGGGTGATTTATCAATAATTTTCTTTTCTTACCTCGAAGAAGCTCTGGGGGTGACCACAGACGGGACATACGCCTGGAGCTTTCTTGCCGATAACGAGGTGACCGCAGTTGCGGCATTCCCACATAGTTTCTTCGCTCTTTTCAAATACCTTCTGCATTTCGATGTTATTGAGGAGAGCGCGGTATCTTTCTTCGTGGTGCTTTTCGATCTCGCCGACCATTCTGAACTGTATTGCAAGCTTTGTGAAGCCTTCTTCCTCGGCTTCTTTTGCGAAGCGGTCATACATATCTGTCCACTCATAGTTCTCGCCCTCTGCTGCTTTTGCGAGGTTTTCTGCGGTCGAACCGAGTTCACCCAATGCCTTGAACCACATCTTTGCGTGTTCTTTTTCGTTGTTTGCAGTTGCCTCAAATATAGCGGCTATCTGCTCATATCCTTCCTTTTTTGCAACAGAAGCAAAATATGTATATTTGTTCCGTGCCTGCGATTCTCCTGCGAATGCGGTCAAGAGGTTCTGTTCGGTCTTTGATCCTTTTAATTCCATGGTGATAATCCTCCTTGTTTAATGCGGTGGGGTACCGCAGAATAAGGGGCTGATGCCCTTTATATTATACCATTTTATGCAATGTTCTGTCAACTGATTATCTCTTATTTTTTTTATTTTTTGATCTTGACGGTTCCTTGAAATACATGAACCAGATCACTATCTGACCTGCCGAAAGCAGTGCGATTATCAGAGCAACTATAGCAGATGCGGGATTCCACATATTATGAACTGTGAAATAATAAGAAAGATAAACTACGACAGCCGCAAGGATTATCCCGTTTATGAGGGGAGTATTGCCTTTTTTCATTTATATCAGCTCTGGAGGTATTTGGCGGACAGCGTATTCTTCATAAGCATCGCAATGGTCATAGGTCCGACTCCGCCCGGAACAGGTGTGATATATGATGCCTTTGGTTCGACTTCATCGAACTTTACATCTCCGCAGAGCTTGTTCTCGGCGTTTCTGTTCATTCCTACATCTATCACTACCGCACCTTCCTTGACCATATCGGCAGTTACAAAATCTGCCTTTCCGACCGCGCTTACAAGTATGTCCGCACGTCTGCATACTTCAGCGAGATCTTTTGTGTGCGAATGGCAGATGGTTACGGTTGCGTTTTCGTGGAGCAGCAGCATTGCCATAGGCTTTCCGACAATGTTTGAGCGTCCGATAACAACGCACTCCTTGCCGTCAACGTCTGTTCCCGTGCTGTGGATAAGTTCCATTACACCTGCGGGAGTGCAGGGAAGGAATGCGTAGTTACCGATAACTATTCTGCCGACATTCTCCGCGTGGAAAGCGTCAACGTCCTTCTTGGGAGATATGGTTTTGATTATCTTGTACTCTCTGATATGCTTCGGAAGCGGAAGCTGCACGAGGATACCGTTTATATTCGGGTCGTTGTTGAGAGTTCTTATAAGGTCGCGCAGTTCTTTCTCTTTCGTTTCCTCCGGAAGTGCGTATTCGTAGGACTTTATCCCGCAGAACTCGCAGGCTTTTTTCTTGTTGTTGACATATACTCTGCTTGCAGGATCGTTCCCGACGATAACGACAGCAAGACCTACATCGAGTCCCTTGCTCTCTATCTCGTCGCGCACCTCTTCCTTTATCTTCTGTGAAACTGCTTTTCCGTCTATAAGCTTTGCCATTTTATGTTCCTCCTGTTCAGTTATCCTTTGTATCATCGAATATGCTCGGTGCATCTATCTGTTCCTTTTCGGTGCGTCTGAACGCTTTAAGAGCCTTTTCAGTCTCTTTCTCATTCTTTATGCTATTATAGAAACCGTTCATTCTTTCAGCGCAGGCTTCTGAATTTATCCAGCGCACATATTTATCGGACTTCTTTACCCTTATCTTGAAATAGATCCACAGGATAAAGAAGAATATTGCTGTTGCAAATCCGATAAGCTGAGATACCCTGATTCCCGTGTCACCGATATAAAGACTGTCTGTGCGCAGACCTTCTATGAATCCTCTGCCTGTGCCGTACCAGATGACGTACCATACGAACTGTTCGCCGTCGAAGGTCTGAAATCTGGATATCACGAAATGCAGCACGATAAGTCCGAGCAGACACCATAGGCTTTCATACAGAAAGCACGGGTGAACAAGCACATTCTCATTCGGGTGACTCAGCTGATATTCGATGACATCTTTGCTGTATTCGATATTGGTCCCTGTCATTCCCCATGGCAGGTTTCCTGCGGTGGGCGCACCGTAAGCTTCCTGGTTCACGAAATTTCCCCAGCGTCCTATGCACTGTCCTATCAGAAATCCGCAGCCGCCCATATCGAGAAGCGGGAATATCGGTGTTTTGCGTATCTTGCAGGTGATGATACCGGCGATAGTTCCTGTGATTATACCGCCGTATATGGCAAGACCGCCGTCGTGGATAGTGGTGAACGTAGTAATAAAGTTGTACTTATAAGTGTTTTCGGGGTTAAGGTTCCAGAATACGACATAGAATATCCTTGCGCCGAGAAATCCGAAAAGTCCTCCGAAGAGTGCGCAGTCGAATATATCATCGCTTGTAAGTCCGAACTTCTTTCCTCTTATGGTGCAGTAAACAACTGCGAGTATGAGTCCGACCGCAATTATAATTGCATACCAGAATACCTTGAACCCGAATATCTCGAATGCAACACGGTTCAACACTATGTCTCCCGAGAAAAGATTAGGAAACTCTGTCCGTATCAAATATTCGTCCATTGGCTGTTTTTCCTTTCTTTTGCAGATATCAGAACTTGCTGTTATTCTCTGTCCAGCGGTTCTATCACCGAGAGACTGTTGTTTTCAATATCCATTGAGGCAAGCGTTGACATGATGTTGTCATAAGTGACATCGGCAGTCATCTCAAGGTTCTCAAAAATATCCATATCGTTGAAATCCGCGTTCATCATTCCCTTAGCGACTGTTCCGACATTGTTGAATGAGCCGATGAAGTCGCCGTAGGTCATCTTTTTGACTGTCTCGAAATCTTCTTTCGGGATACCGTCATTTTTAAGTCTGTAGAGTTCCTTTATTATTTCCTCAGTGACTTTATCCGGATCTCTCGAATCTCCGCTTATCAAAGGAAGGAAGAATCCTCTTCCTTTGAAAACGCCGGCTGAGAAAGTATCATTTATCAGTCCGCTTTCATAGCATCTGCTGTAGAACGGCGAGAAGCTTCCGAGTGCCGAATCCAGCATAATATTCCAGGTCAAATACTGTCTGCTGCACTCTTTTCCGGTAAGGTTCGGCATTTTGAACCCAAGCTGGAACAGCGGCAGCGCACAGTAGAGTTTCTGAGATACCCGCTTTTCCTTCACCTCATAAGGTTCGTCGGGAATGATCGTTTTCAGCTCGATATCCTTAGACGGAATGAGAATTTCATCACATATCTTCAGTGCTTCGTCCGGGTCGAAGTTTCCGGCTATCGCAAGTGTCATATTGTTCAGATTATAGAATGTGTTGTAGCATCTGTACAGAAGTTCCTTGTTTATCATCGCGATGCTTTCAACTGTTCCGGCAATATCTATCCTTACGGGATTATTGTAATACACCGAGCAAAGACCGTTGAAGAACACTCTCCAGCCCGGGTCATCGAGGTAGATCTTTATTTCCTGTGCGATTATGCCTTGTTCCTTTTTGATATTTTCCTCTGTGAAATAAGGGTTCTGCACGAAATCAAGGAGAGTCCTCAGATTTTCACCGAAATGATCCGAACAGGTAAAGTGATAAGCGGTAGTATCAAATGACGTGAATGCGTTTGAATATGCACCGGTTTTTGAAAAATTTTCAAAGGCGCTGCATTCTTCACCTTCAAAAAGCTTGTGCTCCAGATAATGCGCGATCCCTTCGGGAACTGTTACATAGTCGGCATCTTCATTGGTCTTGAATGTAGTATCCACAGAGCCGTATCTTGTACCGAAAATAGCGAATGCCGAACTGAATCCCTTCATCGGGTACAGACATATTCTCAGACCGCTGTCATGATCTATTCTGATGCAGCTTTCACCGAGTCGGCTGCTGAGCAGTATATCTTTTTTCATTCCGCAGTCTCCTCCTTGTCAGAATCCAGTATGAATACAGTATCGAGTTTCAGCGAGAGGGCTGCCTCAATTATTTCTTCGCGTGTTACTGCTTCGACCTGTTTTATCATTTCTTCGATCGTAATTGCGTTTTCGGGATAGAGTATTCCGGACAGGCACTTTGAAGCAACTCCGTTCACAGTGTCAAGACCTGAACGCATAAGATTGATGATATACAGCTTAACTTTTCTGATCTCATCATCGGTGAAATTGCCTTTGGCTATTTCAGACAGCTGGTTCAGACATTCAGCCTCTGATCTTTCAAGGTTTTTCCGGTCAACGCCGCATTCGGTTGTAACAAATCCCTTTGCATATCCAAGCCGTGAGAAGCAGTAATAGCACAGTGACATCTGTTCTCTTACAACACTGAAAAGCTTTGAGGATTCTGTTCCGCCGTAAAGATGCTGCATTACCATAAGCGGATATTTCCTGCGCAGAGGTGTCTTGAAGATCATCACAAGCTTGCTTTGTTCTATATCCAGCGTTTCCGAGAATCTGACAGGCTCGCTTTTAAGAGCGCTTACTGCTGTTTCGATAAGTTTTTCGGGCTTTCTCTCGATTTTTGAGAAAGCTTCTTCAAATATTTTGTCAACTCCGTCAAAGCTGCTTTCGCCGACACATATTATTTCAGCTCTCATACTGCTTATCATACGCTTGTACGCCTGCATGATGCTATCGGATGTGATAGCTTCGACCTGATCGTTTGTACCGCCCCAGCGTATCTCGGCAGGTTCGCCCCTGAAAGCCTGTTCGTATGCTTTGAGATATGAGTAGCTTGTTTTGTCGTTTATCTCAGCATCATTATCATCTATCTGATTCTGTTTTTCAAGTTCAAGGCTCTGCTCAGAAAACTTACCGTCTTCAAGATACGGCTTGAATATACAGTCGAGCAGTATATCAAGCGTCTCTTTGAGAATATCCTCTTTGTTCAGTGCATATCTGTTGTTCAGCATGACCGCACACAGTTCGCAGAGCTGATAATCTCCGTCCGCGCGGACTGACCAGCTGATATTTGCGGAATAAAGTTCAGCAAGCCGCTTATTCAGCTTTGTCATTGTATTCAGCTCTTCGTTACATTTTGAGAGCAGTCTCGGCAGTACCGCATTTTCAGATGCCTTATCCGAAAGATCAGTTATAAATATGACGCTGATGCGGTTTATTTTGAATTTTTCATCGGTGACGGAAGTGAAATATACCTCATCTGCGATCTTTTTTCTGTTGTAAAGATTATCCAATGGTAAATTCCTTTCTGAAATATGGTCTAAAAGTCGATTACTATATGATCGGCGTTTACTTCGCCGGTATCAGTGATCTCTATGATCCCGTATGTAGGCGGATTTCCGCCCCTCGGAAGTGATGCGCTCCCCGGGTTGAAAAGCAGCACACCGTTCACTTCTTCATTCAGCGGAACGTGAGTATGCCCGAAAAGAGCGATCTCACAGCCGTTCGCAATTGCGGTCGAGGAGAGGTACTCTTTAAGGTGCGAACGCTCGAACCTGTGTCCGTGGCACAGATAGAAGTTTTTGCCGCCGAGAGTGGTAACAAGGTTCTGAGGATAGTTTCCCCAGTCGTTGTTTCCTTTTATGAATATGAATGATTTTGTGTAAAAGGAAGACTGAACATCATAGTATTCATTCTCGCCGTCGCCGAGATGTATAAACAGGTCGCAGTCCTCGTTTCTGCGGACTATCTCATATAATGTATCAAAATCACCGTGCGTGTCAGATATGACAGTGATATTCATAGATGCTCTCCTCCGGTGAATTTTACGCATAATAAAGGCAATACCGCACAAATAGACACACAGCGCTTGCTTGCATCAATGCAGCCAAAGCGCGGCATGATGCCGCGAAATAAGCTGCATTTAAATATGACTGACTTCGCAATCACCGCACGCTCTTTGTGCGGTACAGCCTTAATATTATAACACAATATCAGAAAAAAATCAACTTTTAATTGACATTTTATCAATAAAATAGTAAAATAAAGAAAACAGATCAACTGTGATCTTTCGCTGAACGGAGATATTATGAGATATATTTTGCTTGCGGTATCGGACAGACCGGCTTCGGAGGGCTTCGGAAGCGTGATAGTATCGGCGCTTCTTGCGCTTGCAGCTCTTGCGTTGATGTACGGAGTCCTTGAATTTATGAACTACAGACATAAGAAAAAGAGCGGGGAAGACGAGCAGAAGCCTTCAGAACCGCCGCGGCAGGCATCATTCAGGCAGGTGCTCGACCGCAAAATGAAGGAAAAGGAAGAAAAAGACAGGAGCGGTGACGAATGAAAAAAGTAATGGTCGCTATGAGCGGCGGCGTTGACAGTTCTGCCGCACTTGTGATGCTTAAAGAAAAATATGATGTCATCGGAGTCACTCTGAAGCTCCACGACGGTGAATTTGAATGCAGCGGACAGAAGACCTGCTGTTCACTGCGCGATATAGATGATGCAAGACAGGTCGCTTCACGCTTCGATATAATGCATTATGTCTATAATATGAAGGATATTTTCCGCGAGAAGGTCATAGACCGCTTTATACTGAGCTATGAACAGGGAATGACTCCGAATCCGTGTATAGACTGCAACAGATACATAAAATTTGAAGCTCTGCTGAAACGCGCTGTGCAGCTCGGCTGTGATTATATCTCCACAGGGCATTACGCAAGGGTCGGATTTGATGAAGAACGTGACCGCTGGCTTCTTAAAAAGGCGATTTCCGACGAAGGTGCAAACGACAAGGATCAGTCCTACGTACTGTATGATCTTACTCAGGAACAGCTGTCTCACATATTATTTCCGCTCGGTGCTATGAAAAAGCAGGAGGTACGTGAATTTGCCGAAAAAAACGGGCTTGTGAATGCTCACAAGTCCGACAGTCAGGATATATGTTTTGTTCCCGACGGTGATTATGCCGGGTTTATTCGCACAGCTACCGGAAAAAAATATCCGGGCGGTGATGTTATCGACAGTTCCGGCAAAGTATGGGGAAGACACGATGGGCTGATAAACTACACGATAGGGCAGAGAAAGGGGCTTGGAATTGCATTCGGAGTTCCGATGTACGTTACGGGCAAGAACATGACCGACAACACGCTTATTGTCGGGACAGCCGAAGAGCTGCTCAGCCGCAGTCTTACCGCCGATGATATGAACTGGATAGCATTTGAAAAACCGGAAAGTCCTTTCAGATGCAAGGCAAAGACGCGCTACCGCATGACCGAGCAGCCGTGTACCGTATATCCCGGCAATGACGGAAAAGTCCTTGTTGAATTTGATTCCCCTCAGCGTGCGATCACGCCGGGACAGAGAGTCGTTTTCTACGACGGAGACATCGTTGTCGGCGGTGGAGTTATTCAGAGAAGCCGCTTCGCTTGAGACTGGGGAAGGAAGAGGAAAAGAAAAAGCACAGAGAAATTGATAATCTCTGTGCTTTCTTTGTGCGAAGAATCTTTTCAAGTTCCGCGGAGCGGGATTTGCTTTTGCTACTTTTCATACTGAAAAGTAGCGGGGACGGGGTGATTTCAGTTGAGAGGATCATTCACTATTCCCACAAAAAGCGGAAGTCCTGAACTGCTTACGATCTCAAAGATAAACGGTCTGTCAAAGATAAGATCGGCTGTATCTTCCGGCATTGCGGCACCGTAATATGTTGCGACCGTCAGGGCAGATGCACGGCAGCCTTCTTCGTCTATAGTCACTCTTGCGGCGTGCTTTATCTCATTTATATATATCCCGGTTTCTCCGTCAGCGGTAAGATTTGAAAAATCTGCTGTTTCAGAGCTGAACATATCGGTTATTCCAAGCTTTATCAGCTCGTCCTTTACTCCGATATCAGATGATACATCAAATTTCGGAACAGAAAGTTTACCTTCAACAAGCTTTCTGTTCGGATATTGCACATATATCCCGTTTTCTTTGTCATAATACTCACGATGTATCATGAATCCCAGTGTTTCTTCATCTGAAAGCAGCTCCTCGGGAGTTATTCCCTCATCGGGGAGTATAAGACGCATGGCTCCGTTGTTTTCGAGATAAAGAGATGTTGCCGCAAATTTTTCTCCCCAGAAATAAGGCGTCTGATAGTAAAGACTGCCATTCAGAAAATCACACTTTATATCTCCGTCAGGTGAGTGGAATACCGCTTCTTCTGTTCTGGCTGTATCAAACTTATTTAACCATTTTCCGGCGTAGTTTACAGTCGAAGCTATGGTAGCGATCATTCCTTCAGACAGCTTATACTGCGAAATATAATTGTCGAGCAGTCCGTCAGTCTGTTCGCTGAGCCAGCCCTGAAAAAGCCTGTCATATTCTTCGGTCCCGGGTATGCCGCTGTATGCGGAGGAATAATAGTTTTCCGCAAGTGAATCCATTGCTGCGCTGTTATAATCCGTGTAATCACTGAGCCACATTGAAGCTGCAAGAATACAGGTCGCCATTCCGTCATCAATATAGCACGACTGCCATATCGACTTTGCGTGCGAACGCAGATCATCAATGCTGTCCTGTCCGAGAAGATCAAGTATCTGCTGTCTTGTGTTTCCGTCAGACACCTCGGCGGACATTCCCAATGCCATAAAAAGGCTGAGCGGGGAATAAACCATATTTTTGCTTCCGCTTCCGGAAAGAATTGACGAAATGCTCCCGGTGAAGAACTTTTCGGTTCCGTCGGCATAGCCTTCCGGCTGGTCACGCAGCTGTTTTATTGCAGTCCAATGCTCTTCGTACAGTTCACGATGCTTCTTCTGTTCGGTGGGATCGCTGCTTTTCGTTTCTTCGACATACTCAGGCAGTGCCGGATAAACAGGTCTTGCAAGAAGCTTTGTTGAGGGAGCCGGATCCACAGACTCTGTGACCGGAGCCGCTGCTGCGGTATTCTGCTGACTTTCCGACACCTGCGGCGTTTTGTTTGAGTTATACACAAATGATCCCACAGCTGCGCCGCAGACACATACAGCCGCAGCTGACGCAATTACCGGAATGACCCATTTCGGCTTTTTGGTTTTATTGGTGATTTTTTCCTGAACTTCTTCGATTATATCGGCGTCAATTTCAGATATACCGCTGAACATTTTCTCGCTTTTGCTCATACGTTTATACCCTCCTTTTCCAGTGCATCTTTAAGATTTTTTCTGAGTCTGTGCATTTTCTGAGCAAGCTTTTCCGGAGACGATCCGAACCGATGTGCAATATCCTTCAGAGCTTCACCGTTCCAGTATCTCAGCACAAAATATGTTCTGTCCTCTTCCGGAAGCGTTCGCAGCCAGCTGCTTATTGCTCTGCCGAGTTCGGCATCATCTATCTCGTCCTCAACAGTCTGAGCCGACGGAACACATTCTTCAAGCTCGCTGAGAAGCACTTCCATGCCTTTGTATCGTTTTGCGGCATGGTTTTTGTTCCAGAGGTTGAGTGCAATATTCCGGACTATCCTTCCGAGCCATGCGCGGAACTGTAATGGCTTCTGCGGAGGAATGACATTCCACACCTTAGCGTAGGTATCATTCACACATTCTTCGGCATCTTCTTTTACCGTAAGCACATTATCAGCCACAGAGCGGCAGAATCTTCCGTATTTCAGATCAGTCTCTGTTATTGCGCGTTCATCTCTTGCCCAATACAGAGCTATTATTTCATTGTCTGTCATTTCTGAAATTCCTTTCATAAAGAGCTCTCTATAGGGTACCTCTAAAAACCGCTTTGAACAGAGAAAATGAGATAGCCGCGTCGAATACAAGG
>ODAI013140723.1_pt1 | contig 14542 bp, 13 predicted proteins | sample 1539321 | NCBI WGS metagenome assembly ODAI01 (sample SAMN02144231, study PRJEB22623) | gut metagenome | biome: sheep rumen | host: Ovis aries | place: New Zealand
CGGCGGTTCTTCAGGTAGCGCACCATGGGCACAATACTGCTGCCGCCGTCCAGGAACACGCAGGCCCCGTCCTCCACGAAGGAAGCTGCCTTGCGGCATACCGCGTCCTTTTCCCTGGCGTGGGCGGTGCGCTTGCCGATCTCCAGCTCGTCCCCCATGGTGACGATCTGCTTTTTCTTCAGGCTGCGGGCGCCGCCGTGCACGCGGACGATCTTCCCCGTCCGCTCAAGTTCTTCGAAATCCCTTCGGATGGTCGTCTCGGTCACGCCGAGCAGCGCGGCCATTTCTCTCGTGTTGACGATTCCGCGCTCGTTTGCCCGTTCTTCAATTTTCTGAAATCTCTGGCTCTGGATCACTTCTTACGTCTCCCCAATGGTGTGTTATTGTTAGGAACATTTTACCATTTTGCGCGAAATAAGTCAAAATGCAGTGACGCAGTAATACGGTAAAACGACAGAATAAAATGCACAAAAACGGGCATAAAAAATTGGTAAAGCGTACAAAAACGATAATACAATATGAAAATGTGCGATTATGTTTGAAAATTGTTCGGTTTTGTGAGGTTAGATAAGCGGGGTGCGCGCGCTCCGGTGCGCGTGCCGGAAGGGTTTTACACACACCAGAGAAGGAGGTATGAACGGATGAAGAAACAGGTTATCGCACTGGCGGCGGCCGGGACTTTTTTGATGCAAAAAAGTCAATATCAGACAAATAAAATGCGCATTCATGTCAATATCAGAAAAGCATTGTTCCTGAAAAAGGAGTAAGATTTTCTGCGCGATTAGAAACATCTAACTTATGATAGACGAATAGGAGGCGGGTATTAAATGCCAAACCCCAGACAGGTTTTTCTGCGCAGATCCGTGGCGCTTTTTGCGGCGGTGATGCTCGCGCTTGTGACTGTCCTTTCAGGCGCCGCGGCTGTTTTCGCAGAGGATGCGGACAGCGGACGCTGGGGGGCGGCGGCAGACGAGATCGATAAATATCTGGATGCCGGATTTGAGTATTACCTAGAGGGAGATACAAAAAGCGCTTACGACAGCGTCAGCGATGCGTTCGAGAGGGCGGAGCCGCGCATTGCGCTCCCTCTTCGCTTAAGGAAAGACAGCCCCGGCTGTCCCTGATCACATACCCCCCGGCGATCAGTTCTTTCAGACTGTGCCTGACGGCCGAACAGGAGATTCCGAACCAGCCGGCTACGTCGGCGGCGCGGACAGGCCTGCCCTCCCGGCCGAGAAGACTGATCGCATACAGATGCATATCTCTGAACAGTTCTTTTTCGAACCAGTAGGAACAGGCAAAACGCATAATAACAAACAGAGAGTTTTATCTATTCCGACAAAAACGAAACATACGAACATTTTCATGTTTACAAATGTTTGCTTTGGGATATACTAACCTTGAGGAGGAAAGGTAACGGGTATTTTATCAACCCACCCCCCGTTATCCGTAGATGAGATGAAAAAATTAACCAAAAAAGCAGCGGATATGACCCTGAAAGAACTTGCTGCTTATATCGACTATTCCGTGCTTAAACCGGAATTCACTCCCGAACAGATCGTAGAGCTGACCAAGGACGGCGTGCAGCTCGGCTGCGCGACGATCTGCATCAATCCCGGCTACATGGATCTGTGCGATCCCTACGTGCGCGGCACCGAGACCGGTCTTTGCCCGGTCGTTGATTTCCCGTTCGGCACCAGCTCCACTGAATCCAAGATCAGACAGATCGAGATCGTCGCGAAGTATGACACCGTCAAGGAAGTCGACGTTGTCGCGAACTTCGGCAAGATCAGGGCAGGCCTTTACGATGAGGTCACCGAAGATCTGAAGGCCTGCGCGGAAGCAGTCCACAAATTCGGCAGAGAGATCAAGGTCATCTTCGAGACGGACGCCCTCAACGAGGAGCAGATCCGCAGGACCTGCCACTGCTGCATGGACGCCGGCGTAGATTTCGTTAAGTCCAGCACCGGTTTCCTGACCGGCTTCGAGGCCCACGGCGCGACGCCCGAGGTCGTGAAGATGATGCAGGAAGAAGTCGGCGATGTCTGCAAGGTCAAAGGCAGCGGCTGCATCCGCACCAGAGAGCATTTCCTGCAGCTCATCGACATGGGCATCGACAGAATGGGCGTTGGCTATCGTTCCGTACCGGTCGTTCTCGGCCTGGACAGATAAGCAGTCAGATACTAAGCAGTTAAGAGAATAGAAGGGGAAACCGGGAATGGATACACAGAAGAATGCAATTCTGAAGAAAATGAAGTCGATGGGCGTCTTCTGGGCGCTGGTCGTATTGTTCCTTGTAGGCTGCATCGCCAGCCCGCAGTTCCTTAAAGCCGGCAACATGATCAACGTTGCCCGCCAGATCTCCATCAATGGTATTATCGCACTGGCCATGACCTTCGTGTGCCTGATCGGCGGCGTCGATCTTTCCGTCGGTTCCCAGGTTGCCGTGTACGCCATCATCATGGCGACCATGATGAAGAACAACATCAGCCCGTTCCTGGCGATCCCGGCTGCGTTTGCCACAGCCATGCTGATCGGCTTCCTGAACGGCCTGGGCGTATCAAAAGGCAAACTGGCGCCGTTCATTATGACGCTCGGTTCCATGACAGCTCTCCGCGGTCTTGCCAAGTACATCTCCAACGGTTCTCCGCAGAGCTGGAGAAACACAGGCATCAACATCAAGTTCATCGGCCAGGGCTATGTCGGCTTTATTCCCTTCCCGGTGATCATCTTCATCATTCTTTTCCTGGCGGCTTTCTATACGCTCAAGTACACCAGCTTCGGGCGCAGCGTCTATTCGGTGGGCGACAACAAGGAAGCGGCGAGACTGAACGGTATCAACGTGCCCAGGACGCAGCTGATCTGCTTCATCCTGACCGCGTTCGGTTCCTTCGTTTCCGCCCTGGTCCTTACCTCCAAGCTTTCCTCCGCGGATCCGACCGCGGGTGACGGCTACGAGCTGACTGCTCTTTCCATGTGCTACATCGGCGGTATCTCCACCATGGGCGGCGTGGGAAGCATCACCGGCACGCTGATCGGCGCCTGCCTGCTGACCGTTCTGTCCAACATCATGAACCTGGTCGGCATCAACTCCTACATGCAGAACATCGTGCAGGGCCTTATCGTCATCATCGCAGTGCTGCTCGGCGGTCTCGGCGGACTGAAGCGCAAGAAGAAAGCATAATGATTGCGGTAATAGTTTCTATTACATATACACACACATTTTTACAAGGAGGGTTTACACATGAGGAAAATGATGACTGCTGCTATGGCACTCGCGCTTGTCGGCATGATGGCCGGAAGTGCTTTCGCCGAAGAAGAGAAGTTCGTGATCGGCTATGCGCAGAGAGGTACGGACGCTGCCTACACGATCAACATGATGTCCCAGAACCTGGATTACGCGGAAGAGAACTTCCCGGATCTTGAGTTCAAGACCACCGATGCTCAGAACGATGCCGTGAAGCAGGCTTCCGACGTTGAGGACCTGATGAACGCCGGCGTTGACCTCATCATGGTTTCCCCGCTTACCGCTGACGGTCTTACCGATGCTGTCCAGGCTGTTATGGATGCCGGTATCCCGGTCGTCACCATGGACCGTATGGTTGACTGCGATGTTACCGTTAAGGTCGTAGGCGATAACTATGGCATGGGCGTTATGGCTGCTGACAAGATCGCTGAGATGCTGGACGGCAAGGGCGCTGTCATCGAGCTGTGCGGCACCACCGGCGCTTCCGCTACCGTTGACAGACAGGGCGGCTTCGAAGACACGCTGGCTGAGAAGTATCCGGATCTGCAGGTCGTTGACTGGCAGGATTGCAACTACATGGCTGCTCCGGCTGCTGAGTACATGGAAGACATGCTGCAGAAGTATGGCCCGGGCGAGATCCAGGCGGTCTATGCGCACAACGACCAGATGGCTATGGCTGCTGCTGAGACCATCCTTGCTGCCGGCCGCGGCGACGAAGGCATCATCATCTGCGGTATGGACGGTGAGGAAGCTGCGTTCCAGATGGTTAAGGACGGCTCCATGGCGTTCACGATCATCTATCCGGTCATGGCTCCCGAAGGCGTCATCGCTGCGCACAACATCCTGACCGGCGCAGAGCAGGAAGGTGAAGTTGTCTGCGAGTCCACTCTGGTTGACGCTGAGAACGTTGACGAGTATCTTGGCACCGGACTTTGATCCTGATTTGAACTGAACCTTTGGTCTGATCAGACCGGGGGTCCGGCGCCCGCGCGGCGCCGGACCCCCTCCATAAGGAACGACAAGGAACGACGGATAAACCGTGAAGGAGTAGGGCATTATGCTTAGAATGAATCATATTTCGAAGGAATTCCCCGGCGTCAAGGCGCTCAACGACGTGTCTCTTACCGTCGAAAACGGGGATATTATGGCCCTCGTCGGGGAGAACGGCGCCGGAAAGTCGACACTGATGAAGATCCTCTCCGGGGCGTATGAAATGGACGAAGGCGAGCTCTGGATCGACGATGAAAAGATCGAGAATCCTACTCCCGCTAAGATGATCGAAAAAGGCGTGGCAGTCATCTACCAGGAACTGATGCTGCTCCCGCACCTGTCCGTGGCGGAGAATATCTACAACGGGCGGTATCCCAAGAATAAATACGGCAAGATCGATTACAAGAAGATGAACGCGGACGCGAAGGCCGTTCTCGACAAGCTTCACCTTCCGGTGGACCCGGAGGAGAAGGTCGTCAACCTTTCCGTCGCGCGCAGACAGATGGTCGAGATCGGCAAAGCGCTCTCCAAGGACGCGAAAATCATCGTTCTCGATGAGCCGACGGCCGTTCTGGCGGACAGTGAACTGGAGGGACTCTTCAACCTGGTCCGCGCGCTTTCCAAGGAAGGCATCTCCTTTGTTTACATCTCGCACAGACTGAAGGAAGTATTCGAGCTGTGCAACAAGGTCACGATCCTCAAGGACGGCTGCTTCGTTGAGAGCGGTCCCGTGGAGGACTATGACACCGACAAGCTGGTGGCCAGGATGGTCGGCCGCGTGATGACCGACATCTATCCCGAGCGGGAGCATGTCATCGGCGAGACGGTACTGAAAGTGGAAAATCTGAACCGCGAAGGGGTTCTGCATGATATTTCCTTCGAACTGCACAGGGGCGAGATCCTCGGCTTTGCCGGGCTGGCCGGCGCAGGCAGGACGGAGACACTGCGCGCCATCATCGGCGCGGATCCCTATGAAAAGGGAGAAATCACCTATTTTGGCAAGAAGGTCAAATTCGGCACCATCAAGGAAGCGGTGGACGCCGGCATCGGTATGGTTCCCGAGGAGCGCAAGCTCCAGGGCCTGCACCTGAAGCACAACATGATCTTCAACATGACGCTGCCGAAGCTGTCCAAGTACAGCGACAAGTTCGGGACGATCTCCCCGAAGCAGGAGAAGAAGGTCGCGGACGAGTATGTGGACCTGCTGCAGATCAGGCCCTTCAACTCCGAGATCATCACGACCAACATGTCCGGCGGCAACCAGCAGAAGGTCGTCCTGGCCAAGTGGCTGGCCTCCGACTGCAAGGTCCTGTTCGTTGACGAGCCGACCCGCGGCGTCGACGTCGGTGCGAAGCGCGAGATCTACGAGATCCTCAACTCCCTGCTCAAGGAAGGTCTGTCCATCCTGATGGTATCCTCCGAACTGCCCGAGCTGATCGGTACCTGCGACCGGATCTGCGTGATGAACAGCGGCAGGATCACCGGCGTTCTGGAGAGAGGCGAGTTCACTGAGGAAAAGATCATGTCCTACGCGACCATGGAGGTCTGATGACGTGTTTGATATCTGTGTATACGGTGACGCGCTGATGGATATGTTCCGCGGCGACGGCGCGGACGCTTTCATCGCCAACTGCGGCGGCACCTGCCTGAACATGGCGGTGTGCGCGGCAAACCTGGGCCTGAAGACCACCTTTGTCGGGCGCGTCGGCGATGACGTGATGGGCAGACGCCTCGCGCGGGTGATGACGGAGCACGGGATCGATACCCGGGGCCTTATCATGGACAGCGCGTACTTCACCACCCTTGCGTTCGTCGAGCTCGACCACGGCGAGAGAAGCTTCAGCTTCGCCCGCCAGTACGGCGCCGATATCATGATCCATCCGGAAGACATCGACCAGAAAGCCGTGCGCAGCGCGCGCCTGTTCCACTATTCCGGCATGACCCTGATGGCGGAGCCGAGCCGCTCCACCACCCTTGCCCTGCTGGAGCAGCTGCACAGCGAGGGCATGTACATCTGTACGGATATCAGTTACCGGCACAACCTCTGGAGCGATTCGGAGACGGCCGTCCGCGTGACCCGGCAGGCCCTCCCCTTCACGGACCTGGTGAAGTGCTCCGAGGAGGAGGCGCTGCTGATGACCGGCAAAGAGGACCTGAAAGAGGCGGCAGAGTTCTTCTGCTCCTACGGCCCGCAGCTGGTGGTCATCACCTGCGGCGAGCAGGGCGCGTTCTGGTACAGGAATGGCGAGTGCGGCACAAAGCCGCCCTACAAGGTAGAAGTTGTGGATACCACCGGCGCGGGCGACGCGTTCTTCGGCGGTTTCCTTTACCAGCTGATGCAGCTTGACGACCCGCGCAGCGTAACGGCCGCGCAGCTTCCCGGGATGATCCGCTTCGCCAACGCGGCGGGTGCGCTGAACATCCGGCAGAAGGGCGGCATCGACGGGGCGCCGATCCTGGCCGAGGTCGAAGAGCTGATGCGCACGCAGGCGCAGTAAACCGCGCAGACGCAGCAACCGGAGGAAGAAGATGCCATTTATTAAAGCGGATATATCGGTCAAACTCAGCAGAGACCAGAAGAGAGATCTCTACAAGGCGCTCGGGGAGCACATCACGTGTTTTGCGGGAAAGTCGGAGCACGGACTGATGACGGAGATCTGCGACGAATGCTTCATGTCGCACGGCGGCGAGGCGCACCCCGCGATCGCCTGCTTCCAGGTGAAGCTGTTCGGCAAACAGGAGGATGAGTGCTTCCTGAATTTCACGAAGAAGGTCTGCCGGACCTGCGAGGATCTGCTTGCGATCCCGGCTGAACATGTTTATATTGTCTATGCGTACGCGCCCGCCTGGGGGAATAACTACGAGAATTCCTGAGCGGCGGTCCGGTGTGCCGAAAGAAGAGGATGAACGCCGGTGCGTGCCAGGAGCACGCGCCGGCGTTTTAAGCCGTGCGGGAGAGAGGCGCGGCATGACCTGCACCGAAGGAGGAAGAGTATGATGACATTTGACAGCGGCAAACTGGTCTGGACAAGAGAGCCGAAAGAGTACACCATCGGGGAAGACCGCATCGAGATCGTAACCATGCCCCACACCGACCTGTGGCAGCGCACCTACTATTATTTCCGCAACGACAACGCGCCGGTCCTGCAGATGGAGACGGAGGAGGAGTACTTCTCCTTTGTGGTGAAGACCGATTTTACCGGCCCCCATCATCGCTTTGACCAGTGCGGCGTGGTCATCTACCTGGACAGCGAAAACTGGCTGAAGGCTTCCGTCGAGCAGGAAAACGACAAGGTCGCCTACATGGGTTCCGTCTGCACCAACCACGGCTGGTCCGACTGGGGAACCACGGCCATCGATCCCACCGTCAAGCAGATGTGGTACCGCCTGAGCCGGCGCCGCTCGGACTATAAGATCGAGACGTCCCGCGACGGCGTCAACTTCACCGACATGCGCGTCTGCCATCTGCACGAGGGCGCGGGAAAGATCCGCTTCGGCATCTACGCCTGCAGCCCGGAGGATTCATCCTTCCGCGCCGTGTTTACGGACATGAAGATCACGGAATGTATGTGGGCCGCCCACGACGGACAGCAGCCGGACGAGGACTGCTGAGCAGCAGACAGGAGGAATACCGTATATGCGCACTTTTCTGGAATTTGTACCCGAAACAAATGAGATCGATATGGAGCGGATCGGCCGTCTCCAGAACAGGATGGCGTGCCGTGAGGCGAGCATCTGCAGCGAACGTGCGCTTCTGTATACGGAAAGCTTTAAGCAGACCGAAGGGGAGCCCTACATCCTGCGCAAGGCCAAAGCCTTCGCGCATACCCTGGCGAACATGACGGTCTACATCGAGCCGGACAGCCTGATCTTCGGCAATCAGGCCAGCCGGAATTTTGCCGCGCCCGTTTTTCCTGAATTCTCCATCGACTGGGTCGTGGACGAGCTGGACGGGACGAACGGTGCCACCGCATTTGACCAGCGCACGGGCGACGTGTTCCGGTGTTCGGAGGAGGTGAAGCGGGACATCCGCTCCATCGCCCCCTACTGGCACGGCCATACCCATCAGGATGAGGTGAACAGCCACCTGACGGAGGAGATCCGCAAGGCCTCGAAGCAGGGCGTCCTGCATCTGGGCGGCATCTCCAATTCCGGTGACGGCCACATCGTGCCCAAGCACGAGCTGGTCCTGCAGCGGGGCTTCCGCTCTCTGATCAATGAAGCCCGCGAAAAGCTGGAGGATGCTTCCCTGACAAGGCAGCAGCAGGACTTCTACCAGGCGGTCATCATCTCCCTGGAGGGGGCCCTTGCCTTTTTCCGCCGCTTCGGGGAAAAGGCGCGGGAAGCCGCCGCGGAGTGCGCTGACCCGGCCAGAAAGCAGGAGCTTCTTGCCATGGCGGGCATGGCGGAGACGATGATGGAGCAGCCGGCCCGCTCCTTCTGGGAGGGGTGCGAGGTCTGCTACATGGTCCACATCCTGCAGATGATCGAATCCAACGGCCACTCCTTCTGCTACGGCCGGTTTGACCAGTACATGCTTGACCTGTATCAAGCCGACATCAGCAGCGGGCGCCTGACCAAGGAGAAGGCCCTCGAGATCATCACCCACATGTTTATCATGAACAGCTCCAACAATAAGGTGCGCGGCTACGGCCACACGCGCTTCTCCCAGGGCTATCCCCTCTACTCCAACCTGGTGGTGGGCGGGTACCGGCCCGACGGGGAGGACGGCACCAACGAGCTGTCCTATCTCTGCATCGAGGCCATGAACCTCACCGCGCTGGCGGAGCCCAACTTCTCCATGCGCTACAACAAAAAGACGCCGGACGACCTGGTCCGCCTCGCGGCCAGGCTGATCCGCACCGGCTGCGGCATGCCCTCCATGTTCAACGATGAAGTGGCGGCGAAGGCCCTGATCGAAATCGGCATCCCGAAGGAAGACGCCCTGGACTACTGCCCGATCGGCTGCGTGGAGACCGGCGTGCCCGGCAAATACGGCCACCGCGCCACGGGCATGACCTACGTCAACTGGGGCAAGGTCCTGGAGATCGTCCTCTGGCACGGAAAGGATCCCCGCACCGGGATCGCCCTGCTGGACCTCGGGGAGGAGGAGTACGACAGCTACGAGGCGGTCTGGGCAGCCTGGGAAAAGGCCCTGAAGTACTACTCGGACCTGGCGGTGGAATCGGACGCCATCTGCGACCGTTCCCTGGTCATCTACGACGCGGATCCCTTCGCGTCCTGCCTGATCGACAACTGCATGGCCCTGGGCAAGACCCTCAAGGAGGGCGGCTGCAAGTATGACGTGATCTCCCAGTCCAACATCGGCCCCAGCATCGTCGGCAACAGCCTGGCGGTGATCAAAAAGCTGATCTTTGAAGAAAAGTCCCTGACCTGGGAACAGCTGATGGGCGCCCTCGCCTCTGACTGGGCGGGCGCGGAAGGCCTGCGGATCCGCAAGATGGTCATGAACGTGCCGAAATTCGGCAACGACGAGGACTACGTGGACGAGCTGGTCCGGGATGTCTTCAATTCCTACCTGAAGCTCCTGCCCGGCTACCGCACGGAGCGCACCGGCAGGGGACCGGAGCTCTCCTGCTACACGATGTCCACCAGCAACATCACCTCCTACGTGCCCAACGGCATGGATGTGGGCGCCACCCCGGACGGACGCTACGCCGGCACGCCCCTGAACGAGGGCTGCTCGCCCACCCAGGGGACGGACGTCTGCGGTCCGACTGCCGTGATCAATTCTGTCGCGAAGCTGCCTAACGACAAGGTGGCCGCCGGCCAGCTGCTGAACATGAGGTTTGCCGCCGGCGCGCTGGCGGGGGAGGAGAATCTGGACAAATTCGTGGCCTTTCTTAAGGCCAGTGTCCTCAAGGGAATCTACCACAACCAGTTCAACGTTCTCTCGACGGAGATCCTGCGGGCCGCCCAGCGCGATCCCGAATCGCACCGGGACCTGATCGTCCGCGTCGCCGGCTACTGCGCGCAGTTCGTCTCCCTGATGGAGGAGGCGCAGGAGGCCATCATCGCGCGGACCGAAAACACCTGGGGAGAATAAGATGGAAACGGGACTGATCTCGACCCTGCAGCGCTATTCCACCAAGGACGGCCCGGGCATCCGGACCACCGCCTTCCTGGTGGGGTGCAACCTGCGCTGCGCCTGGTGCGCGAACCCGGAGCTGATGCTGCCCGGGGAAAAATATCTGTACTATCAGCAGCGCTGCATCAAGTGCGGCGCCTGCGTGAAAGCGGCAGGGGGCGGCGTGACCCTGACGCAGGATGGCTGTGTCATCGACCGGAGCGCGCCACTGGACTTTGCAAAGCTGGCCCATATCTGCCCCCAGAGCGCCTACGAGAAGAAGGGGATCCGCATGACCAGCGGCGAGCTGACGGAAAAGCTGCTGCGGGACAGGGAGTTCTACGCCGTCTCGGGGGGAGGCGTGACCTTCTCCGGCGGCGAGGCTGCCCTGCAGGCACCCTTCGTCAAAGAGACCGCGATGGCCCTGAAGGAAGAGGGCATCCATACCGCCCTGGACACCGCGGGCCTTATCCCCTCGGACCGGTTCATGGACCTGGCGGGGGAGACGGATCTCGTCCTCTATGACATCAAAGCCATCGATCCCGGCATCCATCAGCGGTGCACCGGGACGGACAACGCCCTCATCCTGGAGAACGCGCGCCTGCTGGCAAAGGCGGATAAGCCCATGTGGGTCCGCCTCGTTTTGGTGCCCGGGTGGAACGACGACCGGGAAGACATCCGCGAGAGGCTGAGGTTCGTGAAGTCGCTTGGCAGCGCGGTCCGACGCGTGGACGTGCTCAAATACCACAGCCTGGGCGCCGGGAAGTACCGGCAGATGGGCATCCCCTACGCCATCCGGCCCGGCACGGCCTGCAGCGGGGAGCTGATCCGCTTTGTGGAGGAGACCGCCCGGGAGGAGGGCGTCGACATCAAGGTGGAGAATTAAGGAGCGGCAGATGGACAGAACCAGAAAGAGAAGGATCCTGGAGAAGCTCGATGAGGACGGATTCATCACGGTATCGGGCGTCAGCGAGCTTCTGGGCTGCGCGCCGGTGACGGTCCGCAGGGAGCTGGAGGAGCTGGAAAAACAGGGGCTCCTGAAGCGGGTGCACGGCGGCGCGGTCCGGACGGGAAGCAACTTTGTGCACAACAACGTGAAGGAGGCCTTCTACCAGAGAATCTACGACAAGATGGAGATCGCCAAGATGGCCTACGACACCATCGCGGCCGGCGAGACCATCCTGGTGGACGACGCGTCCACCTGCCTGCATCTGGGCAGCCTGATCGTGAACGGCAGGGAGAAGCCCCTGCACGTGATCACAAACTCCATCCTGCTGGCGGAGCGGCTGCTGGACTGTCCCCACGTGGATCTCACCGTGATCGGCGGCTCTGTGGCGAAAAACCTGGCCGCGACCGAGGGGGACGCCGCCTGGAAGCAGCTGGAGGAGGTGAGCGCTGACCGGGCGTTCATCGGCGTCAACGGGATCGACTTCGAGCGGGGGATCAGCCTGACCGGCTATCCGCAGCAGAAGGTCAAGAGCCTGATGATGGCCCGCAGCCGCAGCGCCTATATCCTGGCGGACAGCGGCAAGTTCGGGAAATACTATATGTCCCTGCTGTGCCCCGCCGATGAGCCCACCGGGATCATCACCGACCAGAACGTGGATCCGCGGGTGCTGGCGAAGGCCAGGGAGAAGGGCATCACCATCCTGGTAAAAGATAGAAAACGATCAAAATCGGATGAAAATGGTTGAAAAGTGATCAGAGAGGCACAAAAAGGCGGCGGGCTTCCTTGCCGTCTTTTTTTGATGTGCTATGATGAGGGCAGAGAAGAAGGAAAAGCCGCATAACGAAGGAGGCAGGCATTTCATGAGTGACAGAAAAAAGAAGCTTCTCCCGGAAGGCATCGACCGGGCAGTCAGAACAGAATTCCTCAATAACGCCATGCGCTCGGTCATCCCGAGCATCTGCGTGGAGAGAGCCGGCATCGTGACAAAAAGCTACCAGCGGACGGAGGGCATGCCCTACGTGCTGCGCCGCGCCCACGCCCTGAAGGACCTGCTGGAACAGATGACCATCTTCATTGACCCGGAAGAGCTGGTGGTCGGCAATCACGGCTCCAGAGCCCGCGCCGCCCTGATCTTCCCGGAATTCGGCACCTTTGACAAGAAGGAGCTTGACCTGATGCCGGTCCGCAAGGTGGACACCCTGCAGATCACCGAGGAGGACAAGCGCTTCCTGCTGGAGGACATCTACCCCTACTGGAAAAACCGCTGCACCGGCGATATCTCCCGCTATTACGTGGACGAGAAGATCATGGAGGTGCTCGATTCGCCCTACCGCGTCTTCAACCCCTTAAGCCGCACGCGCAGCGGCTACGGCCACTATCTGCCCAACATTGAGAAGGTCGTGAAGTACGGCTTTAAGGCCATTGAGGCGGAGGCGAAGGAGAAGCTGGAGGCCCTGGACCTGATGGATCCGGAGCTTGTCTACAAGAGGAATTTCTACCGCGCCATGCTGGTCATCTGCGAAGGCGTGCGCATCTTCGCTCGCCGCTATGCGGATCTGGCCCTGGAAATGGCCGAAAAGGAGAGCGATGCGCGCCGCGCCGCCGAGCTTCGCCTGATCGCGGCGAACTGCAGCCGCGTGCCCTGGGAGCCGGCGCAGACCTTCTATGAGGCGCTGCAGTCCTACTGGTTCACCATCCTGATCGACTACTGCGGACAGAACGGCTCCGCCATCTCCGGCGGCCGTGTGGACCAGATGTTCTACCCCTACTATAAGCAGGACATCGAAAACGGCACGATGGTGAAGGAGGAGGCGCAGGAGCTGCTGGAGGCCCTCTGGGTCAAGCAGAGCGACATCATCAAGGCCGGCACCTACTCCAGCGCCAAGAACAACGGCGGCTTCGCCACCACGATCAACTTCGTGCTGGGCGGCGTGGATGAGAACGGAAACGACGCCGTCAACGAGCTGTCCTACCTGTGCCTGGAGGCGGAACGCTCCGTCTTTAATTCCGAGCCCAACACCAGCATCCGCTTCTCCTCGAAAAACCCGGAGAAGTTCATCAAGCGCGTGCTGGAGATCCTGGTGGAGAAGGAGGGCGGCAAGCTTCCCTTCTTCAACGATGACATCATCATCCCGGCCCTGCTGGACGACGGCGTCACCCTGGAGGACGCCCGCAACTACGCCATCGTCGGCTGCGTGGAGCCGACGCCCTACGGCAACACGATGGGCAGGACCAACAGCTGCTACTTCAACCTGGCCAAGTGCCTTGAGCTGGCCATGTTCGACGGCGTCTGCCAGATGTCCGGGCAGCAGATGGGCCCGAAGACCGGAAAATTTACGGATTTCGAGACCTTCGAAGACCTGGAGAAGGCCTATAAGACCCAGGTGGAATACTTTGTCCGCATGATGGTCAGCTCCCTCAACGCGATCGAGAAGCTCCACGGCGACTACACGCCGCACATCTACTGCAGCATGCTGCTGGACGGCTGCATGGAGAGCGGGCGCGACTGCACCCAGGGCGGCGCGAAGTACGATTTCGTCGGCGTTCAGGGCGTGGGCATCGCGGATGTGGGCGACTCCCTGACCGCGGTCAAGCGCCTTGTGTTTGACGAGAAGAGAGTTTCGAAGGAAGACCTGCTGGAGGGCATGCGCACGAATTTCGAGGCGAACCCCCTGCTGCGCCACATCCTGCTGAACCGGGCGCCCAAGTACGGCAACGACATCGAGGAGGCGGACGCCATGGTCGCGATGGTCGGCGATCATTACTGCCGGACCGTGCGCGGCTACAGGAACCTCGCCGGCGGCAGCTACCGTCCCGGCCTGTTCTGCCTTTCCTCCAACACCCCGCTCGGCAAACAGGTCTGCGCGCTGCCCAGCGGCAGGGAAGCCGGAACGCCTCTCGGCGACGGCGGCATCTCCCCGAAGCACGGCATGGATCTGCTCGGCCCGACGGCGGCCGCGAAATCCGTGGCGCGCGTCGACCACCGCCTTGCCTCCAACGGCGTCAACTTCAACCAGAAATTTATGCCGACCATCCTGAAGACCGACGCGGACCGCCAGAAGCTGGTGGACCTCATCCGGGCCTACTTCTCCATGGACGGCATGCACATCCAGTTCAATATCCTCTCGCCCGAGAAGCTCGTGGAAGCGCAGAAGCATCCGGAAAAATACCGCAGCCTCGTGGTGCGCGTGGCGGGCTACAGCGCCTTCTTTGTGGAGCTGGACAAGGATATTCAGGACGAGATCATCAGCAGGACCCTGATCGGGGC
>ODAI011651509.1_pt1 | contig 14541 bp, 11 predicted proteins | sample 1539321 | NCBI WGS metagenome assembly ODAI01 (sample SAMN02144231, study PRJEB22623) | gut metagenome | biome: sheep rumen | host: Ovis aries | place: New Zealand
CTGGAGAAGGATAGCTATGGCAACTGGACGAAGCGGAAGGATCAAGACGGAAACATTACCACTCGGAGCATCACCTATTATAACTAATAACTTAAAGCACTGTAGCTATGAAGAAAACAATTATTGGTAAGATTATTAACCCATAAAATTTAGTGTATGAGAAAAGCATCGTTTTATGCTGTGTTGGTAGCCCTGACAGTGATGGGCACGGCACAGGAAAGTATGGCGCAGCAGCGCAGGACGGCAGTAAAGAGAACAGTAGCGAAAAAGACCGTTGCCATGACGCAGCCGGCCATCAGTGTCAACTTCAAAGGCGATTTGGGTCAGTGGGCACTCCGCGGGCCTGTGAAGAGTTACGCTTACGACTTTGACACCATCTACTTCAACCGCGATGGCTATCGGGTGGAGAAAAACGGGAAACTTCTGTCATCAAACGCAGAGGATAGGACCACTGTGCAGCGTGACAGTAAAGGACGTATATTGAGTATCAAGGATGACAATTTCGACCAGTTCACCAAATATCAGTATAATGCAAACGGACTGTTGACACAATACTATTGGGAACGATACAGTCGTAAACTAACCAAGACATATACCTACAACAGTAAAGGCGAACTGACCAAGATGGTTTGGAAAGAGACAGGCGGGCCGCAGGATGGCACATTGGTCAGGACCTATACCATTCAGGCGCGTGACAGCTACGGCAACTGGACAAAGCGCAAGGTGCAAGAGAAGAATAACACCTCTGTCGAGGAGTGCAGCATCACTTATTATGAAGATAATAGTCAGTCCGTATCTCCTGCAGCAGTCCAATCCGAGGCCTCGGCACCTTCGGTCGAGACGACCTGCCCTTTGGTAGGCGACTGGTATGGAACGCTTGGCAATGGATGGGGCGAGACCACCGTGTTTCTTCAGGCGGACAAGAAAGCTGGTGTCAACTCTAAGATGTCTAAGCGTTTAAGCAATGGCTCTATTGACATGGCGGATGATGAGTTTATCCGTGAGCGGAACTACAATCTGGTTTTCAATCGCACGCTGAGCGCTGATACTTACGAGTTTACTGTTCAGCGTATGGAGGGCAAGCAGCTGAAGTCAGGTAAACTGCAAATCAAGCGCAGCGGCGACAGCATCACGATGACAGGTCTTGATGCGTGGACAAAACAGCAACCCTTCCACGGAAAGACACTTGGAAAATCGTCGCCGGTCTTCATGTAAGGCAAGCGCCTTTCATTAGTGCTGAATAAGAGGGGTATAAGAGTCGTGCCCCTCTTATTCTGTCAGTATCTGGTGTATCGTGTCTATGCTTATGTCAAGCTTGTCGGCGATGGACTCGGCAGACAGTCCCATGTCGGCAAACAGCCGTACGGAAGTATGAATCAGGCTGTCCTTCTGCTGTAGCTGCGTCTTCTGCTCGTCAATCTGCGTCTTCTGCTCGTCGAGCTGCGTCTTCTGCTCGGCCAGTTTTTGGTCACGCTCAAGAATCTCGATGTTGCGCCTCTTGATTTCAGAGAAGATTTCATCCTCCAGGTCCATCTTACGGCGGAACTCATCGTCGGCGGCAGCACCCGTCAGCCGCAGCAGGATGCGCTGCAGGTCGGCGTCGTCGGTATCGTAGGCTCCCTCGTCAATATGCAGCAACTTAGCGTCGCTGCCGTCCTTGTTCGACTGGTCGAAGATGCTCAGTATGCGGTCCAGCCGGGTGTTCACCTGTCCCCGCAGCAACGGTATCTGCACGATGATGCTCTCGTGCGTCAGACTGTCGATGAACGGGTCGGGCAGCCCCTCGGTCACCACACGGCCGTCGTAGTCGTGCACCTCATGCTGCACGTAGATTACTGGTTCGTTGATGTCGCCCACGCGGTGTCCCAGCAGGTAGACCATCACCATCGGCAGGGCATATTCATTGTGCTTGCCTATGGTCATGTTCTTCGTGTCACGGTACTGACGCGCCAGGTACTGCCTGAAGCGCAGCAGCTCCGTCGGGAGCCATGTCTTCTGCATCTCGATAAGAATCAGTTTCTCGCTGCCGTTCTCGACGATGGTGGCGCCAAAGTCAATGCGCTGCACGGTGATGCCGTCAGTACTGCCGTCGGTGTACTCATGGGGGCGCATCTCCACATGGGTGATCTCCTTGCGCAGCAGGGCCGACAGGATGGTACGCGCGATACGCTCGTCTTCCATCAGGTACTTGAAGACGACGTCGTAGATGGGGTTGGCAATGGTAATCATAGCTCTTCGTTGGTTTGTCTTACTGCGTGCAAAGATAAGCAATATTTCCGAAAGTGCCAAACTTATTACGAAAAAATGCAATGAGCCGTAACATCGTTGCGCAACGATGTTACGGCTCGTTAGGGTTCGTCAGGCGGCTTAGTAGGTCACCTTCGGCTCCAGCTCCTTGGCCTGGTCAACCATCTTCTGAATCTCGCCGATGGTGGGCACGCGGCCGCAGATGCTGTACTGGGCATTGACCTCCTCGAGCTTCGGCTGCAGGTTCTCGGCCACGCGGTGGCGGAACTCCTTGACGGTGTCAACGCCGGCCTTCTCGAGCAGTTCGGCAAACTGCGGTCCTACGCCGTTGATGCGGAACAGGTCGGCGTGGTTCGTCCAGCGCAGAATGAGTTTCTCGCTGATGCCCGTTGCCTCGGCCAGCTCCTTGCGGCCCTTCGGTGCAGCGCACTTCTCCAACAGTTCGCTCACTTTGTTAATACCTGCTGCTACCAGCTTCTCTGCATAGACGTTGCCGACGCCTTCGATGTCGATAATCTTGTAATCCATGGGTTGTTTAAGTATTTAGTAATTGATAAATGTGATGATTCCGACCACAAAAATACGGAAAAATTCGTAAAGCGACAATTATTTAACGCTTTTTTTGTATTTTTGCAGCCGTAATGGTGTATATCGACGACCACATCAACGACTTCGACCTCGACGCGGCCCTTCTTGAGCTTACTGAGCAGCGGCGTGAGCAGGCCCTGCGCTTCAGGCATGAACAGGGGCGGCGGACGTGCGTGCTGGCCTATCTGCTGCTGAAGCGGGCGCTGCGCACGGAGTACGGGCTGACGGCGTCGCCGGTCTTCGGCTACGGCGAGCATGGCAAGCCCTTCATCGTCGGCCACCCGGAGATTCACTTCAACCTGAGCCACTGTCGCGAGGCCGTGGCCTGTGTCGTCAGCGACCGCCCCGTGGGCATCGATGTCGAGTCGGTACGCCAATACAAGGATTCGCTGGCGCGCTACACGATGAACGACGACGAACTTCGTCTTATCGCTGAGGCCGAGCGCCCCGACGTGGCCTTCACCCGTCTGTGGACGATGAAGGAGGCCCGGCTGAAACTGACGGGCGAGGGCATCCGTAACGACATGAAGACGGTGCTCGGCGAGGGTAGGGGCGTGTTCACCACTGTAGAGTGTCTGGCCCGCAATTATGTCTATTCGGTATGTCAAGAGTGACTGATAACAAGTTTCTGCGCTTCGTCAAGGACTGGACGCTGCCGGTGGCCATCGCCGTCGGCACGGTCAGCTATCTGACGTTCTACTCCGTGCCCCAGCTCGACGCCCTGGGCAACCGCCTGGGCCCGCTGTTCGACACGCTGTTTCCCCTGACGGTGTTCCTGACGCTGCTGTTCACGTTCTGCAAGGTGGACTTCCACCAGATGTGCCCCCACCGCTGGCACGTCGGCGTGCTCGTGGCCCAGTTGCTGCTGGTGGCCCTGGTCTGCGTCGGCTGCTGGTTTGCCAGTGGTGCGCCGACCCATAAGCTGCTGCTTGAGGCCCTGCTCACCTGCATCATCGGTCCGGCGGCCTCGGCGTCGCCCGTCGTGGTAGGCAAACTGGGTGGCAACATCTCGACGATGACCACCTACGTGCTCATCTCGTCGCTGGTCTCAGCCGTCCTGATACCCCTGGTCTTCCCCCTGTTGGAGCAGACCGTCCACGTTGACTTCCTTAGTGCGTTCCTTATTATATTATATAAGGTGGCGACGGTGCTGCTGCTGCCACTGGTGCTGGGCTGGCTGGTGCAGCACTACCTGCCCCGCCTGAAGCAGCGCATCGTGGCCATGCCCAACCTGAGCTTCTACAGCTGGGCCGTCTCGCTGAGCATTACGACCGGCATCACCGTGAAGAACATCGTACACAGCGACGCCGGACTGCCACTCCTCGTCGCCATCGCCGTCGCCTCGTTGTTGCTCTGCGGCGTGCAGTTTGTCATCGGGCGGGCCGTGGGCCGCTGGCTCGGAGAAAGGCAAGGGGTAGGCGACGGCACGCCGGGAATGGAGGTGAACGCCGGTCAGGCCCTGTTCCAGAAGAACACGGCGCTGAGCATCTGGGTGTCTTATATGTACCTGAATCCCGTCGCCTCGGTGGGTGCCGGATGCTACGTGCTATGGCAGAATGTCATCAATTCGTTGGAATTATGGCAGAAAAGACGCGAAACATAGGGTAAAACCAAAAAAAAGTTGTAATTTTGCAGGGCAATAGCTGACAGACGAAAACATGGGAAGACTTAGCGACACGGATAGAATGACAGCAATGGAGCGCCTTTACGGGGAGTTCTATGAGCCGTTGTTCCTCTTTGCCGTCACCTATCTCGACAGCGACGACGAAGCTCGCGACGTGGTCTCTGACGTCTTCGAGACCGTCTGGCAGCGGTGGCAGAAGGAGCCCTCGGCGGCCCCGATGGCGACGTCGGCCTGGCTCTACACGCTGACGCGCAACCGCTGCATCGACCTGCTGCGCCACGACCGCTCACGGCGCAGCTATGCCGAGCTGATGGAGCGCACCGAGCAGTTCGACACGTCGGCCGACGTGGCCGACTACGAGCAGAGCCTCGGCCGCGTGCGCCGCGCCGTCAGCCAGTTGCCCGAGCCGGGGCGCACCATCCTGGAGTGCTGCTACTTCCGCCGCATGACCTACCAGGAGGCTGCCGACCACCTGGAACTCTCGCTCGTCAGCGTACGCAAGCAGATGCTGAAGGTGTTCCGTACACTGCGCGAGATGTTAAATAATCATAACAGGCAGGTATAAAACGACCTTGGCTTACGTTCTACTGATAAAAGAACGAACGATTATATGAATAATGATCCTACCAACGACAAGTTAGGCAGCCAGCCGGACGTGTGGGTGGAGCGTGCCTTGAAGGCCGCCACCCGGCCATCGCTGGTGACACCTGCCGAGCTTGAGGAGTGGCTGGCCAACGACGAGTTTGTGGAGGCCTACCAGACGGCGATGCGCACCAAGCGCGTGCTGGCTGAGGGTGCCCATGAGCCGGGCGACACCGGTCGCGCATTCAGCCTGTTCCGACAGGCGCATGAGCGTCGGCGTGGGCGCTACGTCTGGATGGGCGTGGCTGCCGCCGCCTGTGTGGCGGCGCTCGTCTACCTGGCCCTGCCCTCACAGCGTGGCGGCGAGGTGCCCTCGGGCTCCGAGGCGCTGCTCTACCAGGCCGTGGCCGATGCCGACACGACCATCACCATCGCTACGGCCGGCGACACCGTGAGTCTGGCCGAGCTGGCCGTCAAGCCCCAGACGGATGGGGTCGTGAACGTCAGCGGCAACACGATAGAGTTGGCGCCCGTCGACTATGACTGCTACGAGATTATCTCGTCGACGCTCAACGTGCCCCAGGGCAAGGTGGCCCAGCTGCGTCTTCCTGACGGCACCCGCGTGTGGCTCAATGCGTGCAGCAGCCTCATCTATCCCACCGACTTCCCCGAAGGTCAGCCCCGGCGCGTGCAGCTCAAGGGCGAGGCCTACTTCGATGTGACCCATGCCGACGGCGTGCCGTTTATCGTCGACTGCGGCGGTGTGCAGACCCGCGTGCTGGGCACCGAGTTTAACATACGCGGCTATGCTGAGAGCCAGCCCTGCGTGACGCTCGTCAAAGGCAGTGTCGAGGTGACTGCCGGCGCAAACCAGCTGACGTTGCAGCCCAACCAGCAGGCGACGGTAGGTACCGACGGCCAGCTGGCCCTCGGTATCGGTGTCGACGTCGAGCAGGTGAGCTGCTGGCGCGTCAACCGCTTCTACTTCGACGGCCAGACCGTGCGCGACATCATGATCGAGGTGGGCCGCTGGTACAACATGGACGTCATGATAGGCGACAACCGCCACATCAGCGACCGTCTGCACTTCCGTGGTGAGCGTAGCTGGACCATCGAGCAACTGGTGGAGCAAGTCAACATGATATCTAACGCCGAGATCCGCATCAGCGGCAACACCCTTATCGTCTATTAAATTCACAATCAAGAATATGACCCATTATCAAGCCCTCAGGCAATACCTCCTGCTGACCCTGTTCGGACTGACCTTCCACGTGGCAGCCTTTGCCCAGACAGACAAGCGCATCAGCGTCGACTTCGACGGTGTCGAGGCCTCGGCTGCCCTGCGCACCATCGAGCAGCTCGCCGACCTGAAGATACAATACAACTACGAAGACGTCAACTTCAAAGTCACCTACAAGGCCGAAAACCAGCCCGCCCTCAGCGTGCTCAACGCCATGGTGGGCAGCCACGGACTGAAGGCTCAGCCCAAGGACGACTACATCGCCCTGACCCGCGAGCAGCAGACCCGCGTGGCGCAGAACAAACAGATGCGCGGCGTCGTGGTCGACGAAACTGGCGAGCCCCTCATCGGCGCCACCATCAAGCTGAAGGGACAGACGGCCGGTGCCGTCACCGACATCAACGGCGAGTACACATTCCAGACGCCGGCCACGCGGGGCACGGTGGTCGTGTCGTACATCGGCTATGCGCCCCAGGAGATCGACCTGGGCCGCTTCTCGCGCATGAAGCGCGTGGAGCTGCAGGCCGACGGCCAGGTGCTCGACGATGTCGTCGTCACCGGTATGCAGAAGATGGACAAGCGCCTGTTTACCGGCTCCACCACGAAGATTGACGCCTCGAAGGCCAAGATCGACGGTGTGGCCGATATGAGCCGCGCCCTGGAGGGCCGGGCCGCCGGTGTGTCGGTGCAGAACGTCAGCGGTACGTTCGGTGCGGCACCGAAAATCCGCGTCCGCGGCGCAACCTCTATCTATGGCTCCAGCAAGCCCCTGTGGGTGGTCGATGGCGTCATCATGGAGGACATCGTCGAGGTGTCGGCCGACGACCTCGCCTCTGGCGACGCCAACACGCTCATCTCCTCGGCCATTGCCGGCCTGAACTCCGACGACATCGAGTCGTTCCAGATCCTGAAGGACGGCTCGGCCACCTCTATCTACGGTGCTCGCGCCATGGCGGGCGTCATCGTCGTCACCACCAAGAAGGGTGCTGCCGGACAGCAGCGCATCAACTACACCGGCGAATACACCATGCGCCTGAAACCCTCCTACCGCCAGTTTAACATCATGAACTCGCAGGACCAGATGTCGGTCTATCAAGAGCTGCAGCAGAAGGGCTACCTGAACTATGCCGAGACGGCCAACGCCTCGGAGACGGGTATCTACGGCAAGATGTACCAAATGCTGTCGGAGTACGACCCCGTGACCAAGACCTTCGCCCTCGACAACAGCGACGAGGCCATTGCCGCCTATCTGCGCGCTGCCGAGTGGCGCAACACCGACTGGTTCGACCTGCTCTTCTCGAACGCCATACAGCACAACCACTCTGTCTCCATATCGGGCGGTACGGACAAGGCCCAGTATTACGCCTCTGTCTCGGCCATGTTCGACCCGGGCTGGACGAAGCAGAGCCAGGTGGAGCGCTACACGGCCAACATGAATGCCAACTTCAACATCTCGAAGAAGCTGACCTTCGGCGTCATCACCAGTGCCTCCTACCGTGGACAGAACGCCCCCGGTACGCTCTCGCGACAGGTCGACCCCGTGGCCGGCGCCGTCAGCCGTTCGTTCGACATCAACCCCTTCAGCTACGCCCTGAACTCCAGCCGCGCCCTCGACCCTGACGCCTACTACACGCGCAACTACGCCCCGTTCAACATCTTCTCTGAGCTCGACAACAACTACATCGACCTCAGCGTGTCGGACTTCCGTCTGCAGGGCAAGCTCTCCTACAAGCCCATACGCAAGGTGGAGCTCACCGCACTCGGAGCCGTGAAGTACTCGGCCACCAGGCAGGAGCATAACATCCTCGACAACTCAAACCAGGCTCTGGCCTACCGCGCCATGGACACCTCGACCATACGCGGCGCCAACCGCTATCTCTACACCGACCCCGACAACATCTACGCCCTGCCCGTCTCGGTGCTGCCTGAGGGCGGTATCCTGGAGCGAACCGACAACTCGATGTTCGGCTACGATTTCCGGGCCTCGGCAGCCTATAACGACGTGTTCAACGACATTCACATCGTCAACGCCTACGCCGGTATGGAGGTGAACTACGTCAACCGCCACGCCACGTGGAACCGCGACTGGGGACTGCTGTTCGACGACGGCGAGATAGCCTCGTTCAACTATCTGGCATTCAAGCAGATGTCTGAGCGTAACAACAGCTACTATACACTCTCGAACACCCGCGAGCGTTCGGCCGCCTTCTTCGCCAACGCCACCTATTCTTATAAGGGGCGCTACACGCTGAACGGCACCTACCGCTACGAGGGAACCAACAGACTGGGACGCTCGCGCTCGGCACGCTGGTTGCCCACGTGGAATGTGTCGGCAGCCTGGAACGTCCACGAGGAACCGTTCTTCGAGCGCCTGCTGGCTCCCACCGTCAATGCGCTGACGCTGAAAGCCAGCTACTCGCTGACCGCCGACCGCGGTCCGGCCAGCATCACCAATTCCACAAACATCCTGAGTCCCACGAACCCCTGGCGTCCCTTTACCAGCGTCAAGGAGAGCGGCATCGAACTGACGCAGCCCGCCAACCCCGAGCTGACCTACGAGAAGAAGCACGAGCTGAACCTCGGCTTCGAGACCTCGCTCTTCAACGGCAGGCTCAGCCTGGGCTTCGACTGGTATAAGCGTCAGAACTTCGACCTCATCGGTCCGACCTTCACCGCCGGCTATGCCTCTGGCACACGCCAGTATGCCAACGTGGCCGAGATGGAGTCGAGCGGTGTCGAGGTGAGCCTCTCGACGGTCAACGTCAAGAACAAGGACTTCTCGTGGACCACGTCGCTCATCTACTCGCACACGTCGAACGAGGTGACCAAGCTCGAGTCGGCCGAGCGACTGATTGACCTCGTGGCCAGCAGCGGCTTCACGCTGGCAGGCTACCCCGTGCGCTCCATCTTCTCCATACCGTTTGCCGGACTGACCAGCGAGGGGCTGCCCTCGTTCTATGTCAACAACGGCATGCGCACCGTCACTGGCATCTACTTCCAGGAGTCAGAGCCCGACGAACTGCGCTTCCTCGAGTATAGCGGCAGCGCCGAGCCTACCGACATGGGCTCGCTGGGCAACGTCTTCAAGTACAAGAACCTGACGCTCAACGTCTTCGTGACCTATTCCTTCGGCAATGTCATTCGCCTCGACCCCGTATTCTCCAGCCGCTACAACGACCTGACGGCCATGCCCAAGGAGTTCAAGAACCGCTGGATGGTGCCCGGCGACGAGCGTTACACTGATATCCCCGTCATTGCCAGTTCGCGACAGAACCGCAACGACACCGACCTGAACTACGCCTACAATGCCTACAACTACTCAACGGCGCGCATTGCCAAGGGCGACTTCATCCGTATGAAGGAGATTTCGCTGGCCTACGACTTCCCCAAGTCGCTCATCAGCCACATCGGGCTCACCACCCTCGGGCTGAAGCTCCAGGCCACCAACCTCTTCCTGATTTACTCTGACAAGAAGCTGAACGGTCAGGACCCCGAGTTCACCAACTCCGGCGGTGTGGCCGTGCCCATGCCTAAGCAGTTCACCTGTACACTCCGCATCGGCCTTTGAGAGATGTGAAATGAGAAACGAAAGATGAGAAATGAGAAATATGATTTCCTATAAGCAACTAATCGCCGCGTTAACAGTGGCCTGCGGTTTTGCCGCAGGCACAGCCCCCTTCGCCGCCGCCCTAGCCACCCTTACCTCCTGCGACAGCTACCTCGACGAGCTGCCCGACAACCGCATGGAGTTGACCACCGAGGACAAGGTGAACAAGCTGCTCGTCACGGCCTATCCCATCAGTGCCCCCATCCTGGCAGCCGAGTTCTCGTCCGACAATGTCGACTGCTACCAGGGCAACCCTAACACTACGCGATTCGTCGACCAGCTCTACAACTGGCGCGACGTCACCGAGTCGAGCAACGAGAGCACCGAGACGGTATGGGAGTCAACCTATGCCGCCATCGCAACGGCAAACCTGGCCCTGCAGGCCATCGACGAACAGGGCGGCCCCACGACCAAGAAGCTGCAGCAGGCCCGCGGCGAGGCTCTGCTCTGTCGGGCCTACTGCCATTTCGTGCTGGCCAACCTCTTCTGTCAGGCCTATAACAGCCAGACGAGCCAGAACGACCTCGGCATCGTCTACCTTGAGCATACCGTCGACGACATTGCCGCCAACCCCTCACGTGGCAATGTGGCCGATGTCTACGCTAAGATTGAGCACGACCTGCTCGAGGGACTTACGCTCGTCGGCAGCGACTACAGCGTGCCCAAGTACCACTTCAACCAGAAGGCCGCCTACGCCTTCGCCTGCCGCTTCTACCTCTACTACGAGCAGTGGGAGAAGGCGCTGCAGTATGCCAACCTCTGCTTGGGCAGTGCACCCCAGGCGATGCTCCGCGACTGGCGTGCGATGGCCGACATGACGCAGACCTTCGCTGCGCTGACGCAGCACTATATCGACGCCTCGCTCAACAGCAATCTGCTGCTGCTGACGGGCTATTCGGCCATTGGCATCGTCTTTGGTCCTTACAACTACTGGTCGCGCTACGCCCACGGCAAGTACTTGGCCACCCATGAGGACGGCGAGGCCGCCAACATCTGGGGCTCGGCAGCCTATTATCAGGGCATGCACACCTATGCCGCCACCAATCTCGACAAGACCGTGTTCTTCAAGCTTCCCTATCTCTTCGAGTATGTCGATGCCGTCGCCGGAACGGGCTATTACCGCACGGTCTATCCCGCCTTCACCGCCGACGAGTGTCTGCTCAACCGCGCCGAGGCCCTGACGCTGCTGGGACGCTACGACGAGGCTGCCGCCGACCTTACCATGTGGATGCAGAACATCATCCAGACCGACCTGACGCTGACTCCCGCCCTCATTGCCGACTTCTACAACGGCGTTGGCTATAGCTATAGCGACGAGCAGGGCATCAGCTCGACCATCAAGAAGCACCTGAACCCGAAGTTTGACATAGGTGAAGAGGGCGACATGAAGGAGGCCATGCTGCAGTGCGTGCTCGGCTTCCGCCGCATAGAGACTCTGCAGACCGGACTGCGCTGGTACGACGTCAAGCGCTACGGCATCGAGATTGTGCGCCGCGAAATCAATGCTGCCGGCGAGCCTGCCAAACTGCTCGACGTGCTGCGCATCGACGACCCCCGCCGTGCCCTTCAGATTCCGTTCAACGTGCGCGCCGCCGGCGTCCAGGCCAACCCGAGATAAGTGAGAGATGAGAAGTTAAAGATGAGAAATATGATTACCTTTAAGCCCCAAATCGCCGCATTCACAGTGGCCTGCGGTCTTGCCGCAGGCACCGCCCTCCTCGCCGCCTGCTCCGCCAACGATGAGCTGAGCGCCGAGAGCGTCATCACCGTCGGCCAGCAGGACTACACCGAGTTCGACTACTGGCTGCAGCGCAACTACGTGGCCCCATACAACATCCGTTTCAAGTATCGCTTCGAGGACAACGAGAGCGACAAGAACTACTACACCGTGCCCTCGCGTTACGGCGATGCCGTCAAGCTGGCCCACCTGGTGAAGTATATGTGTATCGAGGCCTACGACGAGGTGGGTACCATCGACTTCACTCGTGCCTACTTCCCCAAACTCATCTTCACCATCGGCGAGTGGGAGTACCGCAACAACGGCACCTATATCCTCGGTACCGCTGAGGGCGGGCGCAAGATCCTGCTCTCGGGCACGAACTACCTCAACCAGTACCTGCACAGTGCCGCCGACCTGAACGAGTACTACCTCAAGACCATCCACCACGAGTTTACCCACATCCTGAACCAGCAGCGCGACTATCCTGCCGAGTTCCAGCTCATCACCGGCTCGGGCTACGTGGCCGACAAGTGGAGCGAGTCGCCCTTCGACCAGGGCTACCTCCGCCGAGGATTCATCACCGCCTACGCCCAGCACTCTGACAAGGAAGACATGGCCGAGATGCTCTCTACCTACATCTGCTTCCCCGAGGAGACCTGGAATGGCTGGCTGGCCGAGGCCGGCACCGACGGCGCCCGCTCCATCACCGCCAAGCTCGACATCGTGAAGAGCTATATGCTCACCGCCTTCAATATCGACCTCGACCGGCTCCGCTCCTCTATCCAGCGGCGGCAGAAGCAGGTCATGGCCGGCTTTATCGACCTGACGGACCTAAAGAATTGACCCACAGAAGATGAAAAGAACGAAACATATCCTCACCGCCTTATCAGTAAGCTGTGGCTTAGCCGCAGCCACCACCCTGCTCACCGCCTGCAACGACGAGGTCGACGACGTCTTTGCACAGTCAGCCTCGGCCCGCCTGCAGTCCACCATCGACCGTGCGCGCTCCGTGCTGCGCTCGGCTGAGTACGGCTGGGAACTCGAGTACTACCCCGGGACCACGCTGGAGTACGGCGGACTGGTCTACACCGTGCGCTTCGACTCGCTCACGGCCACCGTCGGCTGCTCGCTCATTGCCGACTCTACCGTCACCTCGCACTACAGGCTGACCAACGACAACGGGCCGGTGCTCACCTTCGACACCTACAACGAGCTGCTGCACTACTATTCAACGCCCAGCAGCGGCGAGTACGAGGCCAAGGGCGGCGAGTTCGAGTTCGTCATCGACAGCATCGGCGACGACCTCATCACCCTCTACGGCAAGAAGACCCACAACACCATGTATCTGCGCCGCTTCAAGGAGGCTCCCCACGACTACGCCCGGCGTACCATCGACATCTACGACCACTTCGTCGACTCCATTACGGGTACTATCGGCGGCGTCGAGCTTCGTGCTAAGTGCGAGCCCTCGCACCGCTCGCTCACCGTGACTGCCGCCGGCGATACCACGTCAGTATACTACACCTATACCGACCGCGGCATACGCCTCTACCGGCCCTTCCGCTTAGGTGGCGTCAGCGTGCAGTCGTTCGACTTCGACACCACCACGCTGCAGCTCACCTGTACCGACGAGGGCGTCGAGGACGTCCAGCTGCAGGGCATCCCCTATGCCGACACGTTCATGAACTACCCCCGCTACGAGGGCGACTACTCGCTTGTCTTCGAGGGCGGCACGGCCGATGTCCACCTGGCACCTAACCGTCTGGAGGGCACCTACCTGATGCAGGGCCTCTCGTCGAAGTACGACCTCGTGCTGCGCTACGATGCTGCCACGGGCGACCTCCGCTTAGGGTCTCAGGTCGTTGGCAGTCTCAACGGGCAGCAGGTCTACTGGGTCTGCTACGACTATACCGACGGCTACCTCAGTCTCGAGGACGAGGGCCAGTTCACCATCCGCTGGAACGGCAACCGCTTCTACCCGCGGTTTAACTTCACGCCCACCAACCCCAACGCGCTCAACTGCGACGGTGGTGTGCTCATCTACCTTTATTATAATGAGGATGGCCAGTTGGCCGCCGGCGTCGTCGACGATGCGGCCTGGCTCACCAACGGCACCATCCAGATGCGTAAGATTCAGTCGCTCAACCGCAAGACGCGCCTATAACAACCTCAATCCCTAACAGATTATGAAGCTACTCAAGCATATCCTCCCCGCCAGTCTGTTGTGTTGCTGCGCTGCAGCAGCCCTCACCGCCTGCTCGGCCGACGACGACCTGAAAGGCCACGTGCCCAGTGCACCCACCATCCAGGTGGTCAGCAACGACCTGCTCTTCACTGCCCCCGGCGGCACGTCGTCCGTCGAGGTGGCCGTTGGCAGTGCCGCTCTCACCGCCACCACCGATGCCGACTGGTGTACGGCCACCGTCAATGGCAGTGTCGTTACCGTCAGCGTCCAGACCAACGGCGACTTCGAGGGGCGTACGGCAATACTGACGCTCAAGGCCGGCGAGGCCGTGCGCCAGTTGCCCGTCCAGCAGCTCGGCATGGTGCTCGGCAGTCTGCCCGTCAGCAGCCGCGGCGTCGCCGTCGGCGGCGAGACGTTCAGCTACACCATTGCCCACGACCTGCCCATGACCGTCGCTACCGACCAGTCGTGGCTGCACGCCACGCTTGAGGGCGAACGTCTGACGGTCAGCGTCGATGGCAACGAGGGCGGCCACCTGCGCCGTGGACGCGTCGTCACTGAGTGTGCCGGCATTCGCGACACCCTCGGCATTGCCCAGTACGACCTGGAGAACGACATCCTGGGCTCCTACTACATCCTGGGCTACTTCGGCGGCAACACCAACCAGCCCACCGGTTCGCGCTTCGACGTCCTCTCGCGTAACGACAGCATCATGATGCGCTGGGCCAACAGCTCGGGTCGCTACGAC
>ODAI011519482.1_pt1 | contig 14540 bp, 8 predicted proteins | sample 1539321 | NCBI WGS metagenome assembly ODAI01 (sample SAMN02144231, study PRJEB22623) | gut metagenome | biome: sheep rumen | host: Ovis aries | place: New Zealand
GTACTCCCCTTCCCAGTTCGACAGGGAAAGCGATTCGGTATCCGAAGAGATGGACGGCTTGTCCTTTCCGGACTGATTGATGGTGACGGTGCCCTTCAGAGCTCCGCTTATGACGGTAAGGGTTCCCGTCCTCTGATCATACGAAGTGTTCTCAGCGACATTGACGGTAATCTTCGCCTTGTAGTCGGCATAAGTTCCGTTGTCGGTAACCCTGACCCACTTGACGTCAGAATTTACCGTAGGACGGGCGGGAGAAGTGACGGTGAAAGACACTTTTCCGCCTTCTTTGGCGACATTGAATGAAGAATTGTCTATCGATATGGTTGTCGGCGGAGTCACCTTCGGTGTATCCGGTTCCTTCTCATCGGAGGAACACGAAAAAGCGAAGAGGGCCGACATGGCCATGATTACTGCTGGAAGAAATTTTCTTCTGCTCATACTTTCTGTAAGTTTTATTCTTTCCCCCTTGGAGGGGATTGGATTCCGGAAAGGGTATCACCCCCTTCCGGAATAATTTCACCGGCTGCCTTATTTCTTGGCAAGCCTGAAGTTGTCGATGTTGACTCCGGCAGGAATACCCTTACCATAGCATCCGTTGGTTCCGCTTGAGCAGTCGAGAGCTCCGCTGATGCCAAGGTCGCTGAGGTTGCGGGTGACGGTGATCCACTCTCCTCCGGTTGTCGAAGGGAAGAATCCCGCTCCGTACCAGTACCAGCTGTCACCGAGGACATACTGCATCTCAGCCGCTGCCGCATCCATTGATGAAGCGCCGTCCTCGATCATGACGTCGAACTTGACGACATACTGGGAAGCGTCTTCGATGCTCCAACCCCAGACGCCTTCGGTATAGCTGCTCTGATGGTTGCAGCAGACGAACCAGGCTTCACCCTCGGTGTCCTTGTTGCTGCGGATGTACTTGTCCTTTCCGTCACCGTAACGGTCTCCGAATTCGGAGATTCCGCTCCATGAGCCGTCCCAATCACCGTTGTGTCCGCCGTGATCGTCCCAGTCCACAAGGACTACGTCGCTGACGAATACGGGATCATAAGAAGTGACGTCATAAGTGAAGTAGATCTTCTCGAGAACGACTGCATGTCCGGCGACCACAAGGCCGTACTGCCAGATATTGTGAAGGTCGTTCTTCGAAAGGACAGCGGTGAAGCTGCTTGAGCCCTGATCCACGCTGATGACATCCTGACCGTCCATCACCTCGAGCTTGGGCCATCCGCTGGTGTTGTAGCAAAGCTGCAGCTGATACCAAGGCTCGGAAGTTTCGGGTGTGGAGTATTCGATATGGAAGGTTGCGTTGAAAGGAACCTTGTCCATCACATTTCCGGGAGCTGTGAAAGGATTGCTCCAAGTAAGTCCCAGGTCATGAGCGGAATCGAGCAGAACGACGGTAGCGGTCTTGCCCTTCACCTCAATCGACATCGTGCAGGTCTCCTCTTCACCGGTCGTGAGGACGAATCTCGGAGCATAAACTCCGGGCTCGAGGTCGACAGGGATCGTGAAGACCATCTTGTCGGCGCTACGGAGGCTGTATCCGGTTACTTTCACATCACCGAAGTAGATGGCCTCGATGAGGTTGAAGCCTTCTCCTTCCATGGTGATCTCATCACCTACGGAAGCTGATGAAGGAAGGCTGAAGACCTGGATCTTTCCGGCTGCAGTCACATTGAGGGTCAAGTCGGTCTCAATCTTCTTTCCGTTGGCGAGAACAAGGATAATCTTGCCGGTCGCGGTTGTAGGAAGAGTGGTTGCCGTAACTTCACCTTCGGAAGCATTGACATCCGTGCACTCGGAATCACCGACCAGAACCTTGACGACAAGGTCGAGGTCCTTACCGGTAACCGTGAATGAATCACCTGCAGTGATATCAGCGGGAGAAACCGCTTCAGCCGTGGGAACGACGAGTGTGAAAGGAACATCGACGGTCTTGTCGTTGGCGAGATGCAGAACGATGGGATCATCATCGACTACCGCTTCGGCGACAGTGAATGTGATGACGCCGTCAGCGTAGTTGAACTCAGCCCAATCTCCTCCGGTAGTGGTGACTCCGGTAACGAGGTCGAGATCCTTTCCTGAAATCGTGATGGTCTCTCCGGCCTTGACGGGTGAAGGAGCGGCTTTCAAATCGGTAGGAACCACGGTCTCGATTGAGCCTGCGGAAATCTGGACCTTGGACTCCTGGGTGAGAAGGACTTCTCCGTCTTTGGCTTCAGCGGGGAGAACGAGAGTGATGACACCGGAAGTGTGTGACTTGAACTCAGTCACGGTAGCTCCCTGGAAGTCGACGGCCTCGACAAGGTCAAGGTGGGTTCCCTTGATGGTGACGAGGTTACCGGCCTTGTAGCCGCCCTCAGCCGAGATGGAAGTGAAGGTCGCGGTTCCGACCTTGAGTTCCTGCTCGGAGAGAATCACGTTGGGGATCACCTTGGAATCCTCGGGAAGATTGATTTCATCAACATCACCGATGCCGACAGGTCCGCTTATCGCCTTGACGGGGACCTTGACAACGATCGAATACCTGTCATGGGAGACGAAGTCATTCTCGGACACGAGTACCTCCTCAGAGAAGATGACCTCATGGATGAGGTTCAGGTAATCTCCCTTGATGGTGATTTCATCTCCGGGATACACCTCGAGAGGTGATACGGAATCCAATGAAATGGGCTCAGAGAAGGTCAGCTGGGTCTTCGTGGTGATCTGCTTGCCATCATCGGCGGTAAGGGTCACGAAACCGGGCACGGGACCGTCCTTGGGGACTGTTATGCGGATCTCACTGGGAACACCGGCCTGGACGACCTCGATGTCGGTGATGGCACCGACTCCGGGGAGGTCGATGGATTTGATGCGGTCGAGATTGCTTCCGATGAAACGGAGGACACCTCCCCTCACTACGGGCTGGGGACCGTATACGTTCAAGGCTACATCCTTGCTGACGAACTGGTCGGTATCGAGTTCCTCATTGGAGCAGGAGCTGAACGTCGCCAAAGCGAGGCAGGAAGCCACAAGAAGTGAACGTCTGAATATATTTTTCATGATTATTCTTTCATTTATTCGTTACCAACTTTCATGCTTACCTGTTGGGGACCGCACGGATGTTGTCAATCATGATGACAGGCTGGCAAGCCTGGCCTTGGGGACCACCGACGACGAAGATCGTCAGAGAGGAGAAATCATCGGCCGTGAGTGAACCGGTAGCCTGACTTCCGTCGAAACCGTACACGAAATTCGCCAACGGCACGGTGACCGTTATCCACTCGTCCGCGGTATCGAACATCTTGGTGGGGGTCCAAGGCTGGTAGATTCCACGGGGAAGTGAACTGCCCTGGAAGTAGGTGTTGTTGCAACCTGCTCCGGTTGAAGTGGCGTTTCCACCCGAAATCTTGTCAGTTCCACCGACGATGAGCTGCATCATGCCGGAACCCCAAGGGTTGGATGAAGGAACCATCATCTCGAACTTCAGGGACATGTTCTCCCAATCGGAGAAGTCAACAAGGTCGGTGAGTTTCATGTCCGTTCCGGTGTACTGGGTAGGATCGCTCCAGTCTCCGGGCCAATACTCGAATGAGAAATGGCCGTCATCCCATGCTCCGGTTTCATCCATGGTGACGGAAGGGTCACCGAGTCTGAGGTAATTTCCGGAAAGGGAATTCGGACCGCTTTCGATCACCTGGGGATGCCAACCGTGGTTGGTGAGACCTGTGAGTCCGTCGAACTCGAACATGATTCCGCGGGTATCCATGTAATGGAAACCGGAAGTGGCTTCGCCATAAATTGTAGAGACGTCAACAGTGCCCTCCGTGGCTCCTTCGGGAACTACGAAAGTGATGTAGTTCTTGTTGATTTCGTTGATCTGGGTAACCTTGACATCATCGGGGAAGGTGATGGTGAGAGGCACGTTGGGATCATCGATGAAGTAGTCGCCGTAAATGGTGGCAACGCTTCCGGGAGCAGCCCATTCGCATGACATCGAAGACAACGTAGGTCCGGGAACAAGGACATTGAAGCCGTATTCCACGACATCACCCTTCTTGGTCTTCATCGTGATGAGATTGGAAACCTCCTCAGGAATCCTGTTGGGGACGTCAACCAGGAGGGTATGATCCGTCATGTAGCTGGTATTGAGGGTAGCCTGCTGGTCGTTGAACCAAAGTTCGTAGATGCTGGTGAGGTTTTCACCCACGATGCAGATGGCGTTGCCCATGTAAGCACCGGTGAGAAGTGAATCCGAAGCGGCAGCATTCGCGGGACGTATGTACGAAATGGACGGAACTCCTTCGGTCGCGCGGTACCTGTCGGGTTCATCCTCGCAGGAGATGATTCCGAAGGAAAGTACGACGGCGGCACCTGCCCAAAGGGCCATCCTGGATATAATGTTTGTCATATTTTTCATAATGATGGTCTCCTTTAGTATGAGTATTCGGCACGGACATCAACATGAATCGCATCCTCGGCCAGAACCTCGTTGAAAACGACATCCTCCTGAGGGAAAGGAAGAGTGAATGTAGCTGCGGTAACCGTAGGGATGGGATCATCCTCGCTGTAGGTCACTCCGGAAGCATCCCAAACACCGCTTTCGAAATAGTTCTTGTAAACGGGTTCGAGGTTCTTCCAGTAATTGCGGTGCTGACCTTTGATTTCAGCGATGGCTGCATCAGTATCATAGTAAGCGAGACGCACGAAATCGTACCAGCGGTCTCCTTCCATGGCGAGCTCCAGACGGCGCTCTTTCCATACATCCTCCCATGAAATGGATGAGGGACGGTCATAGTTGGGACGTGCACGGTGACGTACCGCATAGAAAGCGTCGATCGCGCTGGCATCGGTGGTTGAACCTCTTGACGCTCCGATCTTGGCCTCCGCATAGACGAGGTAGATGTCAGCGAGCCTCAGGATATGTGTAGAAAGGCCGTAAGACATACGTGAAGGGGTGACTCCGAGTTCATCGACATGGTCAGCCGTGTTGCCGTAGAGGAACTTCACGCAAGAAGCACCTGTATTGCAGCACATGCTGCCGGGGCCTCCGTTTCCGTATTCCGTATCATAGAGGAATTTCAGGTAATCGAATCCTCCCTTGTCCCTCCAGAAATAGCTGTAGGTATCTCCGGCGAGCATCATGGTAGCCTGCCTTCTGGCATCGGGATCGGGACGGTTTCCGGGATCCTGGATCGCGGTCACGCCGAATGCCTCCTGAAGGTCAACGGAAGGGCCTGTCCATTCTCCCCAGCAGTCTCCGAACTCATCGAATCCCTTCATGGCGAGGTCGGACTGGAAGGAGTTCTGGGTGGTCCAGGGCTGTGCTGAAGCGTCCCAATGCCATGAAATCAGAGCCTCGAGGTTCTTGTTGTTCTTCATGCGGAAGATGTCGCTGTAAACGGGAAGAAGACTTCTTCCGGAGTTGTCGATGACATCCTTGGCGTATTCTGCAGCCTTGTCGAGGTCGGCCTGGCTGAGGGTACCGGTTACTCCGGCCTTGGTGAGGTAGACCTTCGCGAGGAGAGCTTCAGCCGAGTAGTAATCTATACGGCCGTCCATGTTGGCCACCTTCTTGGGAAGAAGTTCCATGGCCTTTTCGAGGGTCATGATGATGTACTCGTACACATCGGCCTTCTGCACCTTGTGGATTTCGTTGTATCCACCGTCGGAGATCGCTTCCTGGACATCGTGGATGATGGGAACATCACCGAATGAACGCACGAGGAAGAAATAAGCGAAAGCCTTCCAAGTGAGGACCTCGCCCTGAAGACGTGCCCTGGTTTCCTCGGAGCAGTTGGCGGTAGCCAGACGGTTGTAGACCGTCGTGCAGTTCGCGTTCACGGCCCAAAGGGAGCTGGACATGTTCTTCAGCTCGGCATCAGAACCGTTTACCGAGAAATTCAGATAAGGGCTGCCGCCCATATAGTAGTTGCCGGAGTAAACTTCACCGACACGGTAGAAACCACGGATGACATCATACCAGGGAGAGTTGTAGAGGTAGTTCACACCCTGCTCGCACTGGCTGTCGTTCATGTAGAAATTCGCCTCGTTGTAGGTATCCTCAGCGGGACGGTCAAGGAACTTGTCGCATGAAACGGCTCCCGTAAGAAGGACGATGGCTATGGCTGAATATTTAAGAATGTTGTTTTTCATGATCTCAATCCTCCTTCTTTAGAATGTGACATTAAGACCGAAAGAATAAACGGTAGGTGAAGGATAACGTCCGTTATCGAGACCCATCACGTTGACTGAAGCGGTGCTGACACCGATTTCAGGATCATAACCGGTATACTTGGTAAGGGTATAGAGGTTCTGGAGATTGACCGAAGCCCTGATGTTGTCCACCCTCAACTTCTCGACCCACTTCTTGGGAAGAGTGTATCCGATGGTGACGTTCTTCAGACGGATGTATGATCCGTCCTCGATGTAACGGTCGGAGATACGGTCATTGTCGTTGGCGTCGTTCATTGTCGCGCGAGGGAGTTTGGCTCCGGGGTTGGCGATCTGGACGTTGGTTATGTCGTTGTACCACATCGTACCGTCGGTATAGACCTTGTCGGGATCGATGGGTTCGAGTTTCGTCCTTTCAAGAACGCTAGCGGGCTGGTTGGCCCAGGCGCTCTTCATGTTGCCGGTACGCATGTTCAGGTAGTTGAACACCTTGTTGCCGTAGGAGCCGTTGATGAAGATGGAAAGGTCGAGATTCTTGTAACGGAAGGTATTGGTCCATCCGAAGGTGAACTTGGGCATCGGGGAACCGATGTTGGTCTTGTCACGCTCGTCGATGATGTTGTCACCGTTGAGGTCCTTGAACTTGATGTCGCCGACCCAAGGGGTGGTGTACTGGCTGAAAGAGACTCCGTCAGCGGGATAGTTGCTTGTCCTGGGGGAATTCTGCAGATCCTCGAGGGAAGTGTAGATTCCGTCGGTGACCCATCCGTAGAAGCTGTAAAGAGGTTCTCCGACATTGGAGACGCTGACAACGTCATCCCACTGTCCGTAACCGACAATCTGTGCGGATGCGGTACCTGCGAGGGCGACGAGCTTGTTGCGGTTCATCGAGAGCTGGGCCTCGCTTGTCCACTCGAAGTTCTTGGTCACTACGGGATGAGCGGTGAGGGTGAATTCCCAACCGGTGTTCTTGATGCTTCCGTAGTTGCCCATAGGAGCGGCGAGAGCGGATGAAGGGTTGCCGGATGTTCCCATATACGTAGGCATCTGCAAAGGCATGAGCATGTTGTTGGATCTCTTGTCATACCACTCGACAACGAGGCTGACCCTGTTCTGGAGGAACGAAAGGTCGAGACCGACGTTCCACTGCTCCTGTGACTCCCACTGGATGGCGGTGTTGGCGATCTGGGCCTGGCGGTATCCTACGCCGACTCCGGTTGCCATTCTCGTCATAGGGGCTCCCCACTTGTAACCTCCGATATTGGAGTTACCGGTCTGTCCCCAACCGATACGGAGTTTACCGTCGGTAAGGACGTCCTTCAGGGGTTCGAAGAACTTCTCGTTGGAGAATCTCCACGCGAGAGCGAAGGAATGGAATCCCGCCCAACGGTTCTTGGGACCGAAGTTTGAGGATCCGTCATAACGGAAGGTGTATGTTCCGATGTACCTGTTGTCGTAGTTGTAGGTCTCACGGGTGAAGAATGAAGCCATTGAAGAGCTTCCGAATCCGTGGTCGATGGTAGGGGTTCCGGAACCGAGTTTGGGGTTCTTCACGTTGTTGGCGGGAAGACCGGTATTGTATACGGAAGTATAGTTGTAGGTGCTCTCCCATGCCTCCTGTCCGACCATGGCGGTGATGCTGTGCTTACCGAAGGTGTTGCTGTAGGTGACATAGTTCTTGAGCTGCCAGAAAAGGCTTGAGTTCTTCTGGTTCCTGGCCTCGTTGGAATCACGGACATAGGTTCCGATGTTCACCGAAGGGTTGAAGGTGTCAGCCTTGGAAGCGCCCACGTCGAAACCGAGTTCTGCCCTGTAAGTGAGGTGCTTGAGGAAAGTGATGTCGGAGTAGATGTTTCCGGTGAGGTTCTGCCTCTTCAGGAGGATATCCTCGAGCATAGCCATTGCCACAGGGTTGATGATTGAGTAGTTATCCATCCTGAGGTTGGCGTAGTTTCCGTCAAGGTCATAGATAGGGGCGTTCGGAAGCGAAGTGAGGGAGTATCCGATGATACCCTCGTCAGAGTCAGCAAGCTTGAGGCTTTCATCCGTCGCCGAATAAGAAGCGTTGAGACCGATCTGCCACCACTTCTTGAGCTGGGCGTCGAGATTGGCGCGGAAGGAGTAACGGGAGAACTCCGAACCGATGATGGTACCGTCCTGGTCCATGTAAGCTCCGGAGATGTAGTATTTCACTTTCTCGTCACCGCCCTGCGCGGAAATCTGATGCTGGTGCTGAAGTGCGGTACGGAAGATGGCGTCCTGCCAGTTGGTACCCTTGCCGAGCACTGAAGGATCGGAAAGATACTCGTTCAGAGCCACCTGTCCGACTGAATAGAGGTCGTTGTAATACTCGGCGAATTCGCGGAGATTCAGAAGGTCGATCCTCTTGGTCTGGCGCTGGATTGCGACCATGCCGTCGTAAGTGAACTTGGCGTCACCGCTCTTACCTCTCTTGGTTGTGATGAGGATAACACCGTTAGCGCCCTGGGCTCCGTAGATAGCCGTCGCTGAAGCGTCCTTGAGGATCTCCATGCTGACGATATCGGAAGGGTTGATGGTGGAAAGGGGTGAAACCGTGGAGACCGCACCGTTTCCGAGGGCGTCTCCGAGTCCGTATGACGCACCGCTCTGGTTTCCGGTCTGCATGATCACACCGTCGATCACGTACAGAGGTTCAGCGTTGGCGTTGATGGTCGCTTGTCCACGGACACGGATGGATGAAGATGAACCGGGGGCTCCTGAGGTGGAAACGGCGGTTACACCCGCTGCCCTACCCTGGAGGGATTGGTCAAGGTTGGTGATGATGGATCCCTTGATGGCGTCTTCCTTCATGGAGACTGAAGCGCCTGCGAGATCGCTCTTCTTCATCGTACCGTAACCGACGACAACCACTTCATCGAGAAGTTCGGTGTCTTCCTCGAGCAGTACGTTGATGACGGACTGGTTGCCCACAACGATTTCCTGCTCCTTGTAACCGATGGCCGAGAATACCAGTGTGGCTCCTGGCCTCACCGTAATCTCATAGTTGCCATCGAGATCCGCTATGGCACCGTTGGTGGTGCCTTTTTCAATGACGCTGGCGCCTACGACACCATAGGAAGTGTTATCGGTAATGGTACCGGTAACCTTCGTCTGTGCCATAAGCGACACTGCTCCGAAGAGCATCAGCAAACATGTTAATAGCTGTCTTTTCATGCTACTGGGTTTTGTTGTTGATATTTGTAATATGTTGGATTGTTCTACTTGGAACCTTGACCAAGAAATGGAGCGAAAAATGCGTTACGCTCCTGCCACCACCTGGGATTCTCCTCCACATGATGACCGGAAAGAGGGAAACATACCCACCTTTTGGATGTGGTGATCATGTTGTACCCGGAGAAATTCGTATGGGGAGGACAGACGTCATCCTGAAGTCCGAACCCCATCAGAACCGGGCATTCGATCATTGATGTGAAGTTCTTCACATCGAAATACGACAGTGTCCTGAGAAGATCTTCCCTCTTGATGCCGAGAGCCTCAGCTTCTGGAAGGATCTCATTGGCGGGCCACTGCGCGACGGAGAAATAATCCGGGAAGTCGCTCATGAAAGGAACGAACGGCGCTATCGCTTTGATGCGATGATCCAGAGAAGCCGCCACAAGGGTGAACGCTCCGCCCTGGCTTCCGCCTTCAGCGAGTATCCTGGAAGTGTCGGCGTTGGGGAGAGAACACACGAAATCGACCGCACGGACGCAGTCGAGATACGCTCCCTTATAATAATAAGTATAAGGAGAGGACAGCCCCTGTTTCACCCATCCGGCAGCAGGGGTTTTGTCCAGTCCCTGGTCACGCACACACAACGTAAAATCTATCAGTTCGGGCTCGGAGGAAGGGTCCGGGTACCAAGGTTCGGCACCATAGCCCATATATGTTATCTTCACAGGATATTTCCCGCTCTTCACCGGCATGAGGAGTATTCCTGAAATCCTCTTCCCTCCGAATGAATCCATCCTCACGATATAGGTGTTGCGGAAAGAATCCGACCGGGAAGGGTCGAGGGTCATCTTCGAGTTGACGGGAACGCCGGCGAGTTCCGAAAGGCCCTTTTCCCAGAATGAGAGGAAGTCCTCCTGCCTGTCCATCGGGGAGGAGATCTTTTCGGGGTCGCATCCGACAACGAAAGAGTTGTCGTCCGGGTTCTGTCCCTCGGAAACTATCCTTACGCGGTAGAATCCTTCCTTGAGACCGAGGTCGAAGGAAAGGGTGTCGACACCTTTGGAGAGATCGGCTTTCTTGGTAAGGAACGAGTAGTTCTCTCCCTTGTCGGTCCTTATGTCAAGGCTTACGTCCAGTTTTCCGCGGAAATCCCCCTGCGGGACAACGGCCACCCTTAGAGGAAGGGGATTATCCTGAGAGAACATCCAGTCATTCTCAAGGACCGCCTCGGCGTGGGCGGGAGCGGAGAGAGAAGCCGCCGCTTCCCTTATTATAGATACGGTGCTTTTATCGGTCGCGAATACGGAATTGAGGCCCTGGGCTTCCTGTGCGGGGTCCCCGGTATAGTCGTCTCCCTTTTGCCAGTTCTCATGTGAAGGTACTCCGTATCCTCCCCATCCCCAGAAGTTGACTCCGGCGAAAACGCCGCCCTTCCTGGCCGAAGAGATGACTTCCCCGAAAACGGTGCGGAAGTACCTGTCCCTTCCGGTTGTGGGAGAATCCATCGAGAAGCGGAAATCATCCCTCGGGAATCCGAACTCTTCCAGAACCAAAGGCTTGGAAAGGGACTCCGCCACGGCGATATGCTCGGCCATGTACTTTTTCGTCTCGGCCACGGCGTTGTCGATTCCGTTTTGGGGGTGCTCTCCGTCTACCCAACTCCAGTTGTAAGGCCAGATATGCATCGTAAGGTAATCGATATCGGGGCAAGAATGGATGCGCCTATAAAGGTCCATATCATTCTCGCAGCCCCACGAACCCTCACTGCCGGTCGATACCATATGGTTGGGATCGATGGACTTGATGATGGAAGCGGCTTCGGTAAGCCAACCTACGAAAGCGTCTTTCACCGCCGGATCTCCGGAGAAGCAGCGCGGCTCGTTGCCGATCTGCCAGGAGAATATTGCCGGATCTTCGCTGTAAGGTTTTCCGGTGAGGGAGTTGACTCTGGAAACTACCGTGCGCAGATGATTGAAGAAGAGTTCCTGCGCTTCCCTGCATGTTGCGAAGGAAGCCATCTGCTGCATGAAGGGGCCGTATCCTTCAATGGAAGGGATGATGGCCTTTCCCTGTCCGGCCCACTCAAGGTACATCCCGTAGCCTCCTGACCATTCCCAGGAATTGTTCACATAAAGGACTGCCTTCATATCCCTCTTTCCGAGCTCAACGAGAAGGTTGTCGAGGCCCTTGAAGATATCCTCATTGTACACTCCGGGTTCCTTCTGGAGAGTGGGTTCGATCCTGGTGGGGACTCCGTCAGGACCGTCTCCTCCGACGAGGACGCGGAGATTGGTGACGCCGAGAGCCTTCAGGGAATCCAGTTCCTTCGCAAGCCTGGCCTTGTCACCTCCCTGTCCGTCGGAAGCGAGTATTGCTCCGTACCAGAAATTGGTGCCGATGAAGTAATAAGGGTTTTCGCCGTCGTAGAATTTCGCGTCACGGATGGAGACAATATGCGAAGACACGCTTCCGCCGCAAGAAAGCAGTAGAGGCATAAGGAGAACAAGAATGATAGTCCTTAAGGTAGATTTCATAATGCAAGTGTCCATCAATCATATGGTAATGCAAATTTAGGCAGAGAGGAAAAGTCAAACAAATACATTGATAGCCATTAATGATACATTTTTGCAGTGAAAAAAGTACCAAAAACGGCTTCCTGCAAGGTAAACTTACGGGATTCCGGGAAAAGGTCAGACGATGACCTTGCTCTTTTTGTACATTGAGCGGAACTCCCTCGGGGTCACTCCCCGCTTGGATTTGAACACGCGGTTGAAGTTGGAAAGGTTGTTGAAACCGCACCCGTAGCAGATTTCGGAGATGTTCTTGGTGGTGTCGACAAGCTGCCTGGCGGCATGTCCGAGCCTTATGTCTATGATGTAGTCACTGAGGGTCTTTCCCGTACGGAGTTTGAAAAAACGGCTGAACGCCGAAGGCGACATTCCCACCATGTCAGCCAGATCACCCTGGCGTATCTCCCCCGTGAAGTGTTCATCGATATACTTCTTCACCTTCTGCACGCGGCGACTTTCAACCGGCTTGTCCGTTCCGGAGAATGATCCGCTGGCCAGTACCCTCGCATCCTCATCCTGAGAGAGCTGGTTAAGGAGGGAAAGGAACGAAAGAAACTGTGTAAAGCGTTCTTGTTCAGTAGATATGGTATCCAGTAGATGATACACCTTCATGACCGCCTGATGAGAAAAAGAAAGCCCGTGTTCAGCCCTTACCAGCATCTTGCGGATTGAATTGAACTGATTCTTCGCCAACAGTGAGCCCGAGAAGATATCCGGAGAAAACTGGATGGTGATCTCTCTTATATCCTTCTTGCTGCAGGTCCCCTGCTCCCAGGCATGTTCGAGATTCTCCCCGCCGATAAGGACAAGATCATAGTCCCCTATCGTCTCCACAGAATCCCCCACGATTCTCCTCACACCCTCCCCGTGCTCGATGAAATTCAGTTCGAATTCCTTGTGCTGATGCACCGGATAAGTGAACTCGCTCTTATGGCGTTCGACTATGTAGAAACAGTCCTTTTCGGACAGCGGAGTTATCTCATTGAGTACGCGGCTCATGGTAGTGAAAATTGGATTCTGGGGGCAATATAGGGATTATTTAGCAATTTCAAGTCAAAATAGTATCACTTTTTGACATTTTCTGCAAAATTCGTCAATTTCACCCCGAAACTACCCCTACAAAAAGAGAGGAGCCCGCAAAAATATGTCAGCGAAACGTTGATGGAAAACCGCTTTTTGTTACTTTTGTCTTCGGCAACCAATACCCCTTTTTGCAATGAAAATAGTGTTCCTTGACGCCGCCACGCTCGGCGACACTTCCCTTAAACCGATATCGGATCTCGGCGAACTGATATGCTATCCCACATCAACGCCCGAAGAGGCCCTCGAAAGGGTCGGCGACTGCGATGTCATCATAACGAACAAGGTAAGGATAACAGTTGAACTGCTTGACGCAGCCCCTAAGGTGAAACTCATCTGCGAGGCCGCGACCGGCACCAACAATATCGATATGGAAGAATGCGCCCGAAGAGGGATTCCCGTAAGGAATGTCGCGGGATACTCGACCGACTCGGTAGTCCAGGCGACTTTCATGCACATGCTCTCCCTTCTGGGAAATGCGCCATATTTCGACGGTGTGGTAAAATCCGGAGAATACTCCCGCAGCGGACTGTTCACCGACGTCACCCGTCCCTTCGTCGAGATGGCCGGAAAGACTATCGGCATCATCGGAATGGGAACAATCGGATCGAAGGTGGCCCTCGTAGCGAAAGCTTTCGGGATGAACGTGGTCTATTTCTCCACTTCAGGAACCTCTCACTGCAAGGATTATCCTTCTCTCCCCATCGAGGAACTCATGCAGGTGAGCGACGTCGTCACCGTCCATGCTCCGCTCAACAAGCGCACCGACGGATTGGTTGACGAAAGGCTTCTCCGCATGATGAAACCTTCCGCCATCATCCTCAACGCCGGACGTGGCGGAATCATAGTGGAAGCGGATCTGGCCAAAGCACTCAATGAAGGCTGGATCGCCGGAGCCGCCCTGGATGTATTCTGCAAGGAGCCCGTTCCCGAGGACAATCCCCTGCTTCACCTCAAAGATCCGGGCAAGATACGGTTCACTCCCCACACCGCATGGGCAAGTGTGGAAGCGAGGGAAAGACTTGTCGGGAAAATAGCCGAGAATATCGCTAAAGGCTTTTGAGGACGCGGACAAGCTGATCGGAACATGACGTTCCCCTACCGTTGCAATTGACTCCGTCGAGAAGCTCGACAGCCTTATTGGAGTCCATCCCTTCGAGAAGGCGTCCGATCGCCTGGAGGTTTCCGTTGCAACCACGGATGTACCTTACGTTGTGGAGCTTTCCGTCCACTATATCGAAATCTATCTGAGCTGAGCACACCAATGCGCTCGGCTCAGCCGTTATATGGCGAACGCCATCCTTCGTGGTGTCAACCAGCACCCTGAAATCATCTCCTACGGTCATATCGGATAAAGTCTAAGATCTTTTTGATTTGAAAAACTCCTTGACGAGAGTTCCGCACTCTTCGCCCAGAACGCCGGCCTCGACCTGGGTCCTCGGATGAAGAAGTGAAGGGGAAAACATGGAATACCCTCTTTTGGGATCGATGGCGCCGTACACGATTCTGCCGACCTGAGCCCAAGCCAAAGCACCCGCGCAC
>ODAI011526728.1_pt1 | contig 14540 bp, 10 predicted proteins | sample 1539321 | NCBI WGS metagenome assembly ODAI01 (sample SAMN02144231, study PRJEB22623) | gut metagenome | biome: sheep rumen | host: Ovis aries | place: New Zealand
TGCCCGATGACCAGCAGATGCTCATTGATACGGATGTACATGTCATCGAAGCACCGCAACAGCACCCTTGCCACTCGGATGTTATCGTTGAGTTCTGTCTGGTCTGCACGAACGCTGATCAGCAAGCGTTCCCCGTATATCTCGTCTGTCAGGAAATCTTCATTCTGAATCATACTGCAAAAGTAGTAAGATTCTTGGAGATACCCAAATATTTGGAATTATTTCTTATTATGGACTCATAATTCTTTCTTCGTTTGAGGGTTCTAGGTAGTCGCAGTTACAGGTACTTGGGTATGACGGCTGCTATACCCCAAGTGCCTGTTCCCACGGCTATCATATGGGGTCAAGGACCTTTGTGCACACGACAAAGGTGACGCCCCGTCACAGGACGGCGATATCCTCGACTGTGAGACCAGTTGCCGCTGCGATGTCGGCAGTGGGCAGGCCCATCTTCTTGAGGCTGCGTGCAATCTCTGCTGACCGTTCTTCGCGGCCTTTTTTGCGACCCTCTGCACGGCCTTTCTCAATACCTTCCTCCATACCTTTCTCCATGCCCTCCAGGAGCGCGGTGTTAATCACGCCGTTCATCGAACGCACACTGTCAAGGTGGTGCTCGTATGCCAGCCGCTCCTCCGGACTCATCCTGATGTACTGCAGTTTCTCACGGGCGGCCTGCAAGCCGGGCACCGTCGTATCGTCTTTGATATGGCCGCTCTTCAGGTACTCCAGCCATTCGCCCAACGGTGTCCTGGCCAACTCGTTGAACTCGTTCACACGGATGAAATAGTATTCAGGGAACACGTCCTTCGGCTGCGGAATCTTCACCAGGTCGCTCGTGCCGGGCCTAATCTGGAGCGTGTCGCCCTTAAACACGCCTTTCAACTGCGTCTGTCCGTGGTAGAGGTAGTCCTTCCCCTCCCCGAAGTTGAAATACACGATGCTCACCGAATAGACCTTCTTCACGTTCTTGTAGGTCTTGCCCAGCGACATGTGGTCGGTGATGGTCTTGGCCACCCCATAGACGATGCGCTTCAGGTAGTCGATGTCGCGGTTCAACTGGATCTCCACCAAGATGATCTCGCCACGGGAGTCCTTCGCCTTGAGATCCACACGATTGTACTTGTCATCCTCAGCCTCCTGGTTGGCTTCGCTCTCAAGCAGTTCCACTATCTTCACCTCCTGCTCGAAGAGCACCGTCATCAGCCCCTCAAGCACGTCGAAGTTGGCCTTGTCGCGGAGCATCCGCTTCATGGCCCAGTCAAACCGTACATACTTCTCGTTGATCATCGCCTTTTCTCCTTTCACATTTTTGTCCTCATGCTTCATAATCATTAAATTTAGAGGGTTAAACAATATTGCTGCGGATAGGCCCTCGATGACCTATCCGCCTGCAAAGATACGATAAGTTTTCCATTCCGCCAAACAATTCGCGGAAAAACTTGCTATGACCTTTTTTACTTTGCCATCATTCTGGCGCATAATATTAAGGCCTTTTTGCGGAGCATTCAGGCGACGGCCGTCAAGTGAATAGAAATTGGATTCCTTTGATGGCTGGTACGTAAACCCTTTGTGTTTTGTTTTTAAATGTTCTTTTTAATTTGATCAACGTGCAATACGTTTCTTGCCGTTCTGGATGACGATGCCCTTGTAGGAGGCATCCACCTTCTGCCCGGCGAGATTGTACATTTGACCATCAGATTTTACAGCCTTCACGGAATCTATCGCTGTCGTGCCGCCACGGGCACTGGATCCCATTACCTCATAGACCTCCACCTTCTTGACAACGGTGGCTCCTACAACCAGGCCACACTGGAGTATGACAAAACAATTCTCCATGAGATTACCTGTTTCTGTCTTGATGTCACCGCAGAAATCAGGGAACTGGACATCTATCACCTGCCAGTCGTCACTACCTGCTACGGGAAGTTCATACTGGGAACTGGCGTCCCAGTTGCCCATCCTCACAATGTAGGTGCCATCAGAAGGAACCTTCATGGTCAGGCGGACAATGTAATTGTGGCTCTGTTCAAGATCAAAGTCTGTGATAACACCCGTCTGTGCAGCCCAGCCCTCCGCTTTCAAGGTAGGATTGGTAAGGGCCATGCCTTCATCCGTTCCCTCAACATCCCAATCAGGCTTTTCAAAATCCCAGAATATACCAGCATCCACACCTTCCCAATTCTTCTCGCAGAGTAGTTTCATTCCATCTATGACCGGCGATTCTGGGATAATCTCTTCAAACACCTCAACCTCTTTGATGGTGGTGGTATAACCTTTGATAAACTGGGGCCTGATGGCTATATGGGCATCGCCCTCTATGTCATAGGGGAATCTTGGTATCTCAACATCAACCACCTGAAAGTCGTCATCTCCATTGATGGCAACGGGACTCTGGGCCTGATTGGTATCGTTACCAATAAACACAGTATATAAAACACTGTCAAAATGATAATTCTCCCCTTTATGGGGAACCTTTATAGTCAGGCGGACAATGTAGTTGTGCTTTTTCTGAAATGTCAGACAGTCGTCAGTGAGAACCACTTTAGACCACAACCAATTATCGTAATCGATAGGATTGGTGGGATTACTCAGAGCCAGTCCTTCATCTGTCGTTTCAACTATTGTCTGGTAGTCACCTGTTGGCTTATAACTTGGCGTCACCCCCTCAAAGTTCAACTTGAGAAGCGACACCAAAGTATTGTTCTCATCCTGAGCATTCACGCTCACCATCGCAAACAATGCGGTTAAGATAAATAAAAACTTTTTCATAATTCTAATCCTTTATATTACAACAAATCTATCATCGAAAACTGCTGCAAATATAGGTAGAAATCTATTACCTGCCAAACTTAATAGTCTGAAAACACCTTTAAAATCCTAAAATTCGATCTATATCCCGGATTATAATCTCAGAGTCGTTCATTGCTGAGGGGAGACAATGTAGAGATACGGAGCATCAAAGAGACGCTGTTTGCACACACTAAACCTAAACCCCAATGTACAAAGGGGTTTAGGTTTAGTGTATGCAAAAATAGATTTAATTATTATTCAAATCAGGGCCAATACTCATAGATGACCTCCCAACCAAGCCATTTCCCGTCCTCGTAACGTGTAAATTCGGTATAGGGAGGTTCTACGTTGTTCACATCCTTCCAGTGGTTGCCCTTGCTGTCATAAAGATGCTCAAAGATGTTCGAAAACACTGTTGAACTGTACCAATAATAGGTTTCGCCTTCATACTCACGCTTCAAGAGTTGGAAAGGGCATGCCATTCCCTCTAAGTAGTCACACTTTTGCATCTGCCAATCGGAAAGATTAACTTTCGAATACGCGTTTCTTGTCTGAGGAGTTATAGTTGCATCACTATCGCAGCCAGTTGCCGAGAGGATACCCAAACCCATCAGGAAGGTGCTGATCACAAATAGAAAATACTTTTTCATGTCCGTTTTGTTTTAAAATGTTCTACAAATATAAATAAACTATTTAACAATAGTAATACTAATTAGTAAATATTAATCACTTTTTAGTTCTTTTCGCTTATATATAATTTCTTAGTTATCACATCCTTACCGATAGTTTCAAATGAATAATCTTTTGCAAAGATATTATTTTATTCATTTGCAGCCAAGTGAAGTAATACGCAATTAGTACACAAAGCGTAAAAGACGTTAAAAACGGACTATTAAATAGACTTCACAAACTCATCCCAGTCTTTAGCACCACCTTTTTTGCCGAAGATTTCACGGTATAGACGGCTTTTGGTCGTAGAGATATTCTGCTTGCTGGTATTCAACAACTGGGCCATCTGGGATGGTTCGATTCCAATCTTGATAAGTAAAGAGATACGATACGCTATCGGTTTGAGTTTACATAGCGTTTTTAGTTTGTCGCAGAAGTTGTCACACTCCTGGTTTAATAATGATTCAAGGTTATTCCAGTCTTTCTCACTAGGGTGCTCATGATTTGCCATGCTAATTAAATGGCGGTAAATGTACGAGTCTCTTACTATCGCAATGGACATATCCTTCTGCTCTATCCCTATCTTTGCTATCCTATTGGAAGTGATTAGTCTTTCTTTTTCCCGTTCTAATTGACGCTTCAGGTCTATATTATCTTGACTGGTTGAAATCAATTGTTTCTCTAATTCTCCTATCCTCTGTTTATTCGCCTCAATGTATTCCATGGATTTTTTGTAGTCCTCCTCCTTAATTCGCTGAAGATTCTCATATCGTTCTGCTTGGATAGCCTGTTTTTTTCTGTAAATAAGCAAGACGACCATTAAAGCAGCAATAATCGTGACAGCAATCAGACTGAGGATAATGAATAAGAACAACTGCCTGGCTTTATCCGCTTCTAACTGATGCTTTTCGTCTTCTTTCTTTTGAAACCTGTATTGAGAGGATATCTTTGCTATGGCCTCTGTTTGGGTTATTTTCTTGACCGAATCTGAATAGAGAAGATAGTTATGATAATAGTTTGAAACATCTACAAATTCTTTCCTAATAATTGCATCTTGAAGTAGATGTTTATATGCATTCTCTTTGGCATAGACACCCCCTACCAACTCAAGTTGGTGAAAGTAATATAGGGCAGAGTCGATTTTTCCTTTATCGTAATATATCTTAGCCGCATTGGAATAGACAGAACTTTTGCTTAACAAATTAACGTTTTCTAAGACTGGTCGTAGATAATATAGTGCGGAGTCATAATCTCCAAGATGTCTATATGTATTAGCCAAATATGACTTAATGGCAAATTCCAATTTATCATTGTTACAGGAATGTGCTTTGAATAAAGCCATTTTCAGCATATTGATAGCATCTTTATAGTTTTCTAATTCTGAATAGATAAAGCCCAAGTCCCGATAGCCGTATGACAAGCCCAAAGTATCATTTATTTGTTGGGCAGTTGATATTTCCTTGATATGCATTTCTTTAGCCTGCTCATACAGTTTCTGGTACATGAAGATATACCCCATCTGACTATAGCAGACTTCTTTCAATAGCAGGAACGGTCTGGTCTGTCTATCACATATAGCATCTACTGCTTTTTGATAGTACCCCAAGGCTTGCGGCATATCATGAAGATCATAGTAAGTACGGCCCGCATAATAGTATGCGGCAGGCAGAAGAGAGTCACCTGCCTGTTCATAATAATCTACAATCTGGGTGATTTCAAAGGTATCTGGCTGGAGGCGGTCACACTTGTCGGATGCTTTGATGCGGAGCAGACGATAGTACATCTGATCAGTCGCAGGGGCTGTTGCCATCTCGCCAGCCATTGCCTCCAGCATCTTCAGACTGCTGTCGGGTCGCACTTCTGCCAGACTGTCTGCTGTGAGCAGCGACTGTGGGTAATGGTGTCTCCCACAGCCTATTACCAGACATACTGTCAGAAAAACCAGTGCAACATGTGTCAGCAGTTTTTTCATACGCTGTATGCAAAGGGGTCACTCCCACTCGATGGTTGCGGGCGGCTTGGAGGAAATGTCATAGCAGACACGGTTCACACCTCTCACCTTGTTGATGATCTCGTTGGACACCTTCGCCATGAACTCGTAGGGCAGATGAGCCCAGTCGGCAGTCATGGCATCGGTGGAGGTGACGGCACGCAGGGCCACAGGATGCTCGTATGTACGCTCATCGCCCATCACGCCGACGCTTCTCACCGTGGAAAGGAGGATGACGCCTGCCTGCCACACTTTATTGTAGAGAGTCTCGCCATCGGTATCGACCCACTCGCGCAGCCCACGGATGTAGATATCGTCGGCATCCTGAAGGATGCGTACCTTCTCAGGCGTGATGTCACCGAGGATGCGCACAGCCAGTCCAGGCCCCGGGAAGGGATGGCGGGTGATGAGGTGCTCAGGCATGCCGAGTTGACGGCCCACGCGGCGCACCTCGTCCTTGAAGAGCCACTTCAGCGGCTCACAGAGTCGGAGGTTCATCTCCTTGGGCAGTCCGCCCACATTATGATGGCTCTTGATGACCTTGCCCGTGATATTAAGCGACTCGATACGGTCGGGATAGATCGTGCCCTGGGCCAGCCATTTCGCATCGGTGATCTTCTTAGCCTCGGCATTGAACACCTCCACGAAGTCACGCCCGATGATCTTGCGCTTCTGCTCCGGTTCCGTGACCCCGGCGAGGTCGCTAAAGAACGTCTCACTGGCATCCACGCCAATCACGTTGAGCCCCAGCACCTTGTAATCGTCCATCACCTGCAGGAACTCGTTCTTGCGAAGCATGCCATGATCCACGAAGATACAGGTCAGACGGTTGCCGATGGCCCGGTTCAGGAGCACGGCAGCCACGGAGGAATCGACACCGCCGGAGAGACCGAGGATGACACGGTCCTGTCCAAGTTGCGCCTTCAGTTCTGCCACCGTGGAATCGACAAACGAGGCAGCGCTCCACGACTGGTGGGAGCCACATATATCAACGACAAAATTCTTCAGCAGTTGCGTACCCTGCAGGCTATGGAACACTTCCGGGTGGAACTGCACGGCCCAGATACCAGTTGAGAGTTGACAGTTGAGAGTTGACAGTTGAGAGCCGGGGGGACACCAGTAGGCGGCATACTTCACGTCTTTCGTGGAGGCAATCACCTGGAAGCCATCGGGAATGGCAGTAATCGTGTCACCATGCGACATCCACACCTGCGAGTGCTGCTCGAAGCCCTTGAAGAGCGGGTTGGAGTTATCCACCGTCTCGAGGTTGGCACGGCCGTACTCCCTTGAGTCAGCCTTCTCCACCTTCCCGCCGAGGGTATGGGAGATAAACTGTGCCCCATAGCAGATGCCCAATACGGGAATCCTGCCTATGAATGGCGACAAATCGACCTTGAAGGCCTCTGGGTCGTGGACACTGAACGGAGATCCGCTCAAGATGACACCGATCACGCTCTCGTCGTCCTTCGGAAACTTATTATAGGGCAAAATCTCGCAGAAAGTGTCGAGTTCACGCACACGGCGACCAATGAGTTGCGTGGTCTGTGAACCAAAGTCTAATATAATTATCTTCTGTTGCATATTTATCTATTTGGAATTGACAAGAAGGCCTCAGCCATGTCGAGAGAGTCGAGTTTACCGACATCAAGCAATTGCAGGTCTCTCTGATTCTTGCCCAGAAAGGCATGATTATGACAGTAGCGGAGGTAGAAATCGATGATGCCGAAACGTTCGGGCATGTCCTTAAGGATGGAGAATGCCGATGGCGAGAGCACATGGATGCCACTGAAGGCGAGTTGCTGTGCATGACGGGGATCAAGACCGGGATAGGGACTGCGCCCCTCCCCCGTCTCGATGTTGGTCCAGCCCTGAAGAAGCAATATGCCAGACGCACCAGCCGTGGACTCCTCCTCTTCAAAGAGCAGGTAACGCTTCGTATGGCGGGGACTCACGAGCAGCAGGGCATCGGCATGGCCACGCTCAGCCATTGCGTATATCCCTGCCAGGTCGGCATTGCTCAGGATATCGACGTTATGGATGAGCACGGGCAACTCGGGATCAAAAAGCGGCAGTGCCTTCCTGATGCCGCCACCTGTCTCGAGCAAGCCGCTGGTCTCATCGCTGATGCGGATATCAAGTCCGAAGTTCTGGTTCGCCTGGAGGTAGTCTATAATCTGCTGGGCGAAGTGGTGCACATTGATGACAACGCGCCCGAAGCCAGCCTCCTTCAGTCTTTGGATAACATGCCAGAGCAACGGCTGCCCCCCTACCCTCACGAGTGCCTTGGGCATCGTGTCGGTCAAGGGCTTCAGCCTCGTTCCGAGCCCTGCGGCAAAGATCATCGCCTGTTTCATGCCGCAAAATTACAAAGATTCCTTGAAATAGCCAAGGAATTATGTCTTTTTATGATAACTAACTGATGGCGCGTTTCGGTTGCAAATTACGGTAGCACGTCATTATAATTTGAAAAAACTTGCTCGTTTCGCAAATTATGATTATCTTTGCCGCGGCAAAGAACAATATGGAACTTACAAACAGAAAGAAAATCATCAATAAAGCCAAGACCAGTGTTGCGCTGATCATTGTGGCTGCCGCCCTCATAGAAATTATCAACGTGGCGCAGTACTTCTATACCCGCAATACCATCAGGGAACAGAGCATTGCTCAGGCCTATGATGACCTGAATGAGATCCAGCGTGTGGTCAACCTGAAGACTTCTGTTGAGACGGCTGTCCAAAATGCGATGGGTGACGTAGAGATGAACCTCAGCGATCCGGATAAACTCTATGGCATTGCTACCAGGCTGGTCATGCGCAACTCTGAGATTATCGGTAGTTCAGTGTCTATGGCTCCCCATTTCTATCCACAAAAGGAGAGGTTGTTTGCGCCCTACGCCTTTCAGGACGAGCGTGCCGACGAGCCCCGGACCAAGGTATTACCATACGACTATACCCAGCAGGAATGGTTCACGCATCCATTCAAGTCGGACTCAGCCTACTGGAGCGAGCCCTATTATGATACTGGCGGTGCCAATCTCCTGATTTACACATACGGCCTGCCAATCCATAACAAGAAAGGCAAGGTGGTGGGCGTGCTGACAGCCGATGTCTATTTCAAGGAACTCGTCAATGACGACATCGCAACCTACGAGGCCTACGAGGACATGCACCGTATGCACCTATGGGTACTTATCTTCCAGTTGCTGGGCATATTCCTCATCATCTATATCGTGTGGCGCTACTCACGTGAGTTCCGCCGTGTGAACAAACTGATCATGTCGCAGGAGATCATGGGCAGGGAACTCAAGATTGCGAGCGACATACAGGAAGCCATGCTGCCCAACGTCTCTTCCGGCGAGAACGCGCGCCACCATCTCGACCTGCAGGTAAAGGTGCTCTCCGCGCCAGACGTAGGTGCCGACTTCTACGACTATATCTACTCTGGACAGTGCATCGTGTTTTGCATCGGCGACGTACCAGGAAGCAATGTAAAGGCTTCTCTGACGATGTCGATTACGCGAAGTGCCTTCCGAACGGCGGCCTCTATCCACTGTGGCAGTTGTCCACCAGGACAGGATCCTTCGCCTGCAGCCATCATGAACGCCATGAACCATGCATTATGCTCCATCAATCACAATGAGATGTTCGTCACGATGTTCATTGGAGTGCTCAACCTCGACAGCGCACGCTTTGGTTACTGCTGTGCCGGCAATCCTGCCCCTGTGGTGCTCAACCCCTCAACGGGTGCAAAATTGCTCGACACTGTCCCCAATGTGCCAGTAGGAGTCGTTGATGACTTTGAATACGAAGAGCAGAAAATCACGATGATCGACGACTTTACCTTATTCTTATACAATGATGGACTGTATGAGACTGAGAATAGTTATCATGAGATCTTCGGCATCAAGCGCATGATGGCTCGTCTGGATAGTGCTGCCCGTATGGGTGAAAGTCCTGAAAAAATACTCTCCAAGATGCAGGACACCTTGGAGAGTTATCGAGGTTCGGCCCAGCAGGAAGATGATATTACCATGCTGGCCATGAAGATTATCTGAACGGCGTTACGTCATCAGAACCTATTCCACCATTCAGTGATGTCATTGTCATGGACATAGCGGAGGAAGTTAGGATACTTCACCTTCAGGCTCTCGCGCTCGTCGGGCCATACGAAATCGTTGGCTACTACTATCTTTGAAGCCGCATCGCCCTTAGGAGCCGTTAGCGTCATCCACCTGTTCTGGCGGAAAACTTCTATCTTAATATCGTTAACGGAGTTGAACGCGCCCGTCAATTCGAATTCCACAACATCCTTCTTCGCGCTCTTCATGCCTCTCTTATCAGCATTAGTATTCACCATGGTAGCCTGGTCAACGCCGAACAATTGATGCACCTCGAGATTATCATTGCCGTTGATACGAATCTTCAGCGTAGCACCGGCAGCCTGCAGGATACACTTTGCGCCACCATCTGTCAGCGCCACATCGAGTACTATATCATTGAAGTCGAAGTCGGTATCGTCGGCATCACCATCAGCATCGAGGTCATGAGCATTCAAATCTTCAGCAATGATACGATGCCATTCCAGTTTCTTCTCTGGTTTGACCAGCGTGGGATAGGTACCGTCATCACTCTTCTGAGGCATCACAAAAAGAATATTGCAACCAGGCTGACCGTCGTCACTAAGACCGAATACATAATTCTGGTACACATTTCCCACAGCCTTGTCGCCTATTAAGGCAGCACTATACGCTTGCTGGTCATCGTTCAGATTCTGATTGGTATAATAGGTCTTACCTGTATCCTTATTCTTCACATAGAAGCCGAACTGGTAGTCCTTATCCATCTCAACGACACATGTACGGCACTGAATACGCTTAGCCGCATTTTCACCATTCCACAACCCGTATCCATGTGTGGTAGTGACGCCCCACCACCGTCCTCCTTCTTCACTTCGGTTAAACTGGAGATAATAGTCAAGATTGCCCGAGTTGTCCTGAAGATTATCAATGAGTTTTAAAGTCCTATTCCCCTTTGACGGTTCCTCTGTCTTCGGGTCATAGTAATAGATGCCTATCTCGTCATTCGCTGAAGTATTGGAATAAATCAACTGGAGATTGTGGTAAACAGCATTCTGCTTGAACTCAAAGTTGGTCCACTCGGATGACTTACACACTGCACCTTCCGGGAAATACTCCTGAACAGTCTCGAAGAACTCGGCATGGAAATAAGTGGCATAACCTTGGGTATCCCACACACCTGTGGCCTCACCTGACCGAGTAAGCGCTCTGGATCTGCCTGTAGCACCAAATCCCCAATCTACCCCACTGTTGATCTCGCCTCCAACGTAGGCCTTGAAATTCTCACGATAAACTACGTTGGCATCCTTCTCGATCCTGTCGGGTTCATAGGCATCTTTTTTTGAGCAACCCATGAAGACCGCGCAAACAGTTAGCAACACGGGAGCCATTATCAGAATTTTTCTCATCTGGTTATTGGATTAATGAATGATTTAATTGACAAACTCTCCATCCTCTGGTATCATACGCATCTGTGAGCCGACTCCATTACCGCGCGCAGCATCTTCATCCTGAAGTTTCTGGTTCTTCTCAGCCTCCTCCGACAGCCACTTGTTATGTGCCTCCTCTATCTCTTGGAGTTTACTATTGTAAAGATTATCACGCTGTCCAAACCACTGGTCGTTGAGTTGTTCACGACCATCCTTCAGTTTTTTCATATCATCTTCACTCTCACCCACCGCCAATGTGGCAAATTTAGCATCGGCCTTGAGATTCTCGGCATCCATCTGTGCCTTACACTCTTCATAACAGAGTTTCACTCCATCCTTCAGCGCGTCATAGCGATTGTCGTCCACCTCTGGCATCGTGACTAAGATATAGCGGACATCGGCATCTTCCAGATGTCCATTAATATCTACGCCTTTGACCGTCATAGACTCTATCTTCTGCTTGAACTCGGGATGTACCCTTAACAATGCCTGACCAATTGCCGGCAGATCCTCATCGTAGATGGGGAATATCATAAAACTGTATTCATCTTTTTTGGAGATAGTGGTACAATCCTCCAACTTCTGGAGTTCGCCTTCTATAAAGGCTTCTACTGGCAATAAGGATACCTCTTCTGCCTTGACACAGAGGTTCATCAGGCGATAGGCGAAAATGGCATTGTAATTAGACAGTTTCTCGCCCAACTGCTCAAACTCTTTCACAACTGCTCTTCTCATAACTTATTTAATTCTTTAATTCTTCGATTCTTTAATCTTTCGGAGCATCCTCCGTCTTCAGTTTAGCACTCAGGCTTCCACCTGCCGCGGCACCGGGAACGGCTATTCCGTCGCTGATATTCTGCGACTTGAACGACGTCTTGGCCTCCAGGTTGTCAATCGTGGCCTGGGGAGCCTTCAGTTCGTCCTTAACCTCCGTCTTGCCGTTGATCGTCGTGGCACCAAACAACTGCGTCTTGCTGCCGCCCACGGAGGCATTGCCGCCATCAAGTTGGACCACTGCCTTGCCATCGCCCTGCTGTATCTCCAATGTCTTGTCTGCGAATGCGCCCATTTCTTCGGATACCACCTGCACTTTCTTGCTCTTGATGTCATTCGACTTGGCACCGACGAACATCTTCTCCGACACGATGGTCATTGTGCTGCCCTCGGCGAGTTTGTCGTCAGTAAGTTTCTCCTTATCGACATTCATCGACTTCACAGCCACGGCCTTCGCATTAAGGTTGATAGAGCCTGTTGCCTTACCTTCGGCATCAGCAGCAAGGATATTTGTCTTCTCAGCACGGATCGAGAACACTCCGTCCTTTGTCAAGGCCTTCGTATCCAGTTTGCCATCCTTCACCTCGTAATCAAGGCTCTCAACGGTAAACGTCTTTGACCTGAAGATCACATCGCCCTCGCTCTTAAACTCACCTTTGGAAAGTTTGCCTTCCTCGTCACGTTCAACATTGGTGGGATTGGCTGTAGAAACCTCGACGGTTTTGGCTGTCATCATAATCTTGCCGTCATTTGTGAGTTCTTTCTCCGAGAACATCTTATTGTCATCCAATTTGTAATCGACAGACTGCAGACTAATGTCTTTGGCCTGGATATTGACAACACCTGTGCTGCACATCTCTTTTCCTTCGCCAGCCAAGGCAACGGAGGCAAGAGAGATACTCTGTGCGGTAACGGCTAAGCCGCCATTCTCCACCAGTTGGCCTTTCTCATCAAGCATCGACACATCCATTCTCGGAGACCTGACATTGATGCCTGCCTCAATATTGGAATGCAGGTTACCGTCACCGTCAGAGGTCGTAACATTGATGGTCTCTGATATGATATTCATCGAGGCACCCGTGGTATTCTCCTTAAAGTCATTGCCAGTCTTGATGGCACCTTTTTCCGTCTCCAAGGCTTTCTTCTGACGATTCATCTCGGCCAACCTCGACATGACACTGATAAAAGCCTGTGTTGACTGATAGAGCATCGGCATAATATCCTCCATCTCCTCATGGGCCTCTGTAATATCATAGACATTGATTCGGGAGAGATAATTCTCGCTCTGATTCAGTTTCTCCTCCTGGTCGAGCGCCTTCGACATTCTCTTGAAACAGTCATCTACCTGTTTCTTCTCGGCATCCATCTGTTTCTTCAGCGTATCAATCTGTTCTGAGATGTTTTTTACGGAAGCCTCGATCTGGGCTTTCCGGTTATCGGCAGAAACGGCAGACTCCAAATTCAGGTTGCTATCGGCATGGATGCGGATGCCCCCATGACCTGCTGGCACAGGATTCTGAGAGAACACATCCTTGGCATCGCTGCTATGGAGCACGATATCACAGGCCTGAGAAACAACCTCGGAGGTATCGCAAACCACATTCTCAACACCGTCGATGCCAGGATTGACGGCTATCTGGCGTATGCTGGGGGCACGACTGATGATATGCCCTGTATTACCTACACCATCCATGGCCACTTCCTGACCCTTTACTACCACCCGACCTGATTCTCCGATCAGCATACCGCCCTTATCCACATTGCCTATGATAACTTCAGGCGCAGAGATAACAATACGGTCATTATCACGGAAGAACAATCCCTTCTCGAGTTTGTTGAAGATGTCAACCTTGATCTGCAGAAGTTCAGCCTTCTGCTGATGAATCTCATCAAGATCCTTCTCGACACTCTTCTGAAAGTTCTCCAGAACTTTCTTCCAATCATCAAATATATATGCCATAACTTACGAATTCTTTACTTCTTTTAATGCATTTTTGATTACTGTAAGGAAATTAGTGATCTCTGTCTGCTCCTTGCCCGCACAATCTGCGGCCTTCAGGTACTCCTTACTTGCTTCGGCGACATCGGCTTCATCTCCGCCTTTTTTGGTAAGGTAATAGGTCTTGCTGCCATCAACGAACAGTATCTTACCAGCCTTACCTTGTCCCCATGTGAATTTTTCAACGGTGCTGTCCCAGAACGTCAAATTACCCAGAGCATCACTAAGAGCCCCCTTGGCAATGGAACTGATGGACGACTCAGCCTTCCCTAAAGGTGGTACACCGCTGATCGAATCGACATATTTCCCCCAACAGGTGTTATTCACGAGACTGTGATCCTTAGTAGCGTCAATGACTGCAGGTTGAACTTTGTATTTGGCGTCGGCAACAGCAAGTTCCTCATGATAGAACCCAAATTCTTCAATCAGGTTCATCGCCACAAGACGCTTGACATAAAGGCGTTCATCATCCCCAATCAGCCAGTTACCTGTATCGCCCTTACTCTCCAGTTTCTGCAAATCTGCACTAGGCATCTTGTAATAATACACATTCGGACACTTCGCCTTGCTTAATGCCGTTGTCATTTTATCCTTATAGTCCTCCGGTGCCGGTGTCAGATAAAATGAAGAAAGATCCTTGGTATAGATACGTTTCGCATCGAAGTGAAGCAGATAGTGTATCTCCCTGCCCAGATCATTAAGGGCATTCAGGGCCTTCGCCCTGAGCCGCTTACGCTCCTCTACGATGGCAATATCAATATTTTCAACACTGTCCTTTTTAATATTCTTGATACTAACTATGGGATGCCTGAA
>ODAI012550452.1_pt1 | contig 14540 bp, 18 predicted proteins | sample 1539321 | NCBI WGS metagenome assembly ODAI01 (sample SAMN02144231, study PRJEB22623) | gut metagenome | biome: sheep rumen | host: Ovis aries | place: New Zealand
AAGGATATCAGAAAGTCTATGACAATGAGCAGAAGCGTGACAAGATAGTCGTGCTGAATGACGGAGTAGACTTCGAGGCAATATCCTCTACAGCGGCAGAGCTTCAGATGAACGAGAACAAGAAGACCAACAGCATTGAGATATGCAAGCTGTTCGGCTTTCCTCATACAGTCATTGACGGCGGAGCATCTGATGATGACAACAAGAAGTTCATATCTGCGGTGATAGCTCTCCTGAATCAGATCGAGACGGAGCTTGACAACGTTCTGCTGCTTGAATCAGAAAAGGAGCAGGGCTACTACTGGGCCTTTGACACTAAAGAACTTACCCGTGGCAGTCTCCTTGAACGTATGCAGGCTTATGAGATAGCCAAGCGAAACAACATCCTCCAGGTGGATGAGATCCGCCGGGAAGAGGACTATGAGCCTCTCGGCTTCAACTATATCACCCTCGGTCTTGCCGATGTTCTTCTGGATCCTGCTACAATGGACGTATTCACACCGAATACCGGGCAGACAAAGAATTTGCTTACCGGGGAGGAAAGAGCCAGAGGCGACGGCTGGACTAAAGGAGCACATGGTTACTTTACCGGAAGCAAAGGTTCCGGCGGAAGTTCTTCCGGCGGAGCAGGCGGAAAATCAGCGAAAAAGGTTGACAAATCCGAAAAACCTGATATAATAAAATTAAAGGATATTGAGGTCGGAAAGTCGCTTGGAGCAAAGGCTAAAAACTATGACATTATGGATTTGGAAACGGGCGAACATTTTAACCTTGTTGAAGGAACCAGTTTGCAAGATGTTGAGGTCTTTGCTGGAAAGGGCGTAAAAGCTGAGTATAGGCAAGCAGAGAAGTTTGCTAAGACTTACGGCGGAAAAGCTGAAGATTGGCAGCACGCAAAAGGCAAAGGTACAGTTGATTTTTATGGAGAAGGTCGTAAAGCAGAATTACACTGGTCGCAATGCAAAGGTGTAGGCAAACATGAGTTTTTCATAAAGAGGTGGTTGGAATGAAAGTCAAGTATATAGGCACATATTACAAAGTTGCTTTTGAGAAAGACAAAATATATGAAGTTATTTCGGTTGAAAAAGGCTGGTATAGGATAATGACTGAGCTTGACGAAGATTATCTTTTTCCACCTGAATGCTTTGAAATCGTAGAAGAATAAGAAACCGTCTAAGTGATTAGGCGGTTTTCTTATACCCATTTGAAGGAGTTGATAAAATGAAAATCGAAGTAAGAGCTGACGGTCTGCATATCAGTGGCTACGTCAACGTCACAGGCAAACTGAGCAGGCCCGTGATAACTCCCAGAGGCAAGGTCCTTGAAACTATCGAGGAGAGAGCTTTCAGCGAGGCAATCAAGAAGAACGGTGACATCACGGTGACACTCGATCACGATCAGGGACACGCCTATGCAAATACCCGTGACGGTTCACTCGTCCTCCGTGAGGATGCTATCGGTCTCCATGCCGATGTGCTTATCACAGATGAAACGGTCATCGAAATGGCTCGCAAGGGCAAGCTGAGAGGCTGGTCCTTTGGTATGTTCAACGTTAAGGACGAAATGGAGAGCCGAGGTGCTGACGAGCTGCCAATCAGGCACGTCAAGAGCCTCGAACTGGACCATGTGTCACTGATAAAGGATAAGGTCCCCTGTTATGCTGCAACCTCGGTAGAGTGCCGTGCAGGCGGTGACATCGACATGGAACTGCGTTCACTCGATATCGAACCTGAGCTTGTTATCGAGAATAAGCCTGACTTAACGGAGTATGAGAACAGGCTGAAAGCACTTGGATAATCACAAAGTGCAGTCAACTGCACACTAATACGTTAAAAAGCACCTTTATAGGTGCTATTTTTATACCCATTTAAAGGAGGAAAAATCCATGAAGAAACTTATCGAAAGAAGAGCCGGACTTGCTGCCCTTCTCAACTCCATGCTGGAAGCTGTAAAGACCGAAAACAGAGCCTTTACAGAAGAGGAGGCTAAGAAGTTTGACGAGACAGAGGCTGAGATCAAGCAGCTTGATGCTACTATCAAGGCCGAGGAGAGAGCAAAGAACATCACAGAACTTCCTGTACCTCAGACTGCTCCTAAGACTGAGCAGCTCACACAGGAGCAGATCGAGGAAAGAGCATTTGCTGATTTCATCAATGGCAAGATCACCGAGATGAGAGCCGGTGAACAGAACGTTGACTGGACTAACAACAACGGTGCTATCATCCCTACAACTATCGCTAAGCGCATTCTCGACGAGATAAAGGATATCTGTCCTATCCTTGCCGGTGCAGACGTTTACCACGAAAAGGGCAAGCTCCAGATACCCAAGTGGACTAAGGCAAACAGCACACATGATATCACTGTGGGCTATGCTACAGAGTTCACCAAGCTCACCGCCGACAGCGGAAAGTTTGCATCTGTTGACCTGGGAGGATTCCTTGCTGGTGCTCTTGTGCTTGTAGGAAAGAGTGTTATCAACAGCTCTGCCGTCAATGTAACAGCATTCGTTATCCGTAAGATAGCAGAGAAGGCTGCACAGTTCCTTGAGGGTGAGCTCCTGAAGGGCAGCGGTTCAAATGCGGCTGAGGGTGCTGTTAAGACAAGCAATGTCGTTACAACAGGCACTGCCGGAACTATCACTCTTGATGACCTCATCGCAGTTCAGGCGGCAGTAAAGCAGGCTCATCAGAAGCATGCCTGCTGGACCATGAATTCTACAACTTTTACTGCAATCAAGCAGATGAAGGATACAAACCAGAGACCCCTCATCGAGCCGGATGTATCCTCAGAGTTCCCCTATAGACTTCTTGGTAAGCCTGTAAATCTCTCGGACAACATGGATGGCATAGCAGCTAACAAGCTCGCTATTCTCTATGGTGACTACAGCGGTCTCTCTGTAAACTTCCGTGAGGATATAAGCATCGAGGTCCTCAGAGAGGTATATCACGATCAGCACGCTATCGGAATCGACTGCTGGTTTGAGTTCGACAGTAAGGTCACAGACGAGCAGAAGCTTGCAGTGCTCAAGGTGAAGGCATCATAATCAAATACAGCGGACAGGACCTTCCTGTCCGCTTAATACTATCAGAAAGGCGGTAGAGATATGAAGATAAGTGAACTCACACCGGCGATAGTCAAAGACTACTGCGGTATCTCTGACAATGACAGCGATGATATCATCACAGCGCTCATATCTGCCGCAAAGGCATATATCAAAGGCTATACCGGGCTCGATGATAATCAGTGCGATGAACATGAAGATCTCACTATAGCCTGCATGGTACTGGTCAATGATATGTTCACGCAGAGAGACTATACGCTCAGCCTTCACCGGCAGGTAGCTCCCACGGTAAAGACCATACTCAGTATGTATGCCGTGAATCATCTGGGGTGATATTATGGCATACAACAAGAAGATCGAGATACAGTACTATACCGAGGAGCAGGATGATATCGGAAATGATATCCCCGTGTGGACTACTCTTTTCAGGCCCTGGGCAGAGGTCAACTGTACCGGTGGAAAGGAGTACTATGCGGCAGCTCAGGTCAATTCCGAAAACGATATGCTTTTCAAGATTCGGTATTCCTCCTGCATGGAGGGAAAACTCCCTTCTGAGTTGAGAATAGTTTACAAAGGCCTTATCTATGATGTCAAGCATATAGACGACTTTATGGAGCAGCACAGGGAGCTCATTATAAGGGCGGAGCAGCTCAATGGAGGTGTGCGGAATGAGCAATAATATATCACCTGATGAACTTGTACAGACACTTGTTGATTATTGTGCAGGCTATACGGCAGAGATCAAGGAGAGAGTCGGTGATAGGATAAAGGATATCGGCGAAGAGGCACTTGCAGAGGTAAAAGAGTTATCACCTATTTATGAAGGGGATAATAAGAATACTCCGAGAGGTGCATACCGCCGTAACTGGACTTACCTCATCGAGAAAGAGCGAGGCGAGATCAAGGTCACCGTCCATGTAAAGGGAAAACACTATCGCCTTACACATCTTCTTGAAAAAGGCCACCTTAACCGTGATGGTACAACAAGATCGAAGGCTATACCTCATATCAGCATAGCTCAGGAGCACGCTAATAAGAAAGCAGAAAAGCTGCTGGAGGGACTGTAATGGAACTCAGCGAGATAAAATCCAAACTTGACACAATAGGTATTCCTGTAGCCTATATGATGTTCAACAAACCTCAGAAACTGCCGTTCATGGTGTACTATGAATCTGGTACGGATATCCGGGGAGCTGATGATCTGGATCTCTTACGGGAAACTGAAATAACGGTTGAACTGTATACAGACAGAAAGACACCTGCTCTTGAACGGCAGATAGAATCCCTTTTTGCGGACAGGGAGATAGAAAAGTCCGCAGACACATACCTGAAGGATGAAAAGATGTTCATGACAGCATTTTCATTCGATACAATTATCAAGACTGGAGGATATGATAATGGGACACACACAGACTAAGGAGCTCAATAGAATAGTCCTGGGATCAATGGATTTCTACGTTGTCGAGTTCACGGGCACTATCCCTGCCGATACAGCTATCGAGACAGAGGCTAATATGATAGGCAGAACAAAGAACGGTGCCACCGTGCGTTATGACGCTACATGGTACCTTGCTGAATCAGATGACGGCAAGGCCAAGAAGCGCAAGCTCACTGGTGAGAACGCATCTATAAGTTACGGCAATATCACATGGAACGGCAATACTCTCAAAAAGCTCATAGCCACTGCAAGAGTTACAGAGGCAGAGGGTAAGCGTACTACAAAGATAGGCGGAGTATCTAATGATGACGGAAAGCGCTATCTTATCAGAGGAGTACACAAGGATCCTGTTGACGGCGATGTCCGTATAACCGGTATCGGAGTCAATACCGGAGGCTGGGAGGCGGCATGGTCCCCTACGCAGGAAACGATCATTACTCCCACCTTCGAGCTTGAGCCTAAGCTCGATACTGAGGGAACACTGCTCATCCACGAAGAGGAGATAGTTGAGACTACTCCTGCATCCACAGGCACATAATTGATATATCAGGGCAGGTGAAATATCCTGCCCTTTTTTCGTAAAGGAGAATAACTATGAGACGTTTTGAATTTACTCTCGATAACGGAACAACTCTTACCATAAAGCCGCCTACGCTCAGGCAGTATTACAAGGGACTTCTCAAAGCAAAGAACGACCCGCAGCTTTTTGGCTCAGTTGCTGAGATATGCAATGCCAATGACGAGGGGATAGAGATCACAGAGGAATACGTTATCGACAATTTTAATACCGATGACCTGAGCAGATTTCTTAAAGAGCTGTCGGCATGGGTCAAAGGTGAAAGAGAGTCAGACCCAAACTGATGCTGCCTTATTACCCTGAAAGTGGGGAGAATAAGGCTTTTTTCACAAACAGCTCAGGCGATATCAAAATAGTATCTGACTATACAAGACTTAGCTTTCAGGCAGTCGAGGATATGGATATTTTTGATTACTACGGCTATCTTCACGATGCTGTAGTATGGAATTGCAGTAAGACAAAGCCCGGAAGGGAATACCTTGAAAATGCTTACTATTATCAGCAGACAGAGCCTGACCGTGAGGCACTGAGGAGGTTCAGCAATGGCAAATAAAAAAATAAAGGGCATAACTATTGAGATCGGAGCTGATACTCTTGGCCTTGACAAGGCTCTCAAAGGAGTTGAGCAGTCAAGCAAAAAAGCGTCAGATGAGCTCCGTGAGGTCAATAAGACAATAAAGACAGCAGGTGATTCCGCTGTACTCTGGCAGCAGAAACAGAAGCTGCTGACTGATGCTCTTGAGGGCAGCAGAGAAAAGCTGAAACTTCTCGAAGATGCTCAGGAGCAGGTGAAAAAACAGCTTGACAGCGGTGCTATAAACGGGGAACAGTATCGAGCTTTCGAGCGTGAAGTAGAGTATGCCCGCAAAGAAGTAAGCAAGTACGAAACAGGCCTTGAAGAGGCTAACGACAAGGTCAGAGAGCTCGGTGATGAATCCGGCAATACTGCAAAGGATGTCCAGAACCTTGGAGACATGGCAGAGGATACAGCCAACGGCGGTATCTCCGCAATGACTGTCGCCCTCGGCGAGCTTGTAGCAGACGGTATAAAGCTCGCAGGCAGGGAACTGAAGGACTTCACGACTGACGTTGTAAAGACAGGGATGAGCTATGAGGCATCCATGTCAAACGTTCAGGCACTTTCAAAAGCTTCCTCAGCAGAAATGGAGAAGCTTTCAGCTAAGGCCGAGGAAATGGGAGCGACAACAAAGTATACTGCTGCGGAATCCGCTGACGCTTTCGGCTATATGGCACTTGCAGGCTGGAAAGTTGAGGATATGCTCAACGGTATCGATGGAGTGCTTAACCTTGCAGCGGCCTCAAATATGGACCTTGCAAAAGCATCAGATATAGTCACTGATTATCTAACTGCTTTCGGCTTGACTTCAAGCGATTCTGCACACTTCGTTGACATGATGACCTATGCAATGGCCAATTCAAATACTACAACTGAGATGCTTGGGGAGGCATATAAAAACTGTGCTGCAACATCAGCATCTTTGGGGTACTCTGCCGAAGAGACTACAGCGGTCCTTATGACTATGGCAAATGCAGGTATCAAGGGCGGAGAGGCCGGAACGGCTCTCAATGCTATCATGACACGTCTTGCTACAGATACGAAGGGATGTGCTTCTGCACTTGCTGAGTATGGTGTTGATGTATACGATACAAAGGGCGAGATGCAGAGCCTTTCAAGCATACTTGAAGGAGTTTCCGGTGTATGGGGAACTCTCAGCGACCAGCAGCAGGCGAATATGGCTAAGACTCTTGCAGGAACAAATCACTATGCAGCATTGCAGACAATAATGAACGGCCTGTCAGATTCCGCCAAAGAAAGTGAAATGTCATTCGGAGATTATGCTGCCGCCCTTCAAAACTGTGATGGTGCCGCCTCTGATATGTCCACAACAATGATGGATAACCTTCAGGGTGATATGACACTGTTCAGCAGCGCTGTTGACGGCGCAAAGATACGTCTCGCAAAAGAGCTGAATCCGGCTATGAGGGATGTTGTGCAGTATATAACAAAGAATGTCCCGAACGCTGAAAAGGCTGTATCGAGTATATTCAAAAAGGGTGCTGAGGGTACTATATTTGTTATCAAGCATCTTCCGACAGCAATATCATTGCTGAAAAAGGCAACTCCGATTATTGTCGGCGTAGGAACTGCTTTTGCAGCATGGAAAATAGCAGGAACGGTTGATAAAGCAGTAAAGTCTATATCAGCGTTGAATATGGTAATGCTTGCTAATCCTGCCGTAGCTGTTACAGCCGGAGTTGTAGGTCTAACGGCAGCTATAACAGCGCTCGCTATCGCATCCAAGGAGGCAGGAGATAACGAATTATCAATTGCCGATGAGGTAGCCAAGAAGTATGAAGAAGAGCATCAGGCTGTTGACGATCTCCGCAGCAGTATGAACTCAATGAAGGATGATTTCAACAAGCGTGCCGGTGATATAGAAAGCGAATCTAAACGGACAGAGGACCTCTGGAAGGAGCTCGACAGTCTTACAGATTCCACCGGAAAGGTACAGGATGCTGATAAAAAGCGTGCAGAGTATATCCTCGGCGAACTTAATGAGGCTCTTGGTACCGAATACACTATGACCGGCAATCAGATAGACCGGTATAAAGAAATGGAAGCCGAGATCGATACTCTTATCGAGAAGAAAAAAGCAGCGGCAATGCTTGACAGCTTCATAGAGCAGGATGCTGAATATACCAAGGCTCAGAAAGAAGCACTTGAAGCCTATGAAAAAGCAGGTGTAAAATATGATGAAGCCAAGCTTGAAATGGATAGGATAAGGGAAAACTTTATGAGACTTCGTGACAGTGGGTATAACATTGATGTTGATGAAGCAAATGGTATATACCTGCCGAGAGACTATAATGATGATTCACTGTATAAATTCTTTACTGACTATAAGAAGATCGGTGGAGATAGTACAATATTAAGTCTTGCGGATAGTTTCCTCACTGCTCAAGCGAATGCAAGAGAGAACTTTGAAATAATGAATGGCCAGAAAAGTAATTATCAGACAGCAATTGAATATCAGCAGAAGCTTCACGATGCTGAAGCTGCATATGCTCAGGGTAATTATTCTGATGTGTCGAACATCCTTTATAGTTCTAACAATGATGCTGCATTACTGAAGGCTGAGACGGATCTTGATAAAAGAAATGCCATATTTGCGGAAATGCTGAAGAAATCACGAAAGGGAATAGAGCTTGCCCTAAAGTCTGACAGCGAGTATGCAGTAAAGGATGCTATCGAAGGCCTTGAGAAGACGGTTGAAGCCGGACAGGTCGCAAGCGTTGATATCGGAAAGGCTTTCAAGGCCAACTTCGGAGACGAGGTACAGACAATGCTTGATAAGGGCTGGGATATTTCAGATCTTTCAAGCTGGGCAAAAAACAGCGGATTGAAAACAGGAGATGTATTCAAGGACGATTACAGGACAGTTGTCCAGAAGCAGATAGACAGGGGCTTTGATATACGGGAGCTTGTTATCTGGGGAGCAAACTCAGGAGAGACAACAGGTAATAACTACGATGAGAGATTTGAAAAAAGTGTACAGGATGCAATTAATGAGTTCTATCCGGATGCAGAAGCTCTCATGGACTGGGCACGGGAAAAAGGTATGGCGATCGGAGAGATTCTCGGAGAAAAGATCGGCGAGTACTGTATCCCTGATATCGCTGATAAGATTGGAGAATTTGCATCAGTAACCACCATCAGTAGTGCATGGGATGCTCAGCTTGCAGCACAGGGAAGATATAGAACTGGTGTCCGCTTTATGGCAGACGGCGGATATCTCCGAAGCGGACAGGCAGTAGTCGCAGAAGCAGGGCCGGAGCTCCTGGAGATAATGAATGGCGGAGTCAAGGTAACACCGCTCACAGGAACATCAAGAAACACTCCTGTACAAAACTCCGGAGCAGGACAGAAGATAGTTTCTATCACCAACAAGATATACGCAAATATAACAAGCAAGTATGATGTCAGAAGACTTGCTGAAGATCTTGCGGCAGAGGAACGTATTTTAGAAACGGCGAAAGGACTATGATATGAGCAGATTTATATTTAACGGTCACGATAGTGAAGATCTCGGAATAATGATAAGGAAGCCGATAGTGCGTTCGACATGGGGCAATGAATATGCAGAAGCAGCACTTGCCGGAGGCCTGAGAAAGCTCATGCAGAAGTCGAATTACTATGACAATGCAAGTCTTACGATAGAGGCATATGTGCATGAAGCGACGCAGGAAAAAATGAGACAGATATACAGTGTGCTCAATGGAGAAGGCAAGCTGTGGATATCGACTGCTCCGGAAGAATACATAGACGTTATCATGTCTCCTCTGATACCTGAGGCGGTGGCTCTGCTTTCTGCGGAGCTGCCGATAAATATGACTTGCCTGCCTTTTGCCTACGCAGTATCACCGACAGAGCTTGATCTCACAGCAGCAACAGACTATATGACTGTGCCGAATGCAGGAACGATGTATTCCGCTCCTGAGATAAGATTTGTCCCGACAGCGGAGCAGGTGACGATCAATGTCAACGGCAAAGACTTTATAGTGTCTGGTTTATCGGAGCAGGTATCAAATCAGAATACAGTAATTATAGACTGTGATCTTGAAGTAGTATACTACATTCAGAGCAATCAGAAAATCGATATCACATACAAGTCAAAATACAACTTTCCTCTGCTGCATACCGGTGATAACTATATCAAGCATGACGGAAACATCAGCAGCATTAGCGTGAATGTGAAAGAGAGGTGGCTGTGATGACCGGTACAGGAACACAGGCAGATCCGTATATTGTTGATAACTGGCCGGATTTTGTAACGGCAGTCGGAACAGCTAATGCATACGTCGAGTTCTCGGAGGGCGGAGGCAATATAGATTTGAATAATTATGTGCCTACAGGGATCTCTACAGTCAGTATCAAGTGCGTATCCATTAAAGGAAATGGATGGACTCTTAGCAATATCTATTGCGCTGGAAGGGATGCATTTTACCTGACATCAGATGTCAGAATAGTCGGCTTGAATTTTCTTGATTTTTATATGGACGATCAAGGAAGCCAATGCAAATTCTTCGGCGGAGACGATAACCGCAGACAGTACGCTTTTTCTTTATGTTCCTTTACCGGGATTATCAACGGCACTGCTAAATCAAGCAGAAGCTGTATATTCTATTGGGGATATTATTGGAGTGAGGCAAATCTAAGTCAATGTGCTATAAATGTATCCTGTAACGGAACTGCGGTGCTGATAAATGCAGGAGGCACAGCAAGCAGTGATAACTATCTCGAGTTCTGCAATATAGAGGTCAAAGGAAATTCTGATGACATCTTTAACGATGCGCTTGACCTCCGGAATTGTTATCTTACCGGAAGCTCGCTGGATACAGAGATAGATACCCGATACAGCAGCAAATCAAATTATAACGTATTCAATATTGATTTCAGGGCGGCGAGTGCGTTTGCCTGCACAGGTAACTCTGGAGCTATTAATCTTATCAATACCGATTTGCTACCTGACAATGCAGTTATCGGCAGCGGATTCATCGGAGTAACAACAACGCAGCTTCATGATGCTGCATACCTTGCCAGTCTTGGCTTCCCGATAGGAGTTGACTGATAAATGAGTACAACAACATATCAGGTAACTGACTGGGAGCAGGGAACGATTTCAGGGGCCGGAGCCGATCAAAGCAGCACTACTCGTATACGCTCCATAGGCTATATACCAGTATCTCAGAGTGCACAGGCTGTATATACAATTACAGCGATAGATACTAATGGGACTTCGCTGCGTACCAATATCATGATGTACGATAGTGATTTCGGATGTATATATGATAGCGGCTGGAATATCAGCGGAACGGCTCTCAGTGATGAGCATAGTGCTGCGTATATAAGATTAGTACTGAGTTATAGCTCAGGTGATATTACTCCGGCTGCACTCCGTGAATGTATCATGGAATATAATGATGGTAAAACCTGGCATATAGTTGACGGAGAGATCACGAATGAGTATTTTATAGAAATGCCGGGAAAAGCAATGGACAGGCCTTACCCTCATGCTCTGTGGCGCATAGATGCAACACGAAACAGGGGCTTTCCTTATAACGAGCTTATGATCGGTATTACCGGAATAGATCTTAAATCTCTTGAACGAGAACACGTTATCAGATCTTATGATATGCATGAGCCACAGAACGGCTTTGACGGAAACGGACTTGCAATTCTTAATCCGATCAGCTGCACATCGATTCATAATGACGAGCGCTGGGACATTGAACTCCGGCATCCTCTTGATGACTGGGGGAAGTGGAAAACACTGCTTGTAAACAACATCCTTAAGGTATCAGGACAGCTTTTCCGGATAGATATATCAGAGCCGGGCATCGGCTCGGAACGTGAGATATATGTTCACGCTAAGCACATTACCTGCGACATGGCGGATATGCTCATAACCTTTGCAACATTTCCGGGCGGCGATGCATCTGACTTCATGGACTTTTGCTTCAGCGCCGTGGAGCAGGCCGGGCTTCCAGGGTATGAGTATTATGAATTTGAAGGCTACTCCGATATAAGGACGGAGTCCGGACAGGACGAGATCGTTAATACTTCTCTATGGGCCGCAATGGTAGGAGCTGATAACTGCCTCAAAAATAAGTACGGCGGAGAGCTGTACCGGAATAACTTTTACTTTTCGATCAATCAAAGAATGCAGTATGCTAAGGACAATGCATTCTATCTGCGCTATACACTTGATATGACCAGTATCAAGCAGAGAGTAGATTATACCGATTGCTGCACAAATCTGGCCTGCTATGATAATTACGGCAATTACTGGGGCATCTCCACTGTAGCGCCGACTTTTGCACTTCATCATCCAATCATGCGGATGGTACAGTTTAATTACTCGGAGTTCGAGGGCTCTATGGATAAGCTCACTGCTGACGGATATGCGTATTGGCAGAAAGTCAACATTCCGAAAATCACCTATGAAGTGCAGATAGCATCTCTTAAGAATGATCCGAGGTATAAAGAGTTTGTCGGGCTCCAGAACTACAACTACGGGGATTCCGGCACGATTTACTGTCCGGAATTAGAGATAGAGACTACTCAGCGAATTACCGAGGTCGAGAAGGATGAGCTGACAGGAGATATTACCCGTATGCTGCTCGGAAATCTCCGGGAATCACTCGCACGTCCTTCATATATGGGAAGTACTATATCTACCGGCAGAAGCGTAGAGGATAAACAGAATAGGGCAAATCAGAATGCTATAATGTCTCAGAGCATAAGCGGAATGGAATCATTCTGCATATCGGCTCTCGAAATGAGGAATATCAATCAGCTGGAGGGAAAATAAATGGCAACAACATATACAGAAAACTATCATCTTGGAAAACAGGAAAATCATGCGGACAAGTTTGATATGAAGGTAATAACTGACAACATGGATAAAATCGATGAGGCTCTCGGGCATAAACCTGATGATACGGATCTGCTTGATCATATTAATGATAAAGACAATCCTCATGACGTCACAAAAGCACAGTTAGGATTAGGGAATGTAGAAAACAAATCAAGTGCTACGATCAGAGGAGAGCTGACAGCAGCTAATGTTAATACAGCTCTGGGCATGGATCCAATCGCTGCGATATCAGCCTTGACGGATTGCGGAGCAAAAAATCTCCTTCCGAATCCACATACCAGTGACGTTAAGAACGGTGTCACAATCACTGTAAATCCTGACGGATCGGTGCTTATGGACGGAACGGCAACAGCCGATGTATCGCTGATACTGCCTGTAACCTTGCAGCCCGGAGCTTATATACTTACGGGGTGCCCTGCTGGAGGAGGCAGTGGAACTAATTATCGTATGCCTCTTAGAAAAATAGACGGAAATGTCTATGTAGGCGCAGATTATGGCAGTGGCTTCAACTTCGAGGTATCTGAGGAGACAGCTTATAACGTCCTGATATACGTTCCTAAAAACGTCGTGTGCGATAATTTGCTGTTTCAGCCTATGATCCGCAGAGCAGAGTTACCAGCCGGGTATCAGCATTATGCTCCTACTAATCGGCAGCTCTATGAGATGATACTGGCATTGCAGTCAGGTAATCAGGTGCAGTCTGTGCAGTCAACTGCACAGCTTATGGCATCAAGCGAGGAGGAGACAAGGTGATGGACAGCAGCATACTTATCTCAATTCTCTCCCTCATCGGCACACTCGCAGGGAGCCTCGGAGGTATACTGGTGAGTTCCAAGCTGACTAATTATCGCATCGAGCAGCTGGAGAAAAAAGTTGATAGGCATAATGGCTTTGCTGAGCGTATGCCTGTGGTTGAGGAGCAGATAAAAGTAATCAATCACCGCCTGGAGGATCTGGAACATGAAAATCAAAGACAGACTTGCTAAGCTGATCGAGGTAAAAACTATCATCACGCTGACGATGCTTGGAGTGTTCAGCTATCTTGCAGTAGTCGGGAAAATATCGGCAGAGAGCTTTCTTGAACTTTTTAAGACAGTGATAGTTTTTTTCTTCGGTGTGCAAATCGAAAAGCATAATACGAATAAAGGAGGATAATGACGATGAAAAAAGGGATTGATGTGTCTCTCCATCAGGGGATTATTGATTGGGAGACGGTCAAGAAAGCCGAGAAAATCGATTTTGCAATTTTACAGGCAGGATATGGCCGTCTCGCATCGCAGAAGGATCAACAGTTCGAGCGGAACTATTCTGAGTGCAAGAGACTCGGAATACCTTGTGGCTGCTATTGGTACAGCTACGCTGTGACGGCGGAGGAAGCAAAGCTGGAAGCCGCTGCCTGCCTTGAAGTAATCAAGGGCAAGAAATTTGAGTACCCGATATACTTTGATATCGAGGAGAAAAGGCAGCAGCTTGGAATGGGAAAAGTGACAGAGATGTGCAAAGCATTCTGTCAGGCTCTTGAAGCTGCTGGATATTGGGTAGGAATCTATTCTTACAAATCATTCCTCGAAGCTTATGTAGATAAGGCTACACGCTCAAGATATGCGATATGGCTTGCACATTACACCAGCACAACAAGCTACAAGGATCCATACGGTATATGGCAGTATTCTGTAGCGGGAAACGAGGATAATGACATAGTAAAAAAAGGAAAGGTCGCAGGAGTAAACGCTGAATGTGATCTTGATTATGCATATATCGATTATCCTTCCGCTATTGAGGCAGCAGGCAAAAACGGATTCAGCAAGCCAGAGCCCGTTCAGCAGGTCAAGCCCACCGAAAAAATAAAAAAGTCAGTGACGTTAATCATCGACGATCATACTTATACTGGGCTGCTGGATGAGCAGTAGCAGTAAAAAAATCCCCTTCGGAGCTGATCCGGAGGGGACTTTTTCTGTCTCTCCTTGGTGAACCAGAGAGACATTGCATTGATTGGTGTCTTTA
>ODAI010150384.1_pt1 | contig 14539 bp, 15 predicted proteins | sample 1539321 | NCBI WGS metagenome assembly ODAI01 (sample SAMN02144231, study PRJEB22623) | gut metagenome | biome: sheep rumen | host: Ovis aries | place: New Zealand
ACCATATGCATCATTAATATAAATATCACCTAAACTAGCCCAATATTTAGCTAAATTTTTATCACATTTAGACTCTTTATTATCATTAATATCTTCAAATCTCGTATTCTCAATAAGTAATACTTCTCCTTCTTTTAACTCACTAGCCATTTTACTAAGTTCTTTACCTCTCGTTTCATGAGAAAATAAAACTTCTTTTTTTAAAAGATTAGATAAAGCTATAGATACAGGATATAAACTATTACTTTCTTTATCTTCTTCCACTTTAACTCTACCTAAATGTGAAAGTAAAATAACACTAGCACCATTATTAAGAGCATATCTAATTGTCTTAATACTAGCCCTAATTCTCGTATCATCAAGAATAACTCCATTATCCATAGGTACATTTAAATCACATCTAATAATAACTTTCTTTCCATTTAAATCATAATCTTTAATTGTCTTTTTCATATTCATTACCTAAACATAATTTTATCACATTTAAAAATAATAGTCTATATCTAAATTAAAATTAATAAATTATAATAAGGATGATATATGGAAAATATAATAGAATACTATTACAATATAAAAATAGATAATATAAGTAAAAAAAATAATAATTATATAATAAAATCAAAAAATAATACCCTAATATTAAAAGAAATATATAATATTAATAATATAAATATTATTTATAATCTATCTAATAATCTAAATATAAATACCATTATTCTAAGTAAAGAAAACAATCCATTTATCAATATAGACAATAAACTTTATTCTCTTGTCCTATTAAAAAAGATATCTATACTTACTCTTCCCAATATATCAAATCTATCTAATTTAAATATAAAAATAATACCAGAATTAGAAAGAAATAATTGGGAAACATTATGGTCTAATAGAATAGACTTTCTCGAAGAATACATATCCCAAAATAGTAATAAATATCCTCTTATTAGGGAAAGTTCTGACTATTTTATTGGTTTATCAGAAAATGCTATATCCTACTTAGTAAATACCAAAAGAGAAATACCAAAAGATAATTACCTAGATAGAAAAGTAATATCACATATATCATTATCTGATTCCCTATATGATCCCTTTAATATAATATTAGATCATAAATCTCGTGATATAGCAGAATATATAAAGCATTCATTTTTTATAAATAATACAAATATATATAGAGAATTAGACGAATACTTTAAACATAATAATTATTCAAAATATGGAATTCAAGTATTATATTCTCGAATACTATATCCAAATTTCTATTTTAATATTATTGATAAAATAATAACTAATGAAGTAAAAGAAGACAAATTAAATACCATAATAAATAAAGTCGAAGAATATCAAGAATATCTATATAATATCTATTTATACTTATCCAAATATTACGATATACTAATACCACTTTGGTTAAAAAAAAAGGATATTAATCCTCGTTCACAACTTTAATAACTTCTGGCACTTCATTAATAAGAGCACTTTCTATTCCATCCTCTAATGTATAAGTAGCCAAATCACAATTAGAACATGCTCCTACTAAAGTAACATATACCACACCATTTTCATATCTATTAAACTTAACAGAACCACCATCATTTTCTAAATAAGGCCTAATTCTATCTAATACCTCTATTATCTTTTCTTCAATTTTCTTATTATCCATATCTATCTCTCCCAAAAAATATTTTATCAGAAAATAATTAAAAAAACAATAATTATCCTTTAACAAAACTACCAAGTAACTTAAATATATTTTCAATTCCCTTTTTTAATACTTTATTTACTCCTACAGAAAGTTTATTCGTTTTCTTAGTCAAAGAACTACTATAATCTTTAGATGTAGGTATAGCATAATTTTCTAATGTAACATCTTTACCATCACTTATATCTTTTTCAAATTTTTTCATTGATTCATTAGTTAAAATCATTCTATTTTGTAAATTATATTCGTAGTAGCCACTTCTTTCAATAATATAAGATACAATAAAAGCAAGAAAAAAGATAATAAATACACTTTTAATTATTTTTTTCTTATCCATTATTTTCACCATTAATATAATATGATATAACATTAGATAAAGCATCTACTGTATTTAATACTTCATCAATATTATTATCAACTCCACCAACTTCAATTAAAATACTATTAGGACTAATATCTTGATTATAAATACCATCCACTCCTATTCCCTCTTTTTTGAGTATTCCTTTTGATAAAGAAGGATAATATTTATTAACTAAATTATTAATAGTTTCCGCAGTATGCAAATTATCTTTATAATTATCATGCTCAAGACCAACTACAAATAATATTTTAGCATAATCCTTTTCCCCAATTTTAGTAGTGGTACTACTTTTTCCTACTGAATCTCTATGAATATCAATAAAATATTTAAGAGAGCTATACTTATTCTTTTTATCCAGTATAAATATTCTTGAAGCCTTATAAGAACTAGCATGATTCCATCCATTAATAGATAAAAATTCGGTTAAATTAGTATCTTCTACTATTGTCGATATACCTTTACTATTAAGTTTCTCTTTAAGTAAATAGGAGGCCATTAATACATTAGGAGTAATTCCATATATATCCAAATTAGAACTATCATAATTTTCTAATTGATGAGAATTGTAAATATAAACAATTGGGTTATTAACATCTACCGGATTAGGATCTTCCATATAAGAACTAATCTTTTTTAACTCCTCTAAATTACTATAATCATCATTATAAACAGCCTCTATATTAGATTTTTTACCACCCAAAATACTAGTATTAAGAATAGTACTAGGGTTCTTAAAGTCAATATTAAATAAATAATTAGTACTAGAATTAACAATGTCAACAAGTTTATAATCACCAAGTAAATGACTATTACCACCCTCTAATAAAAAATTAATAAACTTTGTATTATTAATATTATTACTATTTTTCAAAGAATAATAAAAAGTAATAGAAAATACTAAATAAATAATAACAATATAAATAATTGACTTAAATACTTTCTTTTTAGAAGGACCCTTTAATTTCATTTTTTTCAAGATAATCACCTAATATAAGTATATACAACAATATATATATTATATGTCGAAAAAAAAGCATATTTCTATGCTTATTTCAAATCCGATCTAAATATTTTAAGTTCATCAATAAAATCATCAGTTTCTTCATCTTCAGTAATATTATAAATCTTATCTTTAACCTTCTGAAGTTCATCATAACTAATAATAGCTTCTTCCTCTTGTTTCTTTTCATAATCAGTAAGTTCAATATTAGATGGTTTCATTTCTTCTTCCATTCTTGAAACAATCTCACTAGCAAACTTCATATTATCATTAACTTCATAAGAATCTTCCATTTCTTCCAAAGGAGATACCGAATCTTCCCTTAAATATATTTCATCTAAATCATAATCATTTTTATCATTACTAACTGTATAAATACTAGTATCATCATCAATGCTACTCTTTTCAATATGAATTGGTGAAATTGGCATCTTCCTCGACATTTCTCTAAGAACATTTCTTTGATAAGCCCCCGGAGTACTAATCTCAACTTTCGTTTTTACTTCACTCACTACTTCTTTAGGTTCATCTTCTTTCTTTTCTTCAAATATATTAATATTATCTTCACCTTTATCAGAAATAGTACTTACTGAATTATTATTATCTTGAATAGAGATAAGTTCATCATCTATATTTTCTTCCTTTTTTTCAATTAATTCCTTTAACTTCTTATTTTTAAATAAAAGTAACACCGAAAGTCCCAATAAAATAAATACTAAAAATAAAACTATCCAAAAAAAGAATACTCCACTACCAGTTAAATTATCATAAAATTCCATCAGATTCACCTCATACTACTAAAATAATTAAATATTGATGCTGCATATATACATGCCGTTTCAACTCTAAATATTAAATTACCAAAACTCACTCTATCAAAACCATTTTCACATAAATAGTTTTCTTCTTTTTCACTAAATCCCCCTTCAGGACCTAATACAATTATAATTCTATCACAATTTTTGATTTTTTGTAAATAGTAATTAAACATTTTATCCTTCTCTTTAGTAGAGGCCACTAATTTAATATCACCATCAATCTTAACTAAATCTTTAATATTCATTATATCTTCAATTACTGGAATACTAGTTCTTTTCGATTGTTCACTAGCCTCTTTACATATACTTATCCATCTTTCTTTCTTCTTTTTAAATCTAGAATCATCTAACTTAACAATACTATGTTCCATATTAACAGGAATAATTCTCTTTACACCAAGTTCTGTAAGTTTTTGAAGTATCAAATCCATCTTTTGCTCTTTAACAAGGCCTACCGCTACAGTAACATCTAGACCAATACTATTTTCTTCTTCGATTATTTTCTCAATAGTCAAAGAAAAAGGTTCAAAAGAAACAATCTTACATATATATAATTTATTATCATACACTGCTTCAATTAAATCATTAATTTTCATTCTCATTACATTCTTTATATGATGAATATCACTATCTTCCAATATTAAAGTTTTATCATAACTCTTTGCAAAATACCTCTGCATATTATCACTCCAAATTTATTGTACTAAAAATTTTATTAAAAGTCTATATACTATTTATTACTCCTTTTGATTATCTCGCATGTACTACAGTTCTTTCAGTATCAGAGTAACAAGTACTTAGAGTTAAAATTTTATCGTCTTTTCCTAAATGGAGCTCCCCACAGCAAGCTACAGGGTATCTTTTTGTGTGATGTCTTGCGAACTCAAATGTAGCTACTTATATTTGCAATCCTGTTTACCCTGATTCTTTACGTACTCTTTTATTACTGTTTCATTCTGATTTTTTCCTACATTATTATTTTAGCATTATCACTTAATTACCCTTGCAATCTGACCTTGTGAATAATTTGGAGTACTTTGTGTCCAAAAATACACATGATCCTTATCAGTTCCTATCACCAAAAATATTATATATTCGTACCACTTCTGTATTTCAAGGCAAACTTGTCAAAGTTTTTCATCTATATCTTCTTCAAAGATCACCCAACAATATTTTACCGGACATAATATATGGTAAACAAGATTGACATTTACAATAAATACAAATATTTACTTTTTTCCAAAACATCGCCCTCACTTCATATTTATTATGCTACACGCTGCAAGCAATGGGAAATTAAACCTTAGAGTTACATGACATACACCGTATGTTTGTAACTTATTAAAAAAATATATATAAAAATCAAGAGGTACTCTTCCTAATTACCTCTTGATTATACTATCATCTACTTTTTCAACTAGTTATACTTTTTCTTGAAATATAAAACTGTTCCTAGTACTAATACTAAAGAAACAACTGTAATTCCAGCATAATTAGTTATTCCGTCAAAAGTATTTGCAGGTTTAATTTCTTCCTTTGTAGAAGTCTCAGTTACATCTTCTATTGGAGTTTCTTCAACTGGCTTTTCTTTTGATGGATCAACATCTTCATATAGAATTAATAGATTTACATCTCTACCATCATAGCTGATTTCAAATTCACCATCGTTATCAGAATCATCAATTTCTTCTACAACATAATTGTTTAATAAACCAATATTAGTACGGCATTCACTTGAAAGGTCAAGTCCATTAGCATCATACATAACCGCATAATACTTTCTTGTAAGGCCATCTTCTACCTCTGGTAAATTTTCAGGAGTTTTGTAAGTAAATGTATATTTTATAGGAAATCTATCAATTAAAAACAAAGGTATAAAGAATTCATCATAAACTGGTGTTACACCGCGGGCTACTACAGATATAGGACCACTAACAAGAACCTTTTTATCTAATTCCATTTTAACATTTTCTAAAATTTTAATTGAATCCGCAATACCATTATAACATTTGCTGCCATCTTCATATTTTTCAAGACTCGTTTTATAATCTTCTTGAGTTTCATTATAATCATCTTCTAAAAATTCGATGCTTTCATCATAAGAATCATCACCAAACTGAAATGAATACTCATCATCAATATAAATATCAAATTCAATATCAGAATTTTTCATAATAATCCATTTACCCGCATTGGAATTATCATGATTAGTAACTATATAAAATGCACTATATCCTTCAGCAATATCCTCCAATTTAGGCATTTCATCAAATATTCCTTCAGTTAATTTTTCATCTGCTTTAACAATTGTTAAAGAAAGAAAGAAAGAAAGCATTAACATACCTAATAATTTTAATTTTTTCATTTTTCTCACCTCCTTTCTCTTCTAGAATATATACTCTATATTCATATCGACATAAATATTTTATCAGAAAAAAGAAGGAAAATCAAGGTATCAGGATAAAAACATGAAATAATTGAACTATTCAGACTTAGGCAGTTAAAAAGAAGAGTAATTCGTATAGAATTGCCCTTTTAATTTATAAATAGAATTTCTCCATTTATAATACTTTTTATAGCAATCTTTCTAGTATTATTCATCCTAAAAATTAACTCTTTCATTTTATCTGCCCATAATACTTCTTTAACATTTTGAATTATTTCTTCTAAGTATCTACCTAAATGAATGTTACATTCGAAATTTTTTGTTCCATAACTATAAAGAGTTGTATCATGGTCTCCCATTATTCCTCCTCCGTAATTTGGAAGTATATTATCTTCTAGAATGGGATTATGTCCTTTATTTTTATGTATTTTATAAAGTACTGTCTCATTATTACTATAATTTCTTGCAAAAATATTCTTTTTATTAAACTTAGTACATGTTTCATCTGTGAACAATATTTTACCATTTAATATATTTTGCTCTAAATTATTTAGAGATGTTTTACATTTTTCCCCAAATTCATATAAAAAATTTACTATTGTACCTTCAGATATATTTATAGTATTATCAGTTATAACACTTAATAAATCTGACATCTTATTATAACTAACTACATCATATGCTCCAAGTTCTAATAAAAGTGCTTTTATTGAATTGTCATATGTTACATCACTATAGAATTCTACTGGGAGTGATTCATTAGCATTTTCGTCATAAACAAAAATATGCTTTTCAATATATGGTTTTACTTCAAGACCGACTCTATATTTTAATATACTTTCTTTAGAACTTTTACCTTTAATTTTGTGAATAACTGTCTTTACTTCAACCTTTTTATTCTCAACTAATTCTTCAATCTTCTTTTTATCTAATCCAGCTCCTTTGTGTCCTAGCTGTCCACCAACCTTATTCTTCGTTATAGTCCTATAATTGTATTCATTTGCACTTGTTTTATCTTTTGGAGTAGTAATATTAGTTGATGATGGTTTTGATGAATTAGTACTATTTTTATTAATTTGATTTCTTAATCTATCAATTTCATTCTGTAGTTTTTCATTAAGTTTATTTGCTTGTTCTAGTTCTTTTCGTAAAGATTTTATAGTTTCATTTAACTGAGACTTTTCTTCTCTAGATTCTTTAATTAAATCATACTTTAATTTTGCAAGCTCTTTTTTGTGTTCTTCTTTTAATTTTTTATTTTCTTCTAGTAAAGAATCTAATTTGATACTTATTTCTTCAAACTGATTAAAAAAATCTGTAGTATAACCTTTACGCATAAATTTAGTACCTCCATATAATGAAAGTATCACATATTTTTATATATAAATTAAGTGGGTTTAAAGTAAGTTTTTCATTCTGTGGAAAAAAACAAAAATGAAAAATTGATAATTTTTCATTAGGAAGCAGGATAAAAAGGGAATCTGTTGATAGAGCAAATTCACTTTTTCTTATTCTGTTAAAATTTTACCTAAAATCAAATTCTGCTGAAAATTTCCAAGAAAGCTCTAATTTCCAATATAAATACACTTTCCTATTTACTACTTTTTTTTATTACCCTTGCATGAACAACGGTTCTCTCTGTTTCTGAGTAACATGTACTAAGTGTCAAAATTCTGTCATCTTTCCCCAAATTAACATTGAAATCATATAGGCTCCTATTTTTAATAACATTCAAAAAGTCAATGTATTCATCATCACTATCAAACTCTGTTGTAATATAATATGACTCAGTCTTAATTACATAAACAGAAAATATCTGCCACAATGTATTTTCATTTTCTAAAGATAATCTAATAATATGATTGTCTTTATTCGAGTACCAATCTCTTTTTAAAGTTTTGCTAAGTGATCCCAGCATTGTCTTATCCAATCTACTATGACCATAGATAATGTTATTTCTATCAGTAAAATCTTTATTATTTCGATAGTCTAAAAAGATCCACCCTGCATCATTATAACTCTTATCAAATGAATGATTAAGATAAAAATCATTATCAGTTGTGTGAACAACTGGATAGTTAATATTTGTATTATTGACATTAAGCCATCCTATAGTATCATCATTTTGCTTTTTTAATTCCATTATATCAACATTAATAAGAGGAAAGTTAACATAATACCAATATGGGTTTTGCTCGTCTTCTTCTTCATTAACAATTTCTGTTTCTGTTGTATCATCAATCTCAACTAACTCAGTAGTTTCTTCTATACTCTTCGTTATATCTCTCGTCTTTTTATTATCAATTTCCCAATTAAATATTTTATAGAAACCAAAAATAAAAGTAGCGGAAAAAAAAGAAATAAGAATCGTAATAAGAACTAAAATTACATTATTTTTTGTTTTCCTCCTTCGGTTTTTATATTGTCTTACTCTTTTGCTACTACTAAAACTATTCATTTCCATACCTCACATTCAAGATAATTATATCTTTTTTTTTAAAAAAAATAAAGACTATTAAAGCTAAAAAGACACTAATATTTTTTTAGTATCTTTTCATAATCTTTAAATTCACTATCACCATCTAAATCAGTATCATCTAATTCCTTAAATAATTCCTTTTGTTTCCTATTTAGTTTGCTTGGAATAATTACATTAGTAATAACATACATATCACCTTTTTTATTATTAATATCCGAATCAATTCCTTTTCCTTTAAGTCTAAGCCTTGTATTATTCTTAGTACCTTCTGGAATAGTAAGTTCCACATTGCCATGAATAGTAGGAACCATTTTTTTACATCCAAGTACTGCCTCCGTAATAGTTAAAGGGATAACTGCATATATATCATTTCCATCTCTTTGAAAGAACTCATCATCTTTAACAGAAAACTCAATATAAAGGTCTCCTGGATATCCACCATTCGTACCAGCTTCTCCCTTACCAGCAAGTCTTATTCTATTACCAGTATCCACTCCCTTAGGAATAGTAACAGTAAGAGTCTTATTCTTAACTTCTCTACCACTTCCATGACACTTAGTACATGTCTTATCAAAAGATGTGCCAGTACCACCGCAAGTAGGACAAGTCGTTCTTGATATAAAAGAACCAAATAAAGAAGCTTGTTGTCTAGAAACAGTACCTGATCCCTTACACTCAGGACAAGTATGGCTACCAAAGCCGCCTTTACCATCACACTCTGAGCATTCATCTTCTACATCGACTTTAATATCTCTCTTCGTACCATGAACAGCTTCATCAAATGATATCGTCATTCTATATAATAAGTCAGAGCCATCTTGTCTACGATTACCTCTAGAATTAGAGTATCCCCCTCCTGTATGAAAACCAAAATTTTTAAGTACTTCACTTAGAATATCATCCATACTACCAAAGTCAAAGCCTTCGTATCCCGAAAAGCCTCCTTGACTATTCGTAAAAGCCGCATGACCAAATTGATCATATTGTTTTCGTTTATTTTCATCAGATAACACTGCATATGCTTCTTGTGCCTCTTTAAACTTTTCCGCAGCATTTTCTTCTTTAGATACATCCGGATGATACTTTTTAGCAAGCTTCCTAAAAGCTGATTTAATTTCATCTTGACTAGCAGTCTTAGAAACTCCTAAAACCTCATAATAATCTCTTTTATCCATAATATCTCCTATTACAAGATAGAAGTTCTAGTTTCCTAGAACTCTATATCTTATTTTTCTTCATATTCAGCGTCAACTACGCCATCATCATTCTTCTTAGTTTTTTCTTCTTTAGGTTCTTCAGTAGTTTCAGCACCTTGATTATTTTTAGCAGCTTCTTCATAAACCTTAGTAGCTAGAGCATTAGCTTTTTCTAATAGTTTATCTTTAGCCTTATTAATCTTTTCAACATCTTCTGTTTCAATAGCTTTCTTAGTCTCTTCCATTAACTCTTCAGCTTCTTTTTTATCAGAGTCAGTTACTTTATCACCTAAATCTTTAAGAGCTTTCTCCGTCATAAAGACAACTTGTTCAGCATCATTCTTAGCATCTGCTACTTCTTTCTTCTTAGCATCTGCTTCCTTATTCTTTTCTGCTTCCTTCATCATCTTATCAATTTCTTCATCACTTAAAGTATTCGTAGCGGTAATAGTAATAGATTGTTCTTTATTCGTACCTAAGTCTTTAGCCTTAACATTAACAATACCGTTTGCATCAATATCAAATGAAACTTCAATTTGTGGTACTCCTCTAGGAGCAGGTGGAATATTTGTAAGTTGGAAATTACCAAGTGTCTTATTATCGTTAGCCATAGGTCTTTCACCTTGTAAAACATGTATATCTACAGCGGGTTGATTATCCGCAGCTGTTGAGAATACCTGACTCTTACTAGTAGGAATAGTCGTATTTCTAGGAATAAGAACTGTCATAACTCCACCTAGAGTTTCAATACCAAGAGATAAAGGTGTAACATCAAGAAGTACGATATCATTAACATCTCCTGTTAAAACTCCACCTTGAATAGAAGCACCCATAGCAACAACTTCATCAGGGTTAACTTCTTTAGAAGGTTCTTTACCAAGTTCTTTCTTAACAAGTTCTTGAACACATGGTATTCTCGTAGAACCACCTACTAGTAATACTTTATCAATATCTTTAGCAGTAAGTCCTGCATCTTTTAATGCTTTTCTAACAGGTTCAGTAGTAGATTCTACTAAATCCCTAATTAAATCTTCAAATTTAGCTCTTGTTAAACTCATATTTAAATGAATTGGTCCTTCTTCTCCTTGAGAAATAAATGGAAGAGATATCTCAGTAGTAGTCATACCACTTAAATCTTTCTTAGCCTTTTCAGCAGCATCTTTAACTCTTTGCATAGCCATTTTATCATTAGATAAATCTATACCAGATTCCTTCTTAAATTCCTTAACCATCCAGTCCATGATTCTCTCATCAAAGTCGTCTCCACCTAGTTTATTATTACCACTAGTAGATTTAACTTCAAATACACCATCACCTAACTCTAGTATAGATACATCAAATGTACCACCACCAAGGTCATAAACAAGTACTGTTTGCATCTTATCTTGTTTATCAAGACCATATGCAAGTGCAGCAGCAGTAGGTTCATTAATAATTCTTTCTACTTCAAGTCCTGCTATCTTACCAGCATTTTTAGTAGCTTGTCTTTGACTATCGTTAAAGTAAGCAGGAACAGTAATAACAGCTTTACTTACAGTCTCACCAAGATAAGCTTCCGCTGTCTTTTTAAGATCTCCTAGTATCATCGCAGATATTTCTTCTGGAGTATACTTCTTACCATTAGCTTCTACTTTCTCACTAGTACCCATTTTTCTCTTAATTGAAGATATTGTATCCTTATTCGTAACCATTTGGTTCTTAGCCTTTTGACCTACTATAATATCTCCATTCTTAAAAGCTACTACTGAAGGAGTAGTTCTAGCTCCTTCGGGATTAGTAATAACTTTAGCTTCTCCCCCTTCATATACGGCAACACAACTATTAGTGGTACCTAAATCAATTCCTATAATTTTACTCATATATATCATTCTCCTTTTCTATTATTTATAATCTTTTTTAAAGTCTTCTTAGCATCATTCTTTAAATAACTTTTTTCTTCATCATTTAAATCATCAATACCATTAAACTCATATTCATTAATCATTCTAATAATATCTTCTTCATTATAACCTTTATCAAGTAATTCTAATATTTCAAAAAGAAATCTATTAGAATAATTAAATATCTTAGGATTACTACCAATAAATATATCATCTAAATCATAACCTCTTCCTGATATACTAGATATTATACCAAGAGTCTGAAATAATAAATCTATATTATTCATAACTAATCCTTATCATCAAATTCATGAATAACTTTCATCTTTTTCTTTTTATCTGTACTTTTACTTACATTACTATTCTTATATTTATCTTTCTTAATTGAAATATAAATAAAGATAGCAAGTAAACCTACTAGTATTATAGGTAAAGCCCATATAACAAATCTAATAGCTAAGTACGATAAGATAATTGCAATAGCAATATATAATATTTCTTTAATTAATTCTTTATTCATTAACCTTTACCATCGCTGTTCTTAGAACTCTATCCTTGTACATATAACCCTTTTGAAGTACTTCAGTTACAGTTCCAGACTTAACGCCTTCTTTCTTATCCATAGCTACAGCATTATGAACACTAGGATCAAATTCTTTATTCAAAGCATCAATTTCTTTAACATCAAACTTATTAAGTAACTCTTGTATCTGCTTATACATTAGCTTAAACCCTTCAAGAAACTTTGAAACTTCATCATTAGGATTATCATCATCCATACCTATTGCTCTTTCAAAATTATCAAGTATTGGTAAGAAACCTTTTAAAATATCTTCTTCAGCATACTTTATAATTCTATCAGTTTCCTCATCTTTTCTCTTCTTATAATTAATAAGTTCAGCCTGACTTCTTAAAAGAGCTTCTTCTAAATCCTTAATTCTCTTTCCTAATAATTCTCTTTCATCATCTATATCAGATTCTTCATGACAAGAGCATGAGTCTCCGCAATTGCATTCATCACCGCATTCACAATCATCACCGCAAGTGCATTCTTTTCCTTCAGTGCATCCACAGTTTTCTTCTTTTACTTCTTCTATTTTTTTCTTCTTATCTTTACTCATCATTACCTCCTAGGTTATTTTTTATATAATCAAGAAGTGCTACAACTCTACCATATTCCATTCTCTTGGGACCTATAATAGCAATTGTACCTTCTTCTCCATCAACATTATATTTTGTTTTAATAACAGATACATCATCCATAAGTTCTGTCTCACTACCAACATAGATGTTAATACCATTATCTTCTTCTCTCATCTTTGAAATACTATCAGCATCCTCAAACTTACTAAGTATCTCTTTTACTTTATCAATACTATTAAATTCTGGTTGTTTAAGCATATTAGTTCTACCACCAAAATAAGTATTGTTATTTCTTTCTACCGTAAATTCATGAAATGCATCATAAAAAGTATTATATAAAGCTTCATACTGACTAACATAATCTCTAATGATAGGTTTAACTTCATACTCTAACTTCTCACTAACTTCATTAATCGGAGTACCAACTACTAACTTATTAATAAGTTCTACTGTCTTTTTAACATCTTCATTAGATACCCTATCAGGTAAGTTAAGTATCTTATGTTGAACAATACCTCTATCAGTAATAACTATTGATAATACTCTATTATCCTCAAGTGGCACTACTTCTACTTTCTTAAGCCTATTCTCCTTCGAAGAGCTACCCAAGACAATAGCGGTATAATTAGTAATCTCACTAACTATCTCAATACTCTTCTTAATCGTATCATTAAGATCTAACGAATTATTCTTAAATATCGTTTGAAGTTTAAGCATATCTTCACCAGTCATATCTTTCGGAGCCATTAAGTTATCAACATAATACTTATATCCTTCTTCACTAGGTATTCTACCAGAAGCAAAATGATTTTTCTCAAGATAATGAAGTTCTTCTAGTCTCACCATTTCATTTCTAATCGTCGCCGAAGAACACTTAAGTTTCTTACAAATATGATTAGAACTAACAGGTTTAGCAGTCTTAATATACTCTTCAACTATTTCTTTCAGTATTTCTTTCTGTCTATTAGTTATCAAAGAAATCACTTCCTTTAGCAATTATTTTTTTTCATTGCTAATATCATTATATTACTATTAATTAGCAATGTCAACACTTTATTGCTAATTTTCTTTAAAAAAAAATTTTTTAGATTATATTTAACCGCTTCGCTAACTCATTAGCACAAGGCTAATTCGCGGAAAACTTCTACTAGAAAATTCCATTAATTCTATATTAGAATATATTCTTTACTTAATATTCTAGGATCACTTGAGTACTCCATAATATATTTATTATTTTTCTTAGAAACAATAATACCTATTGTTTTATTTTGATTAATTGTCTTAAGATTAGTATCTATATAATTCATATATACTTCCAATTGTCCTATATATTCTTTTCTTAGTTCTGTTACCTTAAGTTCTACTACTACAAATGCATTATAAAAATAATTATATAAGAGTATATCAATATAATTATAAGAATTACCCATCTTTATTTTATATTCATTATCTATAAAAGCAAAACCGCTTCCTAATTCTTTTAAGAAACTAGGCATATCTTCTAATATTAATTTTTGTAATACTTTTTCTTTTACTACTTCTATATTATTAGGATTATGTATAATAATAGG
>ODAI011476198.1_pt1 | contig 14539 bp, 7 predicted proteins | sample 1539321 | NCBI WGS metagenome assembly ODAI01 (sample SAMN02144231, study PRJEB22623) | gut metagenome | biome: sheep rumen | host: Ovis aries | place: New Zealand
AGCCTATATATATACGCGCGTCAAGACTTCGGCGATGCGTCACCGAAATCACCGTCTAAAAAGAATATAAACGCCCTGTATATAGGGTTTCGGGAGATTGGTATAGCACGAAATGTTAAAACCGCCGAAGTCAGGGGAAAAAATACACGTAAACGTTTGCGGAATTGGTCTTTTTTCCGTATCTTTGCCACGGTGAATCACTAAAATCCACTATGAACAGCAAAAAACAACACCGCACATCACTGAAAGACTTGGCAGCTGAACTACATGTCAGCATAGCCACCGTCAGCCGTGCGCTGCGCAACTCGCCAGAGATTGGTAAGGAGATGCAGCAGCGTGTGAAGGAATTGGCCAAGCGCCTGAACTACCGTCCGAACCCCTTTGCCCAGAGCCTGCGCAAGGAGGCCCCGAAGATTATCGGCGTGGTTGTACCCAATCTGGTAACCCACTACTACGCCGCCGTGCTCGATGGCATAGAGGACGAGGCACGGCGCATGGGCTACAGCGTCATCAGTGCCAACAGCCATGAGCGGTTTGAGGACGAGCTACAGGCCATCGACAACTTCATCAGCCTGCATGTCGAAGGCATCGTGGCCTGTCTGTCGCAATCTACCACCGACTACCACCACTATGAAGAGATAGCCGAGATGGGCATCCCACTGGTATTCTTCGGGCGCACGTGTCTGACCGACCGCTTCTCATGCGTGACGGCCAACGGCGACGAGGCTGCCCAGCGCGCCACGCAGCACCTGATAGACACCGGCAGCCGCCGCATTGCCTTCATCGGCGGGCCGAACCACTTAGACATGGTTCGGCGGCGCAAGCACGGATACTTAGAGGCCCTGCGCGAGAACCGTCTGCCCATAGACCGCGAGCTGGTGGTGTGCAACACGATTGACTACCAAGTGGCCCTGGAAGCCACGGAACGGCTGCTGCGCCGCGACGACCGCCCCGATGCCATCCTGGCCTTCAACGACATCATCGCCTTTGCCGCCTTCACCGCCATCAAGCACTGCGGGCTGCGCATACCGGAGGATGTGGCCCTCATCGGGTTCACCGACGACGTGCATGCCGCCTACGTCACGCCCCGCATGTCGGCCATTGCCGACCAGTCGCACCTGATGGGCGTGACGGCCTGCCGACTGCTGTTGAAGAGCATAGCAGGCGACACGGCGGTTTACAAAGAAATAGTGCCGCAGCAGCTGATTATCCGCGACACGTCGGCCAAACAACGGAAGCCCAGACACCAGGCCCCCAAAAGGATTCTGAATAGCCCAACGGAATAACTGTCCGAATACCCCAAAAAAGAATATTCGACTATCAAAACCAACAAACCGTCAAGTAATGATACAAAACCAACAAACAGTCAAGTAATGATACGCAAGACCCTCACCACCCTCATACTGACACTATTGCCCGCCGCACTGCTTGCAGCAGTCATTCCCGACATGAAGTTCCGCCGATTGGACACCCGCGACGGACTGTCGAACTCGCAGGTGAACTGCATCTTCCGCGACTCGCGCGACAATATCTGGATAGGCACCGCCTACGGACTGAACCGCTACGACGGCTACCGCATGAAGACATTCTATTCCGACAAGAACGACACCACATCGATGCGCGACAACTATACCGACCAGATCATGGAAGACGGCAACGGCAAGCTATGGCTGCGCCAGGGCATGAACTACAGCGTCTATGACCCCGTGACGGAGCAGTTCGAGCGCAACATAGGGCGCGAACTGGAACGCTACGGCATCACCGAGGGTGTGGAGCGTGTGTTCATCGACAAGCACAAGAACATCTGGGTAAAGCTATACGAACAGGGATTCTTCATCTGCGACCCACATTCGCGTAAAGCGAAGCAAATCAAACTCGGGTACGGCAAAGGCGAGCTGAAGCCCAACTACAGCATTTCCGACATGAGAGACTATGCCGACGGCGTGCTGATGGTATCGTATAACGGCGAAATCGTGTATATGAACGGCAAGCGCGGCACCGTGGAGTGGGAAGACCAATGGATGCGCGAGCACGGCGGGCCGGAGAACACCAACTATCGCCTCTTTGTTGACCAGGAAAACAACTTCTGGGTACCCACCGAGCAGCACACCTATGTATATATGCGCAGCGAGAAGCGGTGGTACGACCAGCTGACGGAGCTGCTGCGCTCACGGGGCATCACCGACGTGCCGGAACAGCTGCTGATATGGGACATCCGTGTGGACCGCCACGGCTGGGTATGGATAGCCACCGACCACGAAGGACTGATTGTTGCCGACCTGAAGGGAGGACAGTGCAAAATATTCCGTAGCAACAAGCTCGACGAATCGACCATCTCCGACAATACACCCAAGCATCTGTACATAGACCCGACGGGCAGCGTATGGATAGGTACCTACAAGAACGGCGTGAACCAGTACGTAGAAGGCCACGCCAGCATCAAGAACATCGAGCTGGGCGACATCAATGCCGTGAGCGAAGACCGTTACGGCCACTACTGGTTAGGCACCAACGACCGGGGCATCATCGTCTATGACCCGCAAAGCGGCGAACAGCTGCACCATTTCACCACTGCCAACAGCGGCATGCTGGGCAACATCGTGGTGGGCACCTGCCGTGCCAGCGACGGCTCCATCTGGTTCGGTTCGTACAACGGCGGACTGACGCACTGTATATTACACGGCCCAGACCCCGCCCAGGCCACCATCGTAAACTATCGTGCCACCGGCGACCCCGATGGTCTGGCCAACAACAACGTATGGAGCATCACCGAAGACAAATGGCACCGCATCTGGATAGGCACCCTGGGCGGCGGCATACAGATGCTCGACCTGAAGACGGGCAAGTTCCGCACGTGGAACACCAAGAACAGCCAGCTGCCCAGCGACTACCTCACGTCGGCGGCATGGATCAAGAAGGGATGGCTGCTCATGGGCACCAGCTGGTACTACTGCTTCCTCAATCCCGTGACCGGCAAGCTGGCCAACCGCGTGATACCCGACAGCAAGGATGTCAGCGTCAGCACCCCCACCACGGTGTGCGTCATGGAAGACAGCCGCGGCCTCATCTGGCAGGGCAGCACGTCGGGAGCCGTGGTCTATGACCAAAAGACGGGACAGGTGGTCTTGCTCGACATGAAGAAAGGACTCTTCGGTTCGAGCGTGGCATCCATTGTGGAAGACAAGTCCCACAATATATGGGTGGTCACCGACCACGGTGTGTCGAAGGTCATCCCCCAGCGGCAGGACGACGGTTCGTGGCAGTTTGTGGTGCGCAGCTATACCAGTCGCGACGGGCTGCAGCAGGGCACGCACAACCAGCGGTCGGCCATGGTCACCCGCGACGGACTGATACTCATCGGCGGACAGGACGGTCTGGACATCATCAACCCCAAGGAGCTTTCACAGACACAGGGCAAGGAGCGCCCTATCTTCAGCGGTCTGCAGCTCTTCGATGCCGATGTTCCCGTAGGCAAACCGATAGACGGTCGCGAGATTCTTGACGAGGCATTAGACGTATGCCGCTCCATCACCCTGCGCCACAACGACCAGTTCACCATCCAATTAGGCAGCTCTGCCGGCAAAGTGAACAACCGCAAGCGCTTTGTCTATATGCTGGAGGGATTCAACGACAACTGGGTGCGCACGTCGGAGCTGAACCCCAACATCACCTACAACTCGCTGAGTGCCGGCAGCTATACGCTACGCGTGCGCATGCTAAACGACGACGGCACCTTCGGCAACGAGGAGTCCACGCTCGACATCACCATCCGGCCTCCCTTCTGGCGCACCTACTGGGCGCTGCTATGCTATCTGCTCTTGGCTGTCGGTGCCCTGTGGCTGCTGCACCGCTGGTACACCAAGCGCAACCGGCAGCGTATGGAAGCCGAGACGCTGCGCCGCGAGACGGAGAAGAAGCAATGGATGAGCAAGATACGCATGGAGATGGCCCACAACCATCCCATCGAGCAGCCGGCGGAACAGCCAGAGCCGCAAGGCATAGAGCTGCATACGGAAACAACCGACATGGTAGATTACCTTCGGCAATACTGCCGCTACTACAAGGTGCCGGCCGGCAAGCAGGCGAAGGTCAGCTTCGTGGCTGCCGCCCAGCAGGCGAACGTCTGTCTCGACACTGTGGTGTTCAGTGAGGCACTGACCATCCTGCTCAACAATTCCGTGCAATTCTCGCCGGGTGACTGCCGCATCAGCGTCGGTGTGGCGCGCACTGCCGACGACCGTGTACAGGTGCAGGTGGCCGACAACGGCATCGGCATCCATGACGAGTTCAAGGCCCACGCCTTCGACGCGATGAAAGGCGAAGAGGGCATCGGTCTGGACCGGGTCCACGACATCGTGACAGCCCACGGCGGCGACATCCGCATCGAGGACAATCCCGGCGGCGGCACCATCTTCGTCATCACCCTCCCCCTCGAACCGGAAGAGGTGATAGAAGATGCCGTCATGATGGAAGACGAATAACACATCCCGCGCAGCATATAGAAGACGAATAACATTACCTAAAACCGTAAATATAAATGAAAACACTGAGGGCATGGCTTGGCATAAGCCTATTTGCGGTGGCACTGTCTGCCGCAGCAGCAGATTATACCGTCAACGGACAGTACGTCACGATTCCCGTCAAACAGCCAGAGACAGACGGGGCAAAGGTGGTGCGCCTACAGGTGGTGGGCGACCGCATTATCCGTGTGCAGGCCACCTCTGAAGGCCAGCTGCCTGAGAAGCAAAGCCTGATGATTGTGCAGCAAACACAAAAGCCCCGTTTCGCTGTCAGCGAGAACGACGGCACCGTGACGGTGAAGGCCCAAGGGGTGACCGCCCGTGTGGACATCCGCACGGGGCGCATCGACTTCTACGACCAGGGCGGTCGCCTGCTGCTGAAGGAAGCCGAGGGCGGCAAGCGTTTCAAGCCCTTCCGCGTGCCCGACCGTGAGATAGGTGTCGATGTGGCCAAGGTGCCCGAGGCCCGGCGTCACGGTCTGACCTGGCGCATGCTGTTCGACAGTCCGAGCGATGAGGCCTTCTACGGTCTGGGGCAGCACCAGTCGGAAGAGCTGAACATGAAGGGGCTGAACGAAGACCTGTTCCAATACAACACCAAGGTCAGCATTCCCTTCGTGCTGTCCAGCAGGCACTACGGACTGCTGTGGGACTCGTACAGCTACTGCCGCTGGGGCAACCCCGACGACTACCTACAGTTAGGCCGTCTGTTCAAGCTCTACGACAAGCAGGGGCGCGAAGGCCACCTGACGGGCACCTATACCGACAAGGACGGGCGGTGCATCGTGCGCCACGAAGACTCGCTCTACTATGAGTACGACTGCCCTGCCGCATCCGAACTGGCCAACAGCACCGAGCGCGGCGGCATCAAGAACCTGCCGAAAGGCTTCAACCTGAACGGCTCTACCGTGGTCTATGAAGGCTTCATCGAACCCGCGAAAGACAAGCTGTATCATTTCATCCTCTATTATGCCGGCTACATCAAGGTGTATATCGGCGGCGAAGAGGTGGTGGCCGAGCGGTGGCGCACGGCATGGAACCCCAACACCTATAAGTTCCGCAAGCACCTGGAGAAAGGCCACCGCTACCAGCTGCGCATAGAGTGGCGGCCCGACGGCGGTGTGAGCTACTGTGGCTTGCGGGCCTCGGCACCCCACCGGGACCAGCACAAGCTCTCGGTATGGAGCGAGATGGCAAAGGACATGGACTACTACTTCATAGCCGGCAAGAACGCCGACGAGGTCATCAGCGGCTACCGCACGCTGACCGGCAAGGCCCCCGTCTATCCCAAGTGGGCTTTGGGCTTCTGGCAGAGTCGCGAGCGCTACAAGACCAGCGGCGAGATAGAGCAGACGCTGGCCGAGTTCCGCCGTCGGCAGATACCCATCGACAACATTGTGCAAGACTGGAACTACTGGCCCGAAGACCAGTGGGGCTCCCACCGCTTCGAGGCTTCGCGCTACCCCAATCCGCAGGCCATGATAGACAGTGTACACCAGATGGGCGGGCGCTTCATGATCAGCGTGTGGCCCAAGTTCTACTGCAACACCGACCACTACAAGGCCCTCGACGGCAAGGGATGGATGTACCATCAGGCCGTGGCCGACGACATCCACGACTGGGTGGGCCCGGGCTACGTCGGCTCTTTCTACGATGCCTACGATGCCGGTGCCCGCAAGCTGTTCTGGCAGCAAATGGACGAAAACCTTTACAGGCCCAACAGACGCTCCCCCCAGACCCTCCATCGCAGGGAGGGGAGTAATTCCCTTATCGACGCCTGGTGGATGGATGCCTCCGAGCCTAACGTCCGCGACTGCACGCCGATGTGGTATCGCAAGGCACTCTGCGGACCTACGGCCTTGGGCACCAGCACGGAATATTTCAATGCCTACAGCTTGGTGAATGCCGATGCCATCTACAACGGACAGCGCGGCGTCAACCCCCACCAGCGCGTCTTCCTGCTCACCCGCAGCGGCTTCGCCGGTTTGCAGCGCTACTCGACGGCTACGTGGAGCGGCGACATCGGCACCCGCTGGGAAGACATGCGGGCACAGATGACGGCAGGCCTCAACTACTGCCTGTCCGGCCTGCCCTTCTGGGGCATGGACCAGGGCGGCTTCTGCGTAGAGAACCGCTACATGCAGGCGCAGGGCGAATACGAGCGCACCGGCATCGAGAGCGAAGACCTGCGCGAGTGGCGCGAGCTGCAGGCTCGCTGGAGCCAGTTCGGCTGCTTCATCCCCCTGTTCCGCGTGCATGGCCAGTGGCCGTTCCGCGAAATCTGGAACCTGGCTCCCGACCGTCATCCCTGCTACCGTTCGTTTGTCTATTACGACAAGCTGCGCTACCGGCTCATGCCCTACCTCTACTCCATGGCAGGGTGGGTACACCTGACCGACTACACGATGATGCGCGCCCTGGTGATGGACTTCGGCGATGACCCACGCGTGCGCGACATCAAAGACCAGTGGATGTTCGGCCCGTCGCTCATGGCCTGTCCCGTGGGCTACTACAAGGCCCGCAACCGTTCGGTCTATTTCCCCGAGGGGCGCGGCTGGTACGACCTATATACGGGCGAAATGGTCATGGAGCGCGGCTCGCAAGGCGACAGCATAGCGGTGAATAGCCAATCAGACCATCGAAAATCCGTCAATCGTCAATTAATCGTCGATGCTCCTTACGAGCGCATCCCCGTCTATGTGCCCGAGGGCAGCATCATTCCCTTCGGACCCGCGCTGCAGTACACCGACGAGCGGCCTGCCGACACCCTCACGCTGTATGTCTATGCAGGGCGAGATGCCGACTTCACACTGTATGAAGACGAAGGCACCAATTATAATTACGAAAAGGGTAAGTATGCCACCATCGACATCCACTACGACGAAGCCACAAAGACCCTCTCCTTCGGCAAGCGGCAGGGCCGTTTCGACGGCATGCTGACGAAATGCTGCTTCCGGGTGGTGTGGGTGACGAGGGATGCCCCTCAACCGCTGGACATCGAGGGTGTGAAGGCACGCGAAGTGATTTACGACGGCAAGACTGTCAGTGTGACGCTATCCTGAGGTATCAAAAAAACAACCCGCACATATATATATAGGAAATGATTATCCGCATGTATCCGACAGACGGCCTGAAAGGGAGCAATGAGTAATTTCCGTGGAGAGGCCACTAATTTTCGTGGAGAGGCTGGTAATTTATTTGATCCGCAGACACATCATCGTGAGGTCGTCGTTGGGTTCGGCACCGCGGCGGTGCTGCTCCACGGCCTCGCGGATGGTTTCGACGGTCTGGCGGGCCGACAGTGTGTGCGTCTTGTTGACGATGGCCAACAGGCGGTTGTCGCCGAACTGCTGCTGCCGCGTGTTCTCCGCCTCGTTCAGTCCGTCGGTATAGACGAATATCTTCTTGCCTCTGATGTCGTCTATGCGCTCGCCCATATAGTCGAGCTGCGGCCACAGTCCGATGGGGGCATTAGGCTCTACGTCGATGAAGGCATTGTCTATCACGGGCGGGTTATGGCCGGCATTGCAGAAGTAGAGACGACCGTTGTCAAGGTTCACTTTTCCTATGAACATGGTGATGAACATGCCACTGTCGTTGTTCTCCGTCAGGTCGCTGTTCATCTGGGTGGCTATCTCGTGCGGCTTCAGGTGCTGCTTGGCCAGCGCACGGAACAGGCGGGCCGCCTGGGCCATGAAGAGCGAGGCGGGTATGCCCTTGCCGCTGACGTCGCCTATGCAGAAGTACAGGCGGTTGTCTTCGAGCAGATAGTCGTACATGTCGCCGCCCACGGCCTTGGCGGGCGACATCAGTCCGTACATGTCGATGTCAGGCCGCTCGGGGAACACGCGGGGCACCATCGACATCTGTATGTCGCGGGCAATGCGCAGCTCGCTGGCCATGCGCTCGCGCTGGGTGGTGTGCTCCTCCAGCTGGTCGTAGGCCTCGCGCAACTTCTGCATCTGCTGCTGGCGGCGGTGCAGATAGAATATCAGGTAGGCGATGGTCAGCAGCAGAACGGTGCCGACGGCCAGCATGATGACAAGGCGGGTGCGCTCCGTCTCCTGCTGGGCGGCCATCTTCGACTTGTATTCGTTCAGCCGTGCCACCTGTATGCTACGGTCCAGACTGTCGTTTTGCAGCTTCATGGCGGCATTGGCCAGCTCCATGGTGGCGTTCTCCAGCGAGAGTGCGGCAGTCTCTGCCTCCAGGCGTTGCTGCTCCAGTTCACTCTGTATGTGCTCCAGCTGCAGCTGCTGGTTGCTCAGCCGCAGGTTTTTGGCCTCCAGTTCCACGCGCCCCATGTCCATGGCTGCCGTCATCTCCATGAGCAGGTGGCTGTTGCGGAAGGAGTTGATGGAGTCGCGGGTCTTCATGTATTTCTGTTGTGCGATATAGGCGTTGCGGTAGTTTCCCTGGCGCTTATAGATGATCTGCTGTAACTGCAGGCGGGTCATGGGGGACGTTATCTTGTCCGATTCGTCGAGCGCTTCCTCGTAGCGCTTGTCGTTGATGAGTTTCCAGCACTCCACACGCGGGCCGTAGATGCCGTCGCGCCCAACCACGGCCTTCACCTTCTCACGCTCGGCATACACCTGGTTGAAGCGCTCTATGTATTCCTTGGCACCTATGGTATAGTTGCTCGTGTCAGCAATGGCCAGACACTTAATCGACAAGGCGTTCAGCCTGTGGCGCGGCTCAATGCCGGGTTCCTTCAGGGCTTGGTCGGTATATTTGATAGCTTCCAGCGGGTGCTGCTTGCTGTATTCCGTCTTGGCCAGTTCCAGAAAAGAGGCCACGGCATTCTCGTGCGGCAGATGCTGCTTCTGGTATTCGATGGCTTGCAGCAGGTGTTTCTGCGCCTCGTCGATGTTGCCCATCATGTAGAGAATGGCACCGATGACGTGGGTGCCCGAATAAATGCCGTACTTATGGTTGTGGGCGGCGGCATACTCCTGCATCTCGCGGGCCATTTGCAGCCCGCGGTTGCGCTTCATGCGGTTGGCCATGAAGTTGGCCTGATTGGCCCATGTGCGGTAGAACGTGCGCTCGTCGCCGGCCTTCAGTGCAAGCTCTTTCAGCCGGTTGGTCACGCTCATGAATTCGGCCTCCTGTGTCTTGCGCGTGCTGTACATGTCGTACATCTGCTTCTGCAGCTGCTTGATATCGTCAGAAGCGACAGCCTGGGCCTTGCCGGGGGTGGCAAGGCTCAGGCTGAGCAGCCAGAGGGCCAATGTCGTGAGCACTTTCAGGTTCATGTCTTGCGCAGTATCAGTTGCAAAGATACGACTAAAAGTGCAAAACACAAAGGAAAAGTGTTTTTTTTAACTAAAAACCTACCGGTAGCACTCGAAGATGCGGTCCACGGTGCTGCGGTTCATCTTTTCGGTGACGAGGCTCACCAGCGCCACGACGGGGAATCCGCCCACCATGGCGATGGCTCCGCAGTCGATGGGGTTGACGGGGTTGCCCATGAGCATGTTGACCACCGTGATGCCGACCCCCCAGCAGAAGCACGCCCACACCGACGCCGTGGTGACGCCGCGCCAGTAGAGACCGAGCATGAACGGGGCCAGGAAGGCCCCGGCCAGTGCGCCCCACGAGATGCCCATCAGCTGGGCAATGAACGTGGGCGGGTTGAGGGCTATCATCAGCGAGATGACGATGAAGAAGACGATGAGCACGCGCATCACCACCACCTTGCGGCGCTCGATGCGCTCGGCCACCTCGTCGTCGATACTGCCTTCCTGCACCTCGCCGGGCAGCGACTTCTTGTCGCGGTAGATGAGGTCGAGGGTCATCGTCGAGCTGGACGTGAGCACCAGCGAGGCCAGCGTGGACATGGATGCCGACAGCACCAGCAGCACCACGAGGGCTATGATGACGTCGGGCAGCGTGACGAGCATCGAGGGCACTATCGAGTCGAATGCCAGCCGTCCGTTGGGCAGTACGGGGGGCATGCCGAACAGGCGTCCGAAGCCTCCGAGGAAATAGCAGCCACCGGCCACGATGAAGGCGAAGACGGTAGAGATGATGGTGCCACGACGGATGGCGCTCTCGTCGGTGATGCTATAGAACTTGCCCACCATCTGCGGCAGTCCCCACGTGCCGAGCGAGGTGAGAATGACCACGCCGAGCAGTCCCCACGGGTCGGGTCCGAAGAGGTCGGCAAAGCCGCCGTTCGCCGCCGGATCGGTGTCGGAGGGCAGTGCTGCCATCTTCTCTACGGCCACGGTCAGCCCGCCCTGTGTGTTCAGCACGGCGGCAATGACGACGACGATGCCGAAGAGCATGATGACGCCCTGCACGAAGTCGTTCATGGCCGTGGCCTTATAGCCGCCGAGGATGACATAGACGGCGGTGAGGAAGGCCATGATGATGACGCAGTATTCGTAGGGGATGCCGAAGCCCATCTCGAACAGGGTGGAAATGCCTTTATACACGCCTGCCGTATAGGGAATGAGGAACACGAAGGCGATGATGCTGGCCACGACGCGCAGGCCCTGCGATTCGAACCGCGTGCCGAAGAAGTCGGGCATGGTGCGGCTCTCGATGTGCTGCGTCATCAGCTTCGTGCGGCGGCCTAACACGAGCCATGCCAGGAGCGAGCCGATGACGGCATTGCCCACGCCAATCCACGTGGACGACAGGCCGTATTTCCAGCCGAACTGTCCGGCATAGCCCACGAACACCACGGCCGAGAAATAGCTGGTGCCGTAGGCGAAGGCGGTGAGCCACGGCCCTACGGAGCGTCCGCCGAGCACGAATCCATCTACGCTGCTGGCCTGCTTGCGTGAGTATACGCCGACACCCACCATCACGGCCAAAAAGATGAGGGTCAGGATAATTTTTATAATCATTGTGGTTGCTTTTTTTAAAAGGGCGGGATAACGGGAAACGGGATTACGGGATTACGGGATAACGGGATAACGGGATAACGCCGTTGCCTTATTTCTTTTTCTTTCCGGTATAGTCGAAGCGTATCTGCATCTGCGCCATGATGGCGTGGTTGGCACCGTGGACGAACTGGCCGCCCTGGGTGTAGGTGCTCTTATAGACATACTGCAGCTGCACGCGGCACTTCTTGTAGAACCAGTATTGCAGACCGGCTATCACCTTGTGCTGGTCCATGCCCAGCGAGGTGTTGAAATTGAAGAAGTCGTAGCTGCCTACCACGTCGAAGCCCTTGCCCAGGGGCACGTTGCCCGTCACGTAGGCTCCGCGGCTGGTGGCGCAGCCGTCCTTGCCTTCTATGTATTCGCCGTGGAGGTTGAGGGCCTCCGACTTCCAGTCGGCACCCACCGACCATCGGTTGCGGCGGTAGTTGTCGCCAGGCTGGATGTCGGGGTTATAGACGGAGTTGGCCACGGCATGGCCGCGCCCTATCTGGCCCGTAGCCACCAGGTTCAGGCCGCTCACGGGGCGGTACTCCAGACGGGCTATGAAGTCTTTCTCCTTGTTGCCGTCTTTCTTGTTCACGCCCTGTCCGTTCATCACCTGCAGCTCATAGCGCAGCTTGCCGTTGTTGGTCTCGCCGAAGAGCGACAGTCCGAGGTCGCGGCCGTACTGCACGCCCATCAGGGGGTCGCTGCCGCAGCCGGCCAGGAAGGTGACACCCTCGGAATAGACGTCGATGGCCTCCATGGAGGTGGGCGACAGGGGGTTCTCTATCGACACGGCGTTCTTGAACTGGCCTAGGCGCACGGTCAGTGCCTTGTTGCGCGTGAGCCGGTAGTCGGTGTAGAACTCCTGCACGACGCTCGAGAAGTCGTGCATGAAGAGGAACGACCACCGGTCGGTAATCCTGGCATTGGCCCAGAAGATGACCCGCTTCAGCTCGAAGCTCTGCGTGTCTTCATGGCCCTTGTGGGTGTAGTTGAAACCGCCCTGGGCATAGCCGTGCAGCTCGATGCGGCTGGCCAGCTCGTCCATCACGCGGTTGATTTTGCTGCCGCTCTGCTCTTGGCCCATGGCGGCGGTGCTGCTCATGGCAGCGAGAGCCACGACAAGCGCGGCTTTCATCGTCATTTTTCTCATGATGCTTTTGTATTGGTACTTATTTCATTCTTTTTTGGTTTTGACAATATATTGCTGGTAATAGCTGATGAGCAGGGTCGTCAGCGGCAGGGCGATAATCATGCCAAGAATGCCCAACAGCGAACCCCAGATGGAGAGCGACAGCAGGATGATGGCTGAGTTGAGACCCGTCACGTGACCCATGATTTTCGGCGTGAGCACCGTGTCCTGAATCACTTGGACCACGGCAAACACGACGAGTGCTCCTAACAGGACGACCCAGAAGCTCTGACCGGTGTCGGCAGCCTTCACCACGGCCAGCAGGATGGTGGGCACGAAGCCCAGCAGCTGAAGGTAGGGCACCATGTTCAGCAGTCCGATGAACATGCCCAGGGCAATGGCCATGGGGAAGCCGATGATGAGGAAACCGATGCTGAACAGCACGCCTACGCACAGGGCCACCGTGGCCTGACCGCGGAAGTAGAGGTTCATGCCGCGCTCCACGTCGTCCACCAGCTTGACGGCATAGTGGCGGTAGCGCTCGGGCAACAGCAGCGGCCACCCGTGGGCTATCTCCTCATAGTCCAGCAGGATGAACAGCGTGTAGAGGGCCACCATGGTGAGCGAGAAGATGCTCGACACGATGTTGATCGACTGCACGATGACGTCCCACACTTTCGGCACGGTCTGCTTCACTGCGTCAACGAAGCCTTCCTGCGTGATGAGGGCCTTCACCTGGTCTTCCGTCACATGGTCGTGGATGAAGTCCTCGATCAGGTTAGGAATGTTGCTCATCATGGCATGGTTCTGAACATACGCCAACAGCAGTTCCTTCACCCGCAGGCCTTCGGTGAGCATGGGCGGAATCATGACCATGAAAAGCCCCGTCAGCACGGCACCCACAACGATGAATGCGCTCAAGATGCCCAGGATGCGGTACTTCATACGGCACCGGTACTGGAAAAACTTCACTAACGGGAACATCAGGTAGGCAGCCAGCCACGCCACGAAGAACGGCAGCAGCACCGAGCTCAGCCTGTTGAGCAGCATCACCAGACCCACCACGAGGGCTACTCCCAGCATGCCGCGCACAAAGCTGTCGAACGTAATCTCCTTCTGTGCCATTGTGTCCTTATAGGTTATATATTGTCGCCTGCAAAGGTAATAGAAAATATAATAAACGCCAAAAAAAAGTAAAAACAATTTACGGCCAACGGCAAATATTTACATTTTTGAAAGATGACACACCCGCAAAACAATCATTATTAGTGGCCTCTCCACGATCACCAAGAGCCTCTCCACGAAAATTAGTGGCCTCTCCACAAAAATTAGTGGCCTCTCCACGAACACCGGGAGCCTCTCCACGAAAATGAATGGTCTCTCCACACCTCTTGGCAAGTCCCGTCTTTTTGGTCGTATTTCTAATCCGACATCCGCGCAAAAATTCGCGATTTCATCGGGATTTTCTATACCAGGAAAACATCCCGCACATCCCGCACATCTCGCACGTAAAAAACTTTCAACAGCCCCAGAGCTTACGTGCGAGATGTGCGGGATGTGCGGGATGTCGGGATGTTAATAGTTATTATTATATTTAAAGGTGGACAAAACAATACGCTTTCTGCACGTTTTGTCCACCTGTCCACACCTCGGGCGGAAACAGTCACCATCGGTTCTGCTGCGCCTTGGTTTTTACCAAAATTTCCATTATAATAATTATTGTAGATGGATGCACCATACCAATGCAGCTGGTAGCAGTCGACAATAAGTTTTCGACAGCAAATATAGCAAATAAATCTGAAAGAAAAAGGGAAAGTCAAGAAAATGTTGTACTTTTGCAGCATAAACACAATCTAAAAACATTTCAACTTTAAATAGAAAGGGAAAAGACTATGAACATTTCAAAAAAGATGCAAGATGCGTTTAACGCACAAATCACAGCTGAGCTGTATTCATCAAACCTCTATCTCGAGATGGCCTTCTGGTTCCGCAAGGAGGGCTGG
>ODAI012674689.1_pt1 | contig 14539 bp, 16 predicted proteins | sample 1539321 | NCBI WGS metagenome assembly ODAI01 (sample SAMN02144231, study PRJEB22623) | gut metagenome | biome: sheep rumen | host: Ovis aries | place: New Zealand
AGAAGTTTAATAATTACTACCTTTGAGTGGCTATTAAAAGTTAGCCCGGCAATGCCGTTATCAAATTAAGTAAATAAAAGGATGGTACCGTCTTATAGACTCCTTATACCATCCTTTTTTTATTTGTAAAAGGGAGGTTTTTATGAGTAAAATAGAATTATTAGGTAACTATGATTTCACGCTAAAATATGAATTGAGCACATTATCGCGTAGAAATTTTATCGCGTATTTTTCAAAAACTGAGAAAGATATAATTAATACAATAAAGGAATGTGTTACAGAAGAAGATCTTGGATTTTTAGATATTCCATTAGATCTTAGTGATTATGATAAGTTAAAGCCTATGATAGAAAGCGTTAAAGATAATGAATACGCATCAATTCAAAGACATTATATAGCTAGACAATACTTAACATTTAAAATAATGGAACAAGCAAATTTAGATAAAGAGTATTCAATAAGTGATTTTAAAGAAAGCTTATATTCTGGTGATGTAGAGAAATTATATAATACTGATACACCATATGACTATCTTAGAATTGATAAAGAACTTAGAAAAAAAGCTAAGGATACTTCAACTAACGGAGATGCTAGAATACATTTCTTCTTAGATGAAGTTAATGACGAAACATTACAATTATGCATTAATGATTTATACGCTATTAGAGGTGAAGTTGGTATGTTAGGATACACAACAAAGGAAAGATTACCACTTGCCACAACCACAGGATGGGGTATTCAAGATATCCATGACTTTATGTCATATGAATCAAAAGAAAAACAAAAAGAATATTTAATATAAGGGAGGAAATATTATGATAAACATATTAGAAGATGAAAGATTAAAAAAATTAAACCATAGTTGTGCTCACTTAATGGCACAAGCAATTAGACATTTATATCCAGAAGTAAAATTTTGGGTAGGTCCAGCAATAGAAGAAGGATTTTACTATGATATGGATCTAGGTAATAATAATATTACAGAAGATGATTTCGAAAAAATAGAAAGAGAAATGAAAAAATGTTCTAAAGATAACAAAAGAATAGTTAGAAGAGAATTAACTAAAGAAGAAGCTTTAGAAATGTTTAAAGATGATCCATATAAATTAGATTTACTTTCTAGAATGGATGAAAATGAACAAGTAATTTCATGCTATTCACAAGGTGATTTCACTGATTTATGTCGTGGTGGTCATGTTGATACAACAAAAGAAGTAAAATATTTTAAATTATTAAAAGTATCAGGTGCATATTGGAAGGGTGATGCGAAAAATAAAATGTTAACTCGTGTCTACGGAGTATGCTTTGATACAGAAGAAGATTTAAATAACCACTTACAAATGCTTGCGGAGGCAAAAGAAAGAGATCATAGAAAAATAGGTAAAGATTTAGGTATTTATATGATGTCTGATTTAGTAGGTAGAGGTTTACCAATGTATTTACCAAATGGTTTCACATTATGGAATACATTAGAAAACTATATTAGAGATAAAGAAATCGCAAGGGGATATGTACATGTACAAACTCCACCTTTAGGTAATGTTGAATTATATAAAACATCTGGACACTTAGAACATTATAAAGATTCAATGTTCCCAATCATGGAAGTAGAAGATGAAGAATATGTACTTCGTCCAATGAACTGTCCACATCATATGGTTATGTATTCAAATGATCTACATTCATATAGAGAACTTCCAATTAGAATTGCAGAAATCGCAAGAGACTGTAGATATGAAGCATCTGGTTCATTAAAAGGAATCGAAAGAGTTAGAACATTTTGTCAAAATGACTGTCATATTTTCTGTACTCCAGAACAAATTGAATCAGAATTTAAAGGTGTAGTTGATTTAATTCTAGAAGTATACAAAGAATTAGGAATAAAAGAATATAAATTTGAATTATCATTAAGAGATCCAGAAGATAAAGTTAAATATCATCATGATGATGAAATGTGGAACTTAGCTGAAAATAAATTAAGAGAAGTATTAAAAGATTTAAAAGTTGATTATGTAGAAAAAATAGGTGAAGCTGCATTCTATGGACCTAAATTAGATGTTCAAATTAAACCAGCAGTAGGTAATGAAGTAACATTATCAACTTGCCAATTAGATTTCTGCTTACCAGCAAAATTTGATTTAAAATATGTTGATAGCGATGGTTCTAAAAAAACTCCAGTAGTTATCCATAGAGCTATATTAGGTACATTAGATAGATTTATCGCATTATACCTAGAAATGACAAAAGGAGCATTACCAACTTGGTTAGCACCTGTTCAAGTATCAGTTATACCAGTATCAAATGAATATCATTTAGAATACGCAAAAAAGGTAGTTGATAAATTAAAAGCTGCAGGTATCAGAGTTAACTTAAATGATAAAGATGAAAAATTAGGTTATCGTATGAGAGAAGCGCAAACTAAAAAAATTCCTTATACTTTAGTATTAGGTGATAGAGAGTCAGAAGCAAATACAGTTAACTATAGAGTATTTGGTTCACAAGAACAAACTTCAATCGACTTAGATGAATTTGTTTCTATGATTAAAAAAGTTATAGATGATAAAGAATTACTAAACAAGTAATTCTTTTTTAATAAAACTGAATTTATAATAAAATACTTTAAAAAAATATAGAATAATATTTAATAAAAACTATATACTTTACTAGGTGATATTATGATTAATAAAAATAGTATTTGGTTTTTAACACTATTTAGTTTAGTATTAGTTTTAAGTGTTTATTATATAACAATGCCAAATGATGTATTGTTAGAAACATCAAAAGTAAATGAAATAACAGAAGTTAATGAATTAGAAGAAAACGCTAGTTTAGTCGCACTAAGAGTAGAAAAAGAAGAAAAAGTATTAGAAGAACTAGAAAACTTAAATAATATATTAACAGATGTATCAAAAACATTTGAAGAAAAGAATACCGCGTATGAGAAAATGAAAAGTTTAAATGAGGTAAAAGGAGAAGAAAATAATTTAGAAAAGAAAATAAAAGATACATTTAATTTAAATTCAGTAGTAACCGTAGATGGTGATAATATCAAAGTAGTCGCTAGTGTATCAAAGTCAGATCCTACATTAGCTAATAGTATTATGAAAACTATTCAAGGTGAGTATGAAAATAAAATGTATATCAGTGTAAAATTTGAAAATAATTAGATATAAACCCTCACATATTATATATTCCTTCATAAAATAATATGAAATACCACCCATCTAGAAAGTGAGGGAATATGTTAAATAGTATATTAACTAAAAGAGAGAAAGAAGTATTTGATTTATTAGTTATGAATAATAGTACTAAAGATATATCTAAGATACTAAAAATAAGTGAAAAAACAGTAAGAAATCATATATCTAATGTAATGCAAAAATTAGGTGTAAAGGGTAGAGCGTCTGCAGTTATAGAATTATTAAGATTAAAAGAGATTTCATTATAAGAGGCATAACTACCTCTTTTTTTCATATATATTAATTAGGTGATATTATGCTCAAAAGAAGAGTAATAAGAAAAATACTAGTATCAACAGGCGCGTTATTCACATTACTTTTAATTTATTTAATGCCCACCAAAGTATCAGAACCAATATTACCATCATCTACATTACCAAATAACATTGAAAAATCATATATTTACTTATTAGATGATAATAATATGTTAGGAAGAACAAGTGTAGTTATAACTAATAAAGAATTAATACCAAAAGCAGAAGAATTAATAGAGATACTAATAAGTGGTGGAAAAGGTGAAAGTAGTATACCAAACGGATTTAGATCATTCATACCAAGCGACACTATAATAAATGGTATTACATATGACAATAAAACATTAAATATTGATTTTACAGTTGATATATTAAATATAAGTAGTGATTTAGAAATGCCTATGATAGAATCTATAGTATATACATTAACTGAATTAGATGAAGTAGATAATATAGTAATAACTATAAATGGTAATAACTTAAATAAATTACCTAATACTAATATGTTTATACCAATATACTTAAATAGAAAAATAGGCATAAATAAAATATATGATATTACATCATTAGATAATGTGTCATCTATAACTGAATATTATATTAATACATATAATGATAATACATATTATGTACCAGTAACTAAATACGTGAATGATGATAGAGAACGCATTAAAGTAATTATAGAAGATTTAGCTAGTAGTAATATGTATATGACAGATTTAATGAGTTATATAAATAGTAATACAAAATTATTAGAAGCTAATGTAGTAGATAATAAAATGGAATTAGTATTTAATAGTTACATATTTAATGATTACAATAAAAAAGAAATATTAGAAGAAGTTGTAGATATAGTATCATTATCCGTTAGTGATAATTATGATGTAGATGAAGTTATTTTCTATGTAAATAAAGAAGAAATTTGCAAAAGTGTATTAAAAACTATTGAATAATATTAAAAATTATTATATAATTAATGTGTTTCCAAATGAAGCACATGTCTCGGTAGCTCAGCTGGATAGAGCAACGCCCTTCTAAGGCGTGGGTCGGGGGTTCGAATCTCTCCCGGGACACCATTTAAGATAATAACCCTTTATAAGGGTTTTTATTTTGCAGTTTTGCAAATATAAAAATATATGATAATATATATATCCGAAAGAGGGGGATAATATGGTATATGTTATTAAAGATGGATATAAAGATGCGTTGCGTACCGAATTTGATAAGCAAAGAATGGCATCCAATTCTATGCGTGAATATGAAGAAAAGAATTTTCCTTCTCAAAAGTATTTAAAGTGGGTAAAAGAACAAGAGGAAAATAATAAAGTATTATCAGAAATCTTAGTTAAACAAAGATTTATAACTGAGCAAGATACAGTTAGTGAGATAGGTAATCATATTAAAAACAGTATTTCACAACATCTACATAATCCACATAATTTTATCATACCTAATGTTGGTAAAATAGATTATAATATTGAAGGAATCTTATTGATTAAAGGTATAACTAATGGTGAAAAAGGTATAGTAAGTAATGTTGATTTAACAAAAATAAGCGTTATTTTATGTGTATGTAGTCAAAAGGCTAAGTATTATGAAAGATGTACAACATTCTTTGAAAAACAAACAAAAGGATTAGATTTCAAAAAAGTAATTCAAGAAATAGGTAATCAAAAAATATATATTGCAAAGAATAATATTAAAACGAACATTTAGGTTCGTTTTTTTAATTTAAAATATGATATAATTTTATTAGGTGATATATATGTATAATCTTATTACAAATTTAGATAAATATATAGATGAAATAATATATTTGGATAATCAATTCTTTGAACAAGAATACATGTGGACAGATGAATATCAAAGAAAAGTATATGAAAGAAATAAAGATTCATTCATCGCGGTTACATATGACGATGAATTAATAGGCTATTTAAATTATTTAAATATAACAGATGATAAATATAATAGAATTAAAAAATCAAATAGAATTATAGATGAATATGAACTTGAAGATATAATTCCATTTACTAAAAATAATAATATAACAATTAACTCAGTAGTAATTGATAAAAATTATCAAAACTCAGATGTAATTAAATATATAACAAATGGATTCTTAAAAAAATTAAAAGAATTAGAAAATAGAGGATATCATATTAAATCATTAGATGGTACAGCTATATCTAAGGATGGTCAAAAATTCTTTAAAAACTTAGGTTTGGAAGAATATAAAGAATTAGAAGATGGTAATCATTTATATATTAAAGAAGATAATATTATATCTGATATGGAAGAAACTCTTAACAAATTAAAAACATCCTAAAAGGATGTTTTAATTTTATCTAAAATATTAAACTCTAAAGATATATTTTTAATATTATCAATATCTTCTTCTTTGATAGTAGCTTCATATATAACATTTAAATCAAACTCTTTATAAGTTACATTAAGATTCATATTATCAACATAACTAACCTTGTCATAAGGTATTATAAATCTAACCTTATAACCAATAACTAAATCTTTAAGTTCACTTAGTTTAACTAAATCATTAATACTATTCGCATACGCACGTACTAGTCCACCTGCACCTAATTTAATGCCACCAAAATATCTAACTACAACTGCAAGAACATGATCTAAATCATTCTTTTTAAGTATTTCTAATATAGGCTTACCAGCAGTACCAGATGGTTCACCATCATCAATAGCTTTTTCCTTACCATCTAATATATATGCATAACATATATGAGTCGCATCTTTATATTTATTCTTAATTTTATCTAACTCTTTATTAATAGTTTCTATATCATCAACTTTAATTAAATAGTTAATAAATTTAGATTTATTTATTTCTTTAATATCATCTATATTTTTACTAATAGTTTTCATGACATCACCATAATAATTATAACATATTTTATATTAACTTTTATTGAAAAAATAAACTATCTATGTTATTATCAATAAAGGTGATTTATATGAACTTACCAAATATGTTGGATGCAAAAAAAAGAAATAATGAAGAAACTAAACATATATATTTAGAACAAGAAGTATCAGATATGTATAAGAATAAAAAATATTTCTTAAAAACTTATGGATGCCAAATGAATGTACACGATAGTGAAGAAATCGCGTATATCTTAGAATCAGTAGGTATGACTAAGATAGATACAATCGAAGGAGCGGATGTAGTAGTACTAAATACCTGCGCAATTAGGGAAAATGCACATGATAAACTATATGGATTCTTAGGTAGATGTAAACATGAAAAAGAAACAAATAATCATGATTTAATTATATGTATATGTGGATGTATGCCTCAAGAAGAATCAGTCGCGAATGACCTAATCAAAAATCATCCATATGTTGATATTGTGTTTGGTACTCATAATATCCATGAACTTACTGATATGTTACTTAACAAAATGGATAATCAAAACATTAAAGTTTATTCTATGCAAGGTGAAGTATTTGAAAACGTTAAATATAAAAGAGATTCAAATATTAAAGCATGGGTAGATATTCAATATGGTTGTGATAAATTCTGTACATACTGTATAGTACCATATACTAGAGGTAAACAAAGAAGTAGATATTCAACAGAAATAATTAAAGAAGTTGAATGTTTAAAAGAAGCAGGATATAAAGAAGTAACATTACTTGGTCAAAACGTAAATGCATACGGTAAAGATATTGATGATATTTCATTTGCAGAATTACTTTCTAAAGTTGCAGATACAGGAATCGAAAGAGTTAGATTTGTAACATCACATCCTTGGGATTTTACAGATGACATGATAGAAGTAATAAGTAAGAAAGATAATATAATGCCTTATATCCATTTACCATTACAATCAGGTTCAGATAAAATACTAAAATTAATGGGTAGACGTTATACAAAAGAAGAATATTTAACTTTATTCAATAAATTAAAAAAAGCTATACCTAATTCTTCAATAACAACAGATATCATAGTAGGATTCCCAGGTGAAACTGAAAGTGATTTTGAAGAAACATTAGATGTAGTAAATAAATGTAAATATGACTCTGCATTTACATTTATCTATTCACCAAGAGAAGGTACACCTGCTGCCAAAATGGAACAACTAGATAAAAAAGTATGTGAAGAAAGATTATACAAATTAAATGATTTAATAAATAAATACGCGAAAGAAGCAAACGATAAATACTTAAATAAAGTAGTACCTGTATTAATAGAAGGTTTAAGTGAAAAAGATAAATCTTTAATGATGGGATATACTGATACAATGAAATTAGTAAACGTTAAAGGTGATTTATCTAATATAGGTAAGATAGTAAACGTAAAAATTAATGATGTAAAAACATGGAGTATGGATGGGGAAATAATTGATTAATTATTTCCTTTTATATTTAGATTTGCTATAATAATTTTAGGAGTGGTTTTTATGCAAAAAGTAGACATTAGTAAATACGTAGATTTAGAAATGGAATATTCATTAAAAGGTGGAAATGGTTATATGATACCTTCGAATGTAGTAAAAAGAATAATTGAATCAGAAATGGCTCTACCATATGAATACATTCCGATGTGCATAAATGATTCAAGAATTAGTTTAACTGAATCAAAAATTAAAAAATATTGCCTAAGAAACCTTTTAAAATATCATCCAGAAACATTAGAATACTATAGAAAAATGATATCTATATATAAACATAGAACAATAGAGTTATTAGAAATTATAGATTTATTAGGACGTATAAATATTGATTCTAATGAAAAAAATATTGATATAAGAAAATTAAATACTTTAGCGGAATATTATGATTTGATGATTAATCGTCATGGAGAAATATATTATAAAGATTTAGAAAGAATTCTTAACCCATTTCTATATAATATGTATAAATTGTTAAACTATAGTTTAGAAGCAAATGATATAGAAAACTATAGTAATAGTAAGACACAAAAAGATAACAAATATCCTACAACATCACTACAATCACGTGATATAGTTGATGAAGGATTAATACCACTTACTGAAAAGCAAAAGAAAATAATAATAGGTAATCAAAAAATAAAGAGTAAGGAGTAAATATGTATATAAATGATAAAATATTAGTAGGAAAAGGCGAAAAAGAAGCATATCTATTACCAAAAATGGCAAATAGACATGGCTTAATTACAGGAGCATCAGGATCAGGAAAAACAATAACATTAAAAGTTTTAGCGGAATCATTTTCAAAAGCTGGAGTACCAGTATTCTTAGTAGATGTAAAAGGTGATTTAGCAGGAATGCCATATGAAGGAGATATGGAAGGAATATCTAAAAGAGTAGAAAAATTAGAATTAAAAGATTTTACTGTGGATAAATTTCCTACTATGTACTATGACACATTCGGCAAACTAGGTCATCCAATTAGAACTACAGTATCTAGTGTAGGTGCACGTTTACTTTCAAGAATGCTAGATTTATCAGATACAGGAGAAGAAGTATTAACAGTAGTATTTAAAATTGCCTCAGATGAAGGTTTAGAATTAATAGATTTAAAAGATTTAAATTCTATGTTATCTTACGTTAATAATAAAAGAGTAGAATATTCAAAAGAATATGGTAATATTTCGCCACAAACAATCGCATCTATAAAAAGAGCAGTAATAACATTAGAAGAATCATCTGGTAATTTATTCTTTGGTAAACCAGATTTTGATATTAGAGACTTTATGCAATACGATAATAGAGGATATGGTTACATAAACGTATTAGATGCACAAAACCTATTTAAAACACCAACAACATACGTAATTATGTTGTTATGGTTATTAACTACCATTTATAATGAATTTCCAGAAGTAGGGGATTTAGATAAACCAAAATTAGTATTCTTCTTTGATGAAGCACATCTAATATTTAGTGAAATGAAAGAAAGTGTAATTAAGCAATTAATCCAAATAGTTAAATTAATTAGATCTAAAGGAGTAGGATTATATTTCATATCACAATCTCCATCAGATATTAAAGATGAAGTGTTATCACAATTAGGTAATAGAATAGAACATGTACTAAGAGCTTATACACCTAAAGATGAAAAAGCAATTAAAGCTGCAGCAGAAGGATTTAGAAAAAATCCTAAGTTTGATACAGTAGAAGCAATTAAATCATTAGGTACAGGTGAAGCATTAGTGTCATTTCAAACTGAAAAAGGTGAACCTAGCATCGTAGAAAAAGTAACAATATTACCACCACAAAGTAGGATGGGAACTATAACTATAGAAGAAAGAAATGATCAAATAAAGAATAGTAGATTGTATGGTAAATATGATAATTTAGTAGATCATGAATCAGCATTCGAAAAGATAGAAAAAATAAATGCAGCAGAAGAAAAACAAAAGGAAAAAGAAGAAAAAGCTAAGAAAGAAACAAAGAAAACTACTAAAAAGAAAACTAAGACAAATACCACAGTAAAAAGATATGGTAGAAGAGCAGTTAATAAAACAATAGATAGAGTGGTTACTAAAGTAGTAAATGCAATATTTAAAGGGTTATCAAAATAACCCTTTTAATTTGACAAAAATAGTAAATAATGTATAATAAATACTTGTTTACAGGGAATATTGAGGTGATTATATGAACTTAATATTAGAAAAAACAATAGAAGTAGTAAATAAAAACCTAAAAATTTATAGAGATAGATTTAGTATAAAAGAAAAAACTTCTAAAAAGTATAATATGCCAATCTATCCAATTATTATAGATGAACCTAAAAAAGAAGAAGTAGAGTATATCGAATTAGATGATAAATTTGATAATAAATTAGTATCATTAACATTTGAAGGAAGAATAACAGAATATACAAAACCAATAATAGATTTATTACGCAAAACAGATAGTAACGCAACATGCTTTATATCAGGTATGGATGCCTTAGCGAATGATGACATTATCAAAGAAATATATAATAATGGTAATGAAATAGGCCTACAAGGATATTCAGATACACCATTTACTAAAATGCCATTAGATGATATCGGTGGTTCAATAGTTGCTACTTATAATATGTTAAATAGTTTAGGAGTTAATCCAACTAACATAGTAAGACCACCACAAGGTAAATTAAATGAATCAGTAAAAGATCAAATAAACGCTCCATTAGTATTATGGAATATTGATTCAAAAGATTTATTGAGTTCCAAAGAAAATATCAAAGCAAATATATTAAATGATATTGAAGAAGGTTCAATAATTAGATTACATTATACAGAAAATACATTAGAAGTTTTAAAAGATTTAATACCTGAATTAAAAAAACAAGGATATAGATTTGTAACATTAAATGATATGAATAAAAAATATTCTAACGTCTTTGTACCAGGTAAAGTATACGCTAAGATAAAACAATTAGCTGCGTAAAATAGTATTTAAAAATACTATTTTTTTTTGTACATTTTTTTATATAGTCGCATAAACTAGATTGAGAGGTGAAAAGTGTGGCATCATATAAAGAAATAGTAACTAAAGCTATCGTAGGTAAAGGTAAAAAGTATTTTAAAAATACTTATACAATTGATACAGAATTAACACCTACAACAGTTTTAGGTTGTTGGGTAATAAATCATAAATTTAAAGGATATAAAACAGGAAAAGAAATAGGAGTAGATGGATCATATGATGTAAATATATGGTATTCATATGATAATGATTCCAAAACATCAGTTATAAATAAAACAATAAATTATAATGATTTATTTAATGTTAAAGTAAAAGAAAATACTGATTTATCAGATAATACAGATATAATAGTAAGAACATTAAAACAACCGACAGTATCTAAAGTAGATATAGATGGTAATAGTATTACATTTAACATAGAAAAAGAATTAGGAGTAGAAATAGTAGGTGATACTAAAGTAAAAATAGCAATTGAAGATGATGAAGAACCATGGGATATATTAGAAGACGATAACATCGAAGAAGATATTAAAGAGATAGATGAAGTGCAAGATAATTATTTATAGGTGTCAACCAAAAAGTGTTGACACTTCTTTTTATATGTGATATACTTTATATCAAGAAACGGAGGAATTAAAATGGCAGTAAAATTAAGATTAAAAAGAATGGGAGCTAAAAAAAGACCTTATTACCGTATCGTAGCAGCAGATTCAAGATCACCAAGAGATGGTAGATTTATTGAAACAGTTGGAACTTATAATCCAATTACAGTACCAGCTGAAGTTAAAATTGATGAAGAAGTTGCATTAAAATGGTTAGGTCAAGGAGCTATCCCAACTGATACAGTTAGAGCAATCTTTAGTAAACAAGGAATCATGAAGAAATTCCATGAATCAAAAAGCGTTAAAGCTGAAAAAACTACTAAGAAAGTAGCTAAGAAAGCTGAACCAAAAGCTGAAACAAAAGAAGCTAAAAAACCAGCAGCAAAGAAAACAACAACAGCTAAAAAAACTACTAAGAAAGAGGCTAAGTAATTATGAATTTAGTTGAATTAACAGAATATTTAGTTAAATCATTAGTTAGTAATCCAGATGCAGTTTCTGTAAAAGAATTTGCAGGCGATGAAGGAATTGATGTTGAAGTTATCGTATCTGAAAATGATATGGCTGCAGTAATTGGTAAAGGTGGAGCTACTGCAAACGCTATTAGAACTTTAGTTCAAGCAGCAGCGTATACTAAAAAATTACCAAGAGTAAGAATTAATATCGATTCAAAAGAAGCTTAATGCTTCTTTTTTTTCTTTTTTATGATACAATATTATAAGAATAGGTGAGTATATATGAAGAAAAAAGGTTTCACATTAATAGAATTATTAGCGGTTATAGTAATATTAGCAGTATTAGCCTTAATATTAACACCAATGATACAGGATTTGATAGCAAATGCAAGTGAAGCAGCATTTAAACAAACAATAAACGGTATACTATCATCTGCAGAAAACTATGTAACATCATATTCTTTGGATAATAACGGGACTGAATTAACATATCCAGTAGTTTTTACATGCGATGGAGTAGAGTGCAAAGATGAAAATAATAATAAATTATTATTTAATGGAAAAGTACCAGTTTCAGGTACAATCACAATAACAGAAACTAGTATAGTAGCAGAAAATCTATGTGATGAAAAACACTGTGGATCTGGAGCAAAAGATGCTTTAATAGTATCGGGTGGAGGAACCACTACACCATCTCTTGCTATAGGAACAGAATGGAATTTTAATTATTTAAATCCAACAAAAATTGTAAATAACTATCCTGTATATGAGTTTAATTATATTGGTGAAGTAACAGAATTTAAAGTACCCGAGACAGGTACATACAAATTAGAAGTATGGGGAGCTCAAGGTGGATCATATAATGATACATATCGTGGAGGATATGGTGGATATTCCACAGGTGAAATAAATTTAGAAAAAGGACAAATTATATATGTAGCAGTAGGTAGTCAAGGTTGCTCAGGTGCAAATAAAAATATTTGTGGTGGTTATAATGGTGGTGGTTCAGCCAAAACAATGAGTAATTCAGATTATGCCGGAGGTGGCGGAGGAGCTACACATATGGCATTAAATAATAACTTAGGTGAATTAAAAAATTATGTAGATACCAAAGAAGATGTAATAATAGTTGCTGCTGGCGGCGGTGGAGCATATTATTATACAAACTTTAATTCAGCAGGTGGAGAAGCTGGTGGATTGACAGGTGGTGTAGCACCTACTGGTACTTGCTCTGGTAGAGTTTTGACTAATGGAGCAGCAGCAACTCAAACTACTGGTGGAGAACCAAATATCTGTGGTGATATCATTACTGGTTCTGGAACATTTGGTCAAGGTAGTGATCGTTCTGATTGGGCATCTGGTGGCGGCGGCGGCTACTATGGTGGCGGTTTTGGTTATGCACACGGCGCAAACGGTGGATCAAGTTATATCGGTTCATTAAGTAATGCTAGTACTAAAGCAGGAAATGAATCAATGCCTACACATGATGGAACATCAACAATGACTGGTAATAAAGGAAACGGATATGCTAAGATAACGTTATTAAAAAATACTGCTGATATTGCTAACCAAAATGCTCTTAATGTTGAAAATCAAGAATTTGTTGTACCACAAACAGGTACATATAAATTAGAAGTATGGGGAGCCCAAGGTGGTTCATATACTGAAACATATCATGGTGGATATGGAGGATATTCAACTGGAGCGATTAATTTAACAAAAGGTCAAACAATTTATATAAATGTCGGTGGACAAGGACTTAGTGGTACAGCTCATACAAGAGGAAATATGGGCGGTGGCGGCTATAATGGTGGCGGAGATCGTTCAGGATGGAATGGATGTTCAAGTTGTAACTATCAATCATCAGGTGGTGGCGGAGCTACACATATAGCTACCGTATCAGGAGTGTTATCATCTTTAGAAACTTATAAAGGAGTATTATCAGAAGATGAAAAGTATTATATATCGAATGAGATAATTATCGTTGCTGGCGGCGGCGGTGGAAACGGATATGCTGATTCTGGAAGTAATACCAATTTTACTGGTACAGCATCAGGCGGTGGTTATAAAGGTGTAACTGGTAATACATACCACGGCGGCTTATCTGGTACAGCCGGAACACAAACAACAGGATATGCATTTGGTACAGGTCGAAGTGGACCTGAAGGCGTTGATGATGGCGGTGGCGGTGGCTTCTATGGTGGCCATTTAGGATATAATGGAGCCGGTGGTGGTTCAGGTTATATTGCTAATCCAAATTTATCTGATAAAGTAATGTATTGTTATGGTTGTGAACAAGAACTTGAAAATAGTGAATTATATACGATTTCAACAACAGGTTCTTCAGCAGATAGAACTATATGTCCAGATGGTGTATCCAAAGATGCAGTAAGTAAATGTGCCAAAAAAGGCAATGGTTATGCTAAAATAACATTAATAAAATAATACAGGGAACTGTATTATTTTTTTGTCTTATATGATACAATATTATAAGAATAGGTGATTATATATGAAGAAAAAAGGGTTCACATTAATAGAATTATTAGC
>ODAI011995964.1_pt1 | contig 14538 bp, 15 predicted proteins | sample 1539321 | NCBI WGS metagenome assembly ODAI01 (sample SAMN02144231, study PRJEB22623) | gut metagenome | biome: sheep rumen | host: Ovis aries | place: New Zealand
AAGGTGGACGAGTTGCAGCTGTATCCGCTCAGTTTCCGGGAGTTCCTGCTGGCGACGGACAACGAACCGCTGGTGGACCTGCTGGATCGTCTGGACTGGCCGCTGATTACCACCTTCAAATCCAAATACATCGACCTGCTGCGCCAGTACTACTACGTCGGCGGGATGCCGGAGGCCGTGGCCGCCTACGTTGAGCGGGGCGACTTCGCCGAGGTGCGCGCCATACAGAACGCGCTGCTGGCCGCCTACGAGCAGGATTTCTCCAAGCACGCCCCCAACAACATCGTCCCCCGTCTGCGCATGGTATGGCAATCCATCCCTGCCCAGCTGGCGAAGGAGAACCGGAAGTTCATCTACGGCATGCTCCGGGAGGGAGCCAGGGCCAAGGACTTTGAGGTCGCGCTGCAATGGCTGGCCGACTGCGGCCTGATCCACCGGGTCCATCGCGTCTCCAAGCCGGGCATGCCGCTGAAAGCCTATCACGATCTCACTGCCTTCAAGCTGTATCTCCTGGACGTAGGCCTGTTGGCCGCCATGGGCGACATCGACGTGCGCACCCTCCTGGGTGGAAACGACATATTCGTCGAGTTCAAGGGCGCACTCACGGAGCAGTACGTCCTCCAGCAGTTGATCGCAGAGGTCGGCGTCACACCCTATTGCTGGTCCTCCGAGCACGGCACCGGCGAGATCGACTTCCTGTTCCAGATGTCCGGCACCATCGTTCCCCTGGAGGTCAAGGCCGAGGAGAATCTCCGCGCCCGCAGCCTGCGCAGCTTCAACGAGAAATACCCCGGCCTGCGTCCCGTCCGTACGTCTATGTCAGATCACAGGAAAGAAGAGTGGATGGAGAACTGGCCGCTGTATGCGGTTGGTGACTTGATATAATATGTAGTGAATTATCGGAAGGCCCAAATTAACTCTCTATACGTAGTTGCTTTATGTGCTTAAGTCAAGTATAATATCATTGGTTTTTTATATTAACCAGAGGGCTGGAGAATCAATACTATAATATGAGTAACGGGGGCTATTATGGCAAGCAAAGTCATGTCCTTATTGGAAGAAGAAACGGGCGGGAAAAGTTACCGCGCGTTTAAGTATGGCCTTGATCATGCAGATCGCCCATCCATTGATTACAGTGAAGACGAAGTGATATGGCTTGAGATGGCTGAAACCTCTCGACCGAGGCGATATGTTTCCTTGGTAAAGCAAAGCCGGGATGTGCTCGTCAGTGGTACGCAGCTGTTAACATATTTTCTTGATGGGTCGAGGCGTGTCTTTAAGGTGGACGATATGGCCTATTCCCATTCAGGCGGAAGAAATGTGATATATCCCATTATTGCTGGCCAGATCGGTATTGGATGCACCAAGAGGATAGATCGAGTATTGAGTAAAGAGAAATTCTTTCAGGAATTTGTGATCTCTATGCCAGATATCGCAAATGCAGATGGAAAGGCAGGGTATTTTCCGGCCTTAGCAAAGAAACTAAATGCCTGTCAATCGTTGAAAAATGCAAGAATACAGTTTTCGACGATACTCCCCTATAAAACGGCAAAGGATTCGGGAACAAAGTTTGAGGATAAAGCTACTGCCTGTGTCCAGGAACGGATGTCTATTCGTGAAAGAGAAATGGTGGCTGAACTTGTACGCGAGCACAAATTAGGTCAGGATAATTATTTGGTTAAAGATGGGTCTTTGGAATACAGGCCGACAAAAGAAGATCGTGCTGATAAAAGGACATACCAACAGTTTAGGAACAATTATAACTATGTTCTGGGTGTATCTAAGAACTTTAACCCTGAAGTGTGCAAAGATATTAACAGGAAATCAAATCCTGGGTATATAGCCGACCTTCCTCTGTACCATAGAACGCCTGTTGCATGCTTTAGTAATCCGGAATTATTCGGAGACGTTAAATTCGCAGTATGGTATATACGGATTCGTGATGTGAAGAAAACAAGGACTGCATTCGATGGCATAGTAAAAGTTGAAAAAATGCTGGTAACCCGAGAGGAAGAGGAGAAAGGCATTGATAGTGAATTAGTAGATGTACTCAGCTCAAATATAATAAATGAGCGTAATCCCGTCTGCTATGGATCAGACCTAAGATGGGCAAATCATCTATACCCGATGTATCTTACAGAGACGTATGTTAAATCACGATATCTGAGCGCCGAGAGTTTTTTACATCTGTTTTAGGAGGTTGAAGGATATGACAAAGCTGATCGGTCGAGTAATGGCTACCGAGAAGGCTCCAACAACGATGGATAAATTCACGTTTTGGACCAACTCAAATCTAAAGCTCCATGCCTTTGATATTGTGAAGGTTCAGCACATAGAAGGGTCATATACCTTCGGTGTGATTGAGAATATCTCACATATAACGGATGCACAGAGTTTCTTAACAAATTTCATATCCAGCGACTTTGGCGATGAAACCATTGAAGAACCGACGTTACGTATAGGAATGAATTATGTTGAAGCAGCTGTATCCTATAACAGCAAGGGAATCTATACCCCTGTGCATAATAATGCACAAGTCTATTTGGCAAGTGCAGAAGAAATAACAGCTGCGCTTGGCTTAAAAGATGTCGAGAACCCACTGGTATGTGGTGCTCTGAAAATGTATGAAGGAACGGAAGAAGAGATCACACTTCCTGTGCATCTCAATTCACAGTTTATTCTCGGTCCAGAGGGAGCACATCTAAACATTTCAGGAATCTCTGGCCTGGCATCAAAGACGTCCTATGCCATGTTTTTGATGAAGGCAATACAGGAAAGCTATATGAGTGAGGACGCTGATCCCGACGAGAGCGTGGCCTTTGTCATTTTTAACGTCAAGGGGCGTGATCTCATGGCGATCCATAGGGAGAATGATTTTGAGAAAGATACGCACGGCGAAAAAGAACGGGTCTACCAGGAGTATATTGATATGGGATTAACTACAGCCCCTTTCTGCAATGTGAAGTATTATATTCCATACTATCCCAGCTCATCGGCCAAGCAAACAACATATTTATCTGCCGATGACGTTAGCGATTATTGCGAAGATGACAGGATAAAAAAGTTCAAGTATACCTATAGTGACGATAAGGAAAGTATAGAAATGCTGTTTGCAGATATCGATGATCCGCAACAGACAATGGAATCTATCATCAGTAAGATTATTGATGATAATGATCCCGATTTTGGCTCTTCGGTAGGAACATGGCAGGACTTTCTGGATAAAGCAAATGAATTATCGCAGAAGTCCCAGCCTCAGGGGAAAGGGAAAACTACCCAATCAAATGAGATTTCTGTGCTGAGTTGGAGGAAATTCAAGCGGATTATCAATAAAGCGATTAAGAATGATGATATGTTTGGTAATCGTGTAGATAATACAAAAGGAGAGTGTCGCTTGGCCGACGAGCTCAAACATATTCGCCCAAATGATGTTTGCGTTATTGATATTGCGAAATTGCCGGAGGATAAACAGGCCTTTGTATTTGGTGATGCTATCCGCACGATTTATAACTTAAAGCTTGGAGAGTATGATGGGGAAAATAGGGTTGCACCTCCAACGCGAATTGTTGTCTTTATTGACGAGTTAAATAAATATGCGTCAAAGGATACGCCCAAGGCGTCACCTATTCTTCGGGAAATCCTGGATGTGACGGAAAGAGGAAGATCGCTTGGTGTTGTGCTCTTTGGAGCCGAGCAGTTCAGGTCGAATATCCATCAGCGCGTTACAGGAAACTGTTCTACACATGCCTATGGGAGGACCAATAGTATCGAGACTGCCAGTAAGGATTACTCCAGCTTGCCGTCAACATATAAAAACATGTTGACCCGGCTGGAACAGGGAGATTATCTAATTCAGAATCCTATCTTTAGGTCATTGTTGAAGATAAAATTCCCGAAGCCCATCTACAAGCAGTTTAAGTGAGGGAACGAATCATGGATGATTATGTCTTTGGCGCTAATATTATAGAGAATCTTACCACAGGTATGTACCGAGACTCGCGTGTTATCTACCGTGAGTATATTCAGAATGCCTGCGACCAAATTGATATTGCCCGTTCCATAGGCTTGCTTTCGGATGGGGCAGATGAGATATACATTCAGCTTGATGAAAGCGCGAGAATAATCACCATAACGGATAATGCTACAGGCATTCCAGGTGCGCGATTTAGGGAAACTCTTGCCAATATTGCGGATTCCAACAAGCATATTGGCGAGGCGAAGGGTTTCCGTGGAATAGGTCGCCTATGCGGGCTGGCATATTGTCGTGAACTGGTATTTTCATCGAAGGCAGCAGGAGAAAACGAAATCTACAGTCTGAGATGCGATGCAGAGAAAATGAGGGTTTTAATTGATAGGAACAACCGAGGTGAGAAAATCACTGCATCGGAGATTCTAAATCAAATTTATACTTTCCAGTCGCCGCAAAAGACCAAGAATACTGAGGAACACTGGTTTAAAGTTGAACTTATTGATGTGAATCCTGAAAATCGAGATCTATTGGATTTCCAGAACATAAAGGACTACCTTTCTTTCGTTGCACCTGTACCGTATCAAAATACGTTCATTTACCGTGGAGAAGTATACAGGCACGCAGAAGCGATAGGGTGTCCTGTGTGTGAGTATAATGTGTACCTCAATGGAGAACAGGTTTTTAAACAGTATAAAACACGGTTCAAAACCAGCAAGGGAGAAGACGAGATATTCGCTGTTCAATTCAAAGATTTCTACGACGATTCCGGTGAACTGATTGCCTGGTCGTGGTTTGGATTATCACAATTCAAGGCAGTAATTTCAAAGGAATGCGCAATGAGAGGCCTCAGGCTTAGAAAAGAAAACCTCCAAATTGGGGATGATGATGCACTAAAGAAACTTTTTAAAGAGGATAGGGGATGCCATTACTTTGTCGGCGAGGTATTTGCAGTGGCGAAGAACCTCATTCCCAACTCTCAGAGAGATTATTTCAATGAGAATGAAGGCCGGGTAGTATTTGAGCGTTGCATTAAGCGATATTTCAATGAAGTGTTGACAAAGCTGTATCGTGATGGTTCTGCGATTAATAGTGCCTTCGGTAAGATTGAGAGTTATGAGAAAAAGGAGACTGAGTTTCATCAGAAAGAACGCGAAGGCACATTTATTGATGACGACCATAGGGAGAAAGCAAAGCAAGATCTCGACCAAGCGCGTATATTGGCTGCAAAAGCGTCGCAGGAGATTGAGAAAAAGAAAGAAAAATCCGGAGATAACCCTGACAGCCCTGTGGTAAAAATCATAGACCGTATAGAGAATGAAAGAAGGAAGAAAACAAAAGAAGGGAAAGGGAAGGGAAAGGTTGATAAACCTGATAAAAAAGTTGATAATGGAAAACCAGGGAAAACCCAGCACCGAACCGACAAGCTCACTTCTTTAAGCGGGAAAGAGCGAAAACTGGTGTCAAGGATTTTCAGCGTTATTATATCTGCGACGGATGAGAATACAGCGGAAGCTATTATACAGAAAATTGAGGAAGAACTAAAATGAACCGTAAGGTGCTCCTAATAGAGCCAAACTATAAGAATAAGTACCCACCAATGGGTCTGATGAAAATTGCCACATATTTCCGGAGGTGTGGTGACGATGTCAGATTCTTCAAAGGCGACTTAAAGGAATTTGCGGCGAGACTGTTGTGCGAAGAATTCTACCAGGAAAATCCAGAAATCCGTCTGGCAAAATACTTTCCAAGCATCATTGCCTTTATTCGTACAGGAAAGCATACTCATCTTGAAGCCATTCCTGACTTCATGATGACACAGTTACAAATAAATGTTGAATACTACCACAATAGATATCGGAAGCAGGACTATCCGAAATTTGATATCGTTGGGGTTACTACATTATTCACTTTTTATTGGAAACAGACGATAGAAACGATCAATTTTGCCAAGCATTTCTGTGCCGACAATGGACGTATGCTTGTAGGAGGCATAGCAGCGTCCATATTACCTGAACAAATGTACAAAGACACAGGAATAAGGCCACATGTAGGATTGTTGGATAAACCCGGCGTTTATGATGAGGGAAATACTGATATAATCGATGAATTACCGCTGGATTATTCCATTCTCCATGAGATTGATTATGTCTATCCCGCAAGCAATGCTTATTTTGCTTATATGACGAGAGGGTGTCCCCGGAATTGTGCATTCTGTGCGGTAAAGACATTGGAACCAAACTATAAAAACTATATTGGTATTCGAGAGCAACTGCGGTACGTTGATGAAAACTTTGGTCGAAAGAAAGACCTTCTCCTCATGGATAATAACGTATTTGCTTCGAGTTCTTATGACAGAATTATTGATGAAATATTGGAATGTGGATTTGAAAGAGACGCAAGGTATGTACCTTCAAATGAATATGAAATTGCAATAAAAAACATAGAACGTGATTACAATCCGAGAGCGTATAAAAGGGTTATCATAGATATATATGAGGCTTATGCTTCGAAATTGTCAGAAGATGAGGCTGGAGAGTTCTATCTCCAGAGGGAGAGATTGGGATTATTGTATGCAGAAACAGCAACACGAGGAGCTATTCTTGAATTTGATAATACATTCCGGAAAAAGTACAATGCCACTTTTAAGCCTGCACGCAGGGTTAGATATATAGATTTCAATCAAGGCCTGGATGCCAGGCTTGCTACAGATGAAAAAATGCGGAAATTAGCGGAGGTAAATATACGTCCGTTGAGAATTGCTTTTGACCATTATGAGCAAAGGGATACTTACTGTAGAGCTATTCGGCTGGCAGCAGAACATGGAATTACAAATCTTTCCAACTACCTGCTTTATAACTTTGAGGATGAACCGGATGAATTGTATTATCGAATGAGAATAAACGTTGATCTATGTGAGGAATTGGGTGTTGCAATATATTCATTCCCCATGAAATATCACCCGATAAGTGACCCCAAATACTATAGTAATCGTGATTTTATTGGAAAGCATTGGAATAGGAAGTTTATCCGTGCTATACAGGCGGTGTTGAATTCCACAAAAGGGAAAGTAGGACCGGGGCTTGAGTTTTTCTGCCAGGCATTTGGACGTGACATCGGTGAATTTCATCGGCTGCTTTGGATGCCGGAAGAGTTTATCATATTCCGTCGGAAATACGATGCTGAGATGCGTGAAAGGCTGGCAGAACGATATCAATCTTTTTCGGAAGATGACAATGACTTAGCCAATGAGTGGTGGGATGCTTTTTGCAGGTTAAGTCCGGAAAAGCTGAAAATCGCAAAAGCAATAATAGCAAAGAATCGCTTCGGCGAAGGTGATTATGAATGTGATGACCCTGAGATTCTGAATGTCCTTAAGTATTATACGATTGAATATAAGAAGGATCATTGTCCGTTGCTATGACGCGTGCGAAACAGGTTGTATGGGTTACATACGAAAAACCCCGTCCGTATTGCTTCAATCAATTTGAATGTGGGGAGTGGGAAAATGAATCTTACCGAAATGAAGGCTATTCTTGGACGGATAGGCGAAACAAACGAGTGGGAAATGCAGCTAATCCGTATCCGCAATAAGCGAGGACAGACTAATTACTCTGCCTGCACGGTCACGCTACACCCATCCGATGCTTTGCCAGACTTTGTCTGCTCCCTGATTGAGTCCTATATCAAAGGGGCAAAGGCGCAACTGAAAAAGTACAATGCAATAACGGACTACGATGGCACTGCCGAACAAACGACGATATATTCGCTTAAAAAGGATCATGAATTGGTAGCCCAAGAGTATGAGAATCTTATAGGCGCAATGGCAAAACCAGAAGTGGAAGCCGATGCATTGCAGTTCAAGGCTAATGCTTATGTTATTACTGGTACCATCAATCTTGATTCTGAAACCTCTGTCCCAGTCAAGATATTCTCAATGCAAAAACCAGTAAGCACATTAAAGCATAGGTTTTTCCATGATGGCAGCTCCTTTACCGAATTGGATAAGCCTGTTCTAAACCTGAGGCTTTCTATTGATGTCCTTTTCTTTGGCGCAGACATCTATTTCTTTAATATGAGCGGAGAAAACCTGTTTTGCATGGAGAGATCATATAAAGCTGTATGTGCGGCCTGCGCGCAAGATGTAATTGATAGTGAGATGATTTCTGATCCGGTTCTATTTAAAGGAGTTTCAGGCGCAGGCGCGAATCCGCGACGTTTTGTTTCTTTCTCAAGGAGCCGATTTGAAGCCATGAAAGATCATTCGGTAAGGCGGAAAGTCGCAGAACAGTTTGGCATTCCGTTGAATGAGATGGGGCGATTTGTTACAAGCGAATCCTCGGCTGCAGATAAACTGGTAAGAGTGTTATGCAAGAAGGGCATGTTTGATCCGTTTGAAGATGTCCCCGTGGAAGTATCTAGTTCTAAGAACTGGCAATAAGGAGCTTGCGGATGTTTTTTTTATTTCCATACAGTCTGTACTTTTTATCGTTTTCTCCGTTGTGGGTATCCATTCTTTTTATAGAGATCAAAAGTATCGTCTTTACAAATAGAAATCATTACACAGAATGTGTGGGAATAGGCGTAATACTACTTTTATCCATATCTAGTATGGCCGTTCTTTTGCATCAGCTAAGCACGCTCAAACGATTCAAACCGCCAAAAAGGAAAATTGTTAGTGCGCGAGAGCAAAAGGTGATAACCGTAGAGTTCCTGTTAACGTATATCCTGCCACTGTTCGCCTTCGATTTCACAAGGTGGGACGAGGCGATTCTGTTTTGCTTCTTTTTTATCGTTGTTGGGTATCTGTGTATTCACCATAATTATTATTGCGTAAATGTGATCTTGGATGTTATGCAATACAGATTCTACGAATGTGAGCTGGAAAACTCTGATGGGATTACAACTACCATGACGGTAATCAGTCGTAAAAGATTGAATGCATTGGTTGGTGAGGAAATACCGATTAAAGAATTGAATGACGATTTTTCTTTTCATACTACATAGACCTTCCCTCGGCAGCTCTGTCAAACTGCCGAGGGTAATCTTCGTCTCTTATTCCGACTTGAAGTTATGTTTGAAATCCGTACACTCACAGTCACAATCAAACATAACTTTCAAGGAGGAATCACCAATGCTGAACATTTCCGAGATCGTAGCCAAGACCGAGACCATGTTCGACCTGTTCAATGCCCACTTCTATGATGGCGAGTTGGCCCGCCCGGCCATCACCGTATCTCCGGATGGCGGGCGAGGCGCGTACGGCTGGTGCAGCGTATACGAGATTTGGCAAGCCAACGGGGCTGCATACAGGGAGATCAACATTTGCGCCGAATACATTAACCGGCCCATCGGGGAGGTGGCGGCAACCATGCTCCACGAGATGGCCCACCTCTACAACCTGAACCATGGGATCAAGGACGTATCCAACAATGGGTACTACCACAACAAGAAATTCAAGGAAACCGCCGAGGCGCACGGCCTGGTGATCAACCACCACCGTACCTACGGATGGACTGTGACGGAACTGGCTCCGGAAACCGCTGAATGGGTCGCCATGCAGCCGGAATTGAGTGACATCGCCGCCAGCCGACAGACTACACTCCAGATCAAGACCAAGGGGGATGACGACGGGGAATCCGCCACGACCATCAAGGGCGGGCGCAGCACCAGCAAGAATCGTAGCATCAAATATGTCTGCCCGAAGTGTGGCGCGATCATCCGGGCGACCAAGCTGGTGAATGTGATATGCGGGGACTGTGATGCAGCCTTTGAGATCGACGGATAAAACCCAGAAAAACAGCAGCCGACCTGGCTGCTGTTTTTCGTTGGACGGTCATGATAGATGCTCGTCGCAATACCTTTGAATCGCTCTTCTGTTCTCCGGGGTGTCTACCCAGCCATAGTAACGCCGGTCAAAATTCTCCGGTAACTCGTCAACCGGGATGATTCTGATCCCATCAGCGATAGCGGCCTCGACGGCTTGCTCGTCATCTTCAAATATGTCCATGCTATCATCACGTTCGACTTCCAGCATATCCGTGAAATTAAATGCCGCGATGACATAGCCTTTTCGATGTTCACCCATGATTGATCCTCCTTCATTGATTATTCTTCCGGCCTAACAGTATCATTCTGGCCGAGGGGAGGGAAGGCCGGCGCACCGATATAAAGCAACAGATTCTCTCCGTTCTCAGCTTGCTTTCCATGGGTGACTATGGTAACACTCACTTAGCCGCGAGGCAAATACAGAACGGAGGTATGGATCATGAAATGCGGAAAACTGACGGCAAAGCTGAGGGATGCGGTTCCGGTGCGCTTCTATGAGAATGGCAGGGAGGTCAAGCGGTACAAGAACATAGAGATCAGGGATGCAGTGAAGGAACTGGAATTCCAGGATTTCAAGTTCGACGTACCGCTGAACGGGGCGATCACCTTCAAGATCTTCTTCGAGCAGGGGATACTGCCGGAGGTCTGGCCGGAAGCCCGGCAGCGCAGAACGAGGGGATCAAAGATCGCAGAAACGGAACTGGTAGCCGAGAATACCGGCACAGATGCCCCGGAAACGCCCCAGTACGCCGCTGATCCGGTGGATGAGGAATCTGCGGGGGAGGTACCGGAGACCGCTGTGAGTGCCAGGGAAGCCTTCACAGAAGAAGATGATTCGAGCATTCAGGGAACCATGGAGGTTCGTTTCGATGTAGCCGGCAGCGCGCGCAAAACCCTGGCCGCTGCCATCGGGGAGCATACCGGCGCATACCCCAGCTATCAGGCCGCACCCAGCTTCGCCTACCTGATCGGGGATTATACCCTGGATCGCACCGGCACCCTTGCCGGGCCGAAGAATGACTATCTGATCCGCGCGCTGGCTGAGGATGGGTACCAGATGAAATAAGGGGATCAGCCGCATCACCCGGCATATGCCGGGTTTGATTGTTGAGAGGAACACATCCTATGAATAATAGCTTGATTTTCACCATATAATACATTATAATTGTAAGTGGTGGTGAAAATATGATAAAGACAACGGCGATGCTTCACAATGAACTGCGGCATTATGCCAATCCGGCTGTGAAGATCAAGCGCATGGCGGACAGCAAAATTATTACGCCGATCATCAAGGGAATATACGAGACGGATGCTTCCACACCCGGACATTATCTTGCGGGGATCATCTATGGCCCATCCTACCTGTCCTTTGAATATGCGCTGGCATGGCACGATCTGATCCCGGAGGCCGTCTACAATTATACCTCTGCGACGTGTGGCAAGGGACGGAAGAAGCAATATGATACGGCCTTTGGAACGTATCTGTATCGGGATGTCCCCGTCGCGGTATTTCCCTACGGCACGGAGATGCACGTCGAGAACGGATACAGCTTCGTGATTGCCTCACCCGAGAAGGCGCTTTGTGATCAGCTGTATACGATCTCTCCCTGTGCGAACCGTGTGGAGCTAAAGCAAGTGCTGTATGAAGATCTGCGGATCGATCCCCAGGCGCTCACAGGGCTCCGTATGGATGACATGATCGAACTTGCCGGCCTGTATAATACCAGGAATCACCGCCTGCTGGCGTCATTGGCAAAGGAGATGAAGCGGAATGAACAGCATCATTGAACAGATGCTCCGGCAGCACGAGACAGAGACGCTGACCGATAAAAAGAACGGCATCAAGGAGGTTGTGCAGGAGATTGTGCTGTGTGGCCTGTCCAGGGCAGGCTTTTTCAAGGAAGCGGCGTTCTATGGCGGCACGGCGTTGCGCATCTTCCATGGCCTCGACCGTTTTTCCGAGGACCTGGATTTTTCCTTGATGGCACCAAATCCAGGCTTTAATTTGTCCCGATACCTTCCCGCGTTGAAGCGGGAACTTGCCGCTTACGGATTCAACTTCAAGGTGGAGGATCGTGCGAAGGCAATAGACTCGGATATCCGATCCGCCTTCCTCAAAGGCAATACGAGGGAGCATATGCTGGTCTTCTATGCCGATGAGCGTCTGGCACGATCTTTCAGCGGAAACGATACCATCAAGATCAAGTTTGAAGTGGATACCACGCCCCCAGCCTATGCGACCTTCGAGCGCAAATATCGCCTGCTGCCCATTCCTTACGAAGTGAATCTCTATGACATGCCTTCTCTGTTCGCAGGGAAGCTGCATGCGGTGATATGCCGCGCATGGAAGAGCCGCATCAAGGGGCGCGACCTGTATGATTATGTGTTTTACCTTTCCCAGGGGACGCCGGTCAATTTGCGGCATCTGAATGTCCGACTGGTGGATTCTGGTTTCGATGGAGCCAGGGAAGATATGACGTTGGGGGAGATCAAGGACATTCTGCACCGCCGGTTTGAATCCATTGATTACGATCAAGCCCGACAGGATGTGCTTCCGTTCATTAAGAATCCATCTGCCGTTGAAATGTGGAGCAAGGATTTCTTCATTGCCATCACGGATAATCTGGGTGCGAGGGAATGAGCATGCTCTTAGTGGTCAGAAGCGCGTGCAAGACACTGGCTGCCGCCTTTGGTAGCCTACCGGCACATATCCCAGCTATTAGGTGATCCTCAGCTTCGCGAACTTGATCTGGGATTGCACCATGGATCACACCGGTTACCTAGCCGGGCCGAAGAATGACTATCTGATCCGTGCGCTGGCGGATGATGGAGATTAAATGAAGAAAGAAAAAACAACCACGATTCCCGGCGTGATGCCGAAAAAAGTGGTTGTGAAATAAACAGCTTGCAAATAAACAGCTAAAATCGAGATATGTCAAGCTTAATTCTCCCACTGTGATAATCACGGTGGCATTCGGGGCACAAAGTTATCATGTTATCCACTGATGGTACACCACCCTCGCTATATAGAATGAGATGATGTCCATGATTGCCGTGGAATTTCCGAAGGCAAAAAAAACACATATATTCATCCAATTCTTTCCCTTCTTTTTGAGCTAGAAGGTGCTCTCTACTTCTTTTCTGAGCCATTTCCACCTCCCAGAAGCTTAAGTGCCTCTTGAATTCGAGTGGGTAATTCGGTCTTTTTTCCTCGTACCGAAGTTCCTCTTGCCTTTGGGGCGATACGGTCTTTGTCTTGCTCAATTCTGTTTTTGAGGTCCAATGATTCACGTTGTGTTAAGTTATCAAACTTCACCCAAAATGCATGATCTCTTGGAATGTCTTTATCCTTTAGTGGACAGGTTCTTGCATTGTGCTTATCGCTTCCACAAATAGAACACCTCATCACGACTCTCCTCAAAACGTGGATATCTCAACACTACTATCATCGGCTTTTGCAGAAATACTACCATTACCTTGTGATATAAGAACAGTTGTTTCTGCTAACCTTGGCAACCCCTCTTCGTCTTGATAGTACTGGAAGATCTCAACGTTACCATTTTTCTTTTTTACGGCAATATGATTCTCCCACACGTTTAAAACAGTATCACCCTTTTTAAGAATGGCAAATTCGATCCGCATAGAACAGGCCTCCCTTCCACGATTCTTATCAATTATACTCTTGAAATGAATAGATACTACACAATTAACGGGCTAACGACTCGTTCCCCTTTTAAAAACGTAATTGAGTAATAATACTTTTCTAGTGCTTGATATTTTCCATTTTCCTCGGCGAACGCCTTAAGATACCTATTACAGGTCGTTTCCCAGGCATAGACTTCTATCTCCCATCCCAGTTTATGTATTCTAGTCAAGTCAGCCAAAAACCCTTTGCCTAGTGCTCCACCAGAACCGTCTCCCGTTAGTAACGCCATTATTCCAGCTTCATGGTCTAGGGCAACTCTAAACATATTTGTTTGAAGTGACATATCGACACTATCTTGCTCCTTTCCATCAGCAGTTTTATCCAACAACGTCATATCAATACCTAGATTCTTCAGATATACCCACAGATCATCTGAAGGTGGTGGTACACTTCCTGCGGCATAGGCTCCCTCAACATTTCTTCCCGCTCTAACTAATTCAAAGAGGTTTTTAAAATAAGTTCGATAGATTCCCCGCTCCTTTCCAGGTTCCATCATAGGATAAACTGAATTAAGGCCGGAATAATGAATATTGGAATTATCCCAGAAGATAAACATTTTACTTCCTCCAAACCCTTATCAAAGATTATGCTCGGTTTGATTATTGTGCTGCTTAACCCAATGTGTCTACGATCTTCAACAATGATGTATACAAACAAATAATCTCCATTAATTGTATTATATACGGGACTTGTCACATTGTCAATTTGAAAAGGTCATCTAAAGAAAATCCAAAAAACCTGGTCCTAGGATTGATGCAGAAAAATAAAATTACTCGGATTACACGATTGTGAAAACAGTAGGCCTAGTATTTGATCCATAGAGGAATAATAGCAGCCATAAAGCCATGAGCTCGCAAGTCTAGTCGTTTAATCCTACAAAATCAGATAGAAGGCTGGTTTGCATAGAAAAGCGAGTCCGTCATTTCTGACGAACTCACTTGCAGGACTTTTCTTTGTCCTGATGGTGCGGGAAACAGGACTTGAACCTGCACGAATCGTAATGATCACTAGAACCTGAATCTAGCGCGTCTGCCAA
>ODAI012096329.1_pt1 | contig 14537 bp, 12 predicted proteins | sample 1539321 | NCBI WGS metagenome assembly ODAI01 (sample SAMN02144231, study PRJEB22623) | gut metagenome | biome: sheep rumen | host: Ovis aries | place: New Zealand
CACCTTCACCTGAGGCAGCACGTCCCGGAGCTTCCAGGGGTATCCCTTCGCCGCCAGCTTGGCGTCCAGCTTGGCGATCATGGTCTGGTCGTAGTCCAGCTTGGCGCTGTCGATGGGGAAGATGCCGGAGGCCTCGCCGACGCCCACGGACCGTTCCCCCGTCAGGCGACGGTGAATATAGCCTGCCAGGGTGGTGAGGTAGTCCAGCCGGGGCAGGTGGTCCTCCCCCTTCAACACCGCCTGCCAGAGGTGGGCGATGGACCAGCGTTGGGGGATGTTGAAGCCAAAGAGCTCCGTCAGTTCCGCCGCCGCGGGGCCCGTCATGGTGTTCCGCCAGGTCCGGAACTCGGCGAGCTGCCTGCCCTCCTTGTCAAAGGGCAGATAGCCGTGCATCATGGCGGAGACGCCCAAAGCGCCCACGGTGGTGAGCTTGACGCCGCATTTGGTCTCCACGTCCTTTTTCAGATTGGCGAAGCAGGCTTGGATTCCGGTGTGGACGGTATCCAAAGCGTAGGTCCAGACCCCGTTGACAAGCTGGTTTTCCCACTCAAAGTCGCCCTGGGCCACGGGGATGTGATGTTCGTCGATCATCACGGCCTTGATCCGGGTGGAGCCCAGCTCAATGCCGATGGTGCAGGTTTTCAATTCCATAACGTACTCCTATTGCCTGTTGCCTGTTGCCTATTGCCTATTGCCTGTTGCCTATTGCCTTATCGCAGCTTCCAGATCAGGTCCTTCACCAGCAGCTCCTCCTCCAGCTTCTCCGGGGTGGTATCCCTGCCGATGTGGACGAATTCGATGTCCATCATTCGGGCCCAATCCCGGAGCATGTCGGCGGTAACGTCGTAGCTCAGGACCGTGTGATGGGCGCCGCCGGCGGTGATCCAGCACTCCACCCCCGTCAGCAGATCCGGCATAGCCCGCCACATGACCCGGGCCACCGGCAGGTTGGGCATGGGGAGGATGGGCTTCACGGCCTCGATGTCCTGGACGATGAGGCGGAGTCTGCCGCCCATGTCGATGAGGCTGGTCACAATGCCGGGACCGGCCTTGCCCTCGAAGACCAGGCGGGCGGGATCCTTCTCGTTCATGCCGATGCCCAGGTGGTGGGTCTCGATCCGGGGCTTGTCCGCCGCCAGGGAGGGGCAGACCTCCAGCATGTGGGCGCCCAGGGAGTATTCCTGGCCCTCCACCAGATGATAGGTGTAGTCCTCCATGAAGGCGGAGGCGCCGTTGCCGTTCTCGCCCATAGCCTTCAGAATGGCGGTCATGGCGGAGACCTTCCAGTCCCCCTCGCCGCCGTAGCCGTAGCCCAGGCTCATGAGATGCTGGGAAGCCAGGCCGGGAAGCTGCTCCATGCCGTAGAGATCCTGGAAGGTGTTGGAGAAGGCCTTACAGCCCTCCCGGTCCATCATCTTCTTCATGGCGATCTCTTCCTTCGCCTGGTAGCGGATGGCGGCGGTGTTGTCGGTGGCAACGTCGTACTTGGCCTCATACTCGGCCACCAGAGCGTCGATCTCTTCCTCGGTGACGGCGTTCATCTCTTTGACCAGGTCGCCCACGGCCCAGGTGTTCACCTGCCAGCCCAGCTTGATCTGGGCCTCCACCTTGTCGCCCTCGGTGACAGCCACTTCCCGCATGTTGTCGCCGAAGCGCATGACCTTCATGTCCTTGGACACAGCCACGCCGATGGCGGCCCGCATCCAGTCGGAGAGGCGCTTGTGGACCCTCGTATCCTGCCAGTGGCCCGCGATGACCTTCCGGGGCTTGCGGAGCCGGGCCCCGATGAAGCCGTGCTCCCGGTCCCCGTGGGCGGCCTGGTTCAGATTCATGAAGTCCATGTCGATCTCCTCGTTGGGGATCTCCACGTTATACTGGGTAGCCAGGTGGCACCAGGGCTTTTGCAGGTCCCGGAGGCCGTCGATCCACATCTTGGACGGGCTGAAGGTGTGGCACCAGGTGATGATGCCGGCGCACTCGGGCCGGTAGTTGGCCTCCCGGACGGTCTCGGTGATTTCCTTGTTGGTCTTGGCCGTCACCTTGTAGACCACAGGCCAGGGCAGCACCTTGCTCAGCTCCGCCGCCATTTCGGCGGAGCGCGCCGCCACGGTGTCCAGCACCTCCTGTCCGTACAGGGACTGGCTGCCTACCACGAACCAAAATTCATAGGGTTTCATTTTGTTTCCTCCATAGATTTCTCATTGTGATTTTGCGCTTCGCGTCTTTGCTGCTCCGCGTAGGGGATCAGAATCATATCCTCCGCCGCGTCGTAGACCAGATAGCAGATGGGATATTGGGCCAGCACCACCCCGATCAGCGCGATCAGAAAGGGGGTGATCATGGGCAGCAGGGCCAGATCCGCCAGGAACAGCAGCAGGGCGATGCCCAGGCACAGCAGGGCGGAGCCCGGCCGGGCCAGCCAGAGGATCAGCGCGTTTTTCAGCGCGTCCCGATTGTTCAGCTCCAGAACGGAGATCAGAACGAAGAAATAGGAGCCCCAGATCACGGCGGCGGCGACCATCAGCAGGCCCAGGCACCAGAAGAGGATGCCCAGGAAGCTGCCGAAATTGCCGTTGCCCAGGCTCAGAAAGAAGTAGCCCCCATAGAGCAGCAGCCCAAAGAAGAGCCCGGGCAGCAGGGAGCGGAGCAGGCTCCGCTTCCATTCTCTCCAGAACTCGTACCAGAGAAAGACGTTGCCGTCCTTATAGATCAGCACGCATACCCGGTTCAGCGCGGTCAGAGCCGCGGGGAGCGTCACCACGGGCAGCGAAAAGAGGACGAACAGCAGGTTTGCCTGGATCAGCTTCCAGAAGTGGGTCAGCCCCATGGCCCCCACCCGGCTCCAGCCGGACGCCGGAGCCGGACGGCCCGCGCCTTCCCGGCGATAGCGGTCCTTCAGCCAGCTCATGACTCAGCCCTTCATGCCCGTGAGGACGATGCCCTCCACAAAGTACTTCTGTCCCAGCAGATAGAAGATGATGCCGGGGGCGAAGGACATACAGGTGGCGCACATAATGGCGGAGTAGTCCTGCTTCAGAGAGCCCTTGAACTGGGACAGGCCCAGGGCGATGGTGTATTTCTTGGCGTCGTGGATGTAGAGGGACTGCTGGATCAGATCGTTCCACATCTGGGTGAAGAGCAGCAGGGCCACCACGATCATCGCCGCCTTGATGGCGGGCATGATGATGCTGATGAGGATGCGGAAGTGGCCCGCTCCGTCGATGGTGGCGGCCTCGTCCAGCTCCCGGGGGATGGTCATGATAAACTGCCGGATCAAATAGATGTTGAAAGCGCCGCCGCCGCAGAAATAGGGCAGGATCAGCGGCCAATAGGTGCCGTTGAGCTGGAACACGTTGGTCCACATGATATACAGGGGGATCAGCGTCACCATGACGGGCAGGAACATGGAGCCGATCACTAAGGTGAAGAGGAACTTCTTCCCCTTGAAGCGCATCCGGGCGAAGGCGTAGCCGCCCAGGACCGCGGTGACGGTGCCCGCGATCACCGAGGGCACAATGATGATCATGGTGTTTTTCAGATAGGTCCAGAAATCGAAGTTTTGCAGGGCCCTGGGATAGTTGGAGAACAGCCAGTCCGGCGGGAAGAAGGGCACGTCATTGGCAAAGAGCTGGTTGTTGCTCATGACAGAGGAGCGGAAGATCCACCAGATGGGCAGCAGACACAGGGCGGAGAAGAACACCACCAGAAGGAAGCAGACGGAATTGATGACCCGCTCCCGCCGCTTTCGGTTGGCAAGACTTGCGTGCTTTTCCATCAGTCGTCGCCTCCTTGTGAGAACATCCAGGATTTGCTGGTGGCGAAGAGAATCACCGTGAAGATGCCGATCAGCACGAAGAGCATCACCGACACCGCCGCCGCGTAGCCGAACTTCCGGCTTTCAAAGGCGTATTGGTACATGACGTAGGAGACAAAGCGGGAGGAGGAGCCCGGCCCGCCCTTGGTGAGGGCCAGGGCGGGGGTGACGACCTGGAGATTGGTGATGAGGGCCATCAGCAGATTGTAGAAGATGATGGGGCTCATGCAGGGGACGATGATGTGCCAGAAGCGCTGCCAGGAATTGGCGCCGTCCACCTCCGCGGCCTCCAGATAGGTCTTGGGGACGTTTTGCAGGCCCGCCAGGAAGATGACGATCAGGTTGCCCGCCAGCCACACCGAAACCAGGGCCAGGGAGGGGGCTACCAGCTTGGCGTCGTTGACGAAGCCCACCCGGGGCAGACCGAAGACCCGGTTGAGGATGAAGTTGAACAGGCCGTAGTTGATGTTGTACAGCCAGTTCCAGCCAAGGTAAACCGCCACGGCGGGCAGCAGATAGGGCAGATAGAAAATGGCGCGCCAGAAGCCGCGGGCAGGAATTTTCCGATTTAAGAGCAGAGCGATGATCAGAGAATAGATCATGGAGCCGATGACGGCCATGAAGGTATAGTAGAGGGTAACTGCCACGGAGGTTTTGAAGTAGGGGTCCGTGGTCAGCAGCTTGACGTAATTTTGCAGGCCCACGAAGGTGAAGCCCTTGAAGCCGTTGCCCTTCCAGCTGAAGAAGCTCAGACCGAAGACCTCCAGCAGGGGCACGTAGGTCAGAAAAATCAAACCGATGATGGAGGGGATCAGGCAGAGATAGGCGGTGCGGTTTTCCGCCCGCATCAGAGCGTTGCGGGGTTTTTTGCTGCGCTTGGACAAGCTTGCTCACCTCATTTCTTGTGATTCAAGGCAGAAGGGGCGTCCGCCCGATGACGGACGGACGCCCCGGTTTTGCGAACAGGGCTCAGCCTGCCGGCTTATTCACCCTTGAAGATTTCCTGCAGGTGGGCGTCGGCCCCGGCCAGGGCCTCGGCTGCGGTCTTGTCGCCGGTCCAGACGGGACCCAGCTCGGAGCGCAGATACTCCAGGAACTCGTTGGTGTGGGGCACATAGTACCAGCAGGTGGAGACGGACTTCTCCATGGTGTAGTCCACCACGGCGGCCTTGTACTCGTCATAGGGCGGGAAGTTGGGGTTGTCCACCCACTTGTGGGTCAGCTCTTCGTTGGTGTAGTACTCTTCCAGAGTGGGCATCCAGATGCCGCTCTCCACCAAACCCCAGTTGTTCTCGATCTGGGAGTACCAGCGGATGAACTCCAGGGCCTCGGGCAGGTGCTTGGTCTGAGAGAAGACCACCTGAGGACCGCCGGTGACGATGGTGACCTCGTTCTTCATCACGGGCAGACGGGCCACGCCGTAGTTGAACTCCACGGTGTTCATGCAGGTGCCCACGTTCCAGGCGCCGCCGGTGGCCATGGCCACGTTGCCGGCCGCGATGGTGGACTGAATGCCGGAATCCTCCAGGCCGTCCCGGTACTGGGCCACGTGCTCCACCAGATACAGGTCAGCGACCTTCTGGATGGACTCGGCCACCTCGGGGCTGTTGATGGTGCAGGCGCTACCGTCCTCGGAGAACCAGCGGCCGCCGTTGGACAGAGCCCAAACCTCCAGCTGCCAGGTCCAGTTGTCCACGTTGCAGCCGTACTGCACGATGTTGTTGGGATCGAAGTCGGGGTCAGTGGCGTTCTTGCCGTTGGCGTCCAGGGTCAGCAGCTTGGCGGTGTTCACGAACTCGTCCCAGCTCATGGGCGTGCGGGCGTCGGGGTAAGCCAGGTTGGCGGCGTCGAACATGTCCTTGTTGTAGTACAGGAACAGGGCCTCGTTGGCGCCGGAGTAGGCCACGGGAACACCGTTGGACTTGAAGGTGATGGAATCCAGAGGCATGGAGGAGGCGCCCTCGTACATGGAGGAGACGTCGGCCAGCAGGCCGTCGGCGGCGAAGTCCAGAACGCCGTTCTCGTTCATGATGCCGCAGTCAGGCAGCTGATTGCCGGCGGCCATGGAGTTGAGGGTGGTGGTGTACTGCTCGTTGGGGATGGCCAGCAGCTCCACAAAGATGTGGTCGTTTTCGGCGTTGAACTTGTCCAGGATGGCCTGGGTGTCTCTTGCCTCCTCGGGGGTGCCCCAGTAGGAGTAGGTGATGGTTACCTTCTCGCCACTGGGAGCGTCGGTGGCAGGAGCGTTGGTGGCGGGGGCGTCGGTGGCAGGGGCGTTGGTGTCCTTGCTGCCGGTCTCTGCGGGCTTGTCGGTGTTATTGCAGCCCACAAACAGGGCGGCAACCAGCAGCACACAGAGCAGGATCGCAAAAAGCTTCTTCATGTTTTTGATTCATCCTTTCTTTTTGATTATGAAATGGGATTATCTTACACATCGACTTCCTGCCGAAGTATAATTCTGTTCAGTCGCCGGAGCTCAGCAGATCCAGCGCCGGCAGCAGGGCCTTGAGCCAGACGCTCATCTCGCCGGGCTCCCGGTTGCACCACAGGCCGTAGGGAATGGCGCAGAGCTGCTGCTCGGTCAGGCGGAAGCTGGGGGCGCCGTAGAGCTTCTCCACCCCGGACTCCAGCCGCAGGCCGGTGAAGCGCAGGGCGGGCAGGTTCCCCGGCAGGGCCGGATCCCCCGGGGCCACGGTGACGGGGGTATCGGGCCGCACGTAGATCTGGCTCAGATTGTCGCCGTTGTCCGTCTGCTCCAGGCAGTAGACGTAGGGGCCGAAGGCCAGGGCCAGCCTGCCCTGATCCGCCCGGACCCGGGAATTGGCCGCCACCCAGCGGGGCTTGGTCTGTCCCGTCAGAACCAGATGCTGCTGCCCGGGCCGGGAGAGGGCCAGCACCGCGTAGCCGTTTTCCACCGCCGGGCGGATGGGCTGCCCGTCCAGGACGAAGCTGTGTCCCTCCAGCCAGGCGGGAATCCGCACCCGGAGCATCACGCTTCCCTCGCCCTCCAGCTCCAGCAGGAACTCCGCCCGAAACGCCTCCCGCAGCTCGGCCTGCATCTCCAGCCGCAGCCCCACGCCCCGGATCCGCTCCGTGACGGAGGAGGAAATGAGCTGATTGACGTAGAGGGATTTCTCATCCCGGGCGTAGAGATACTGCCCCAGGGAGGCCAGGGTCCTGCCGATGTTGGCCGGGCAACAGGCCACGTCGAACCAGCGCTGGCGCACGGGCTTGACGTGGGCCATGGAGGTGGAGGGCAGGCAGTTCTCCGGCCAGACCTCCAGGGGATTGACATAGAAATAGCGGTCGCCCTGGTCCTGTACCCCCGCCAGAACGGTGTTGCACAGGGCCCGCTCCACGGTGTCGTAGTAGGCGGCGGAGCCCGTCAGGGCCGCCATCCGCTGGCCGAACATCATCAGCCCCACCGAGGCGCAGCTTTCGCAGTACATCCGGTCGTTGGGCAGATCGTAGTCCGTGGTGAAGCGCTCCAGATGCCCCGAGGAGCCGATGCCCCCGGTGATGTACATCCGCCGCTCGGTGACGTTCCGCCAGAGCTCCAGGCAGGCGTTCTTCAGCCCCTCGTCCTCGCACTCCAGGGCGATGTCCGCCATGGCGGAGTACATATACATGGCCCGGACCGCGTGGCCCTCCGCCGTCCGCTGCTCCGCGGGGGGCAGGTGGGTCTGGGCGTATTTTTCGTCGTAGTCGGCAAACTCCGGGAAGATCCGATCCTTCCCGGTGCGGGCCAGCTCCTGCATCAGATAGTTGGGCCTGCGGCCCCGGATCTCCAGGAAATGCCGGGCCAGGTCCAGATAGCGCCGAATTCTGGTGAGCCGGTAGAGCTTCACCAGCCCCAGCTCCACCTCCTGGTGCCCCGGGTAGCCCTGGCAGCGCTCCGGCCCGTCCCCGAAGACCCGGCAGATCAGATCCGCCAGCCGGATGGCCACCTGCAAAATCGTCTCGTTCCCGGTGGCCCGGTGGAAGGCCACGGCGGCCTCCATCAGATGTCCCGCCCCGTAGAGCTCGTGGCCCTCGGTGAGGTTCTTCCACTTCAGCTCCGGGTGGTCAATGGTGAAATAGGTCTGCAAATAGCCGTCCGGCTCCTGGGCCGCCGCGATAAGGCCGATGAGCTCCTCCGCCGCAGGCAGCAGCTCCCGGCCCCGGCCGCATTCCAGGCAGTAGGCCAGGGTCTCCAGCCACTTGTAGGCGTCGGTGTCGCAGAACACCACGCCCCGGTGCGGCCCCTGCTCCAGCCCGGCGGCGATTCGGAAATTGGAAACGCAGTAGGAGGGCTTCACGCCGGGAACCCTGTCGTTGAGCACCTCCCATTGGTAGGGCAGCAGCTTTTTGGTCACCTGCTCGATATAGCTGGCAAACAGGGGCTCCGTAAGCTTGATCTGGCTCAGAGCAGGCACCACGATATGGCTTTTCATAGCTTCCTCCCGCACGTTAATCGTTTACCATTCCGAATGAGAATTCCGCCTCCGCAAAATGCCGGGAAGGGAGGCTTTCCGAGGATCGCCGCCGCCTGTGCCGCGCAGGGCTTGGCGCTCTTTCATGCAAAAATTAAACGTTTTACCTTCTGTTTTATACTATACACCAGTTTATTCCATTTGTAAACTATTCATTTTGCTGTTTTTTTATAAGAGATATTATGCAAATTCCACAATTTCCAGAAACATCCTTGATTTTTCATTAAAGTGTTGTATACTGAAATATAGATGAACAGATCCTGTTTATCTGTATTCTTCATCTGGAGGCGCGTCCATGGCTACGATCCGTTCCATTGCAAAGCAGGCCAATGTATCCATTGCCACCGTCAGCAAGGTGCTCAACGGAAAAACCGGCGTAAAGGAGGAAACCCGGCAGCTGATCTTAAACGTTGCCCAGGAGCTCAACTACCGGCCCAATCTCAACGCCAGGAGTCTGAAGGCCGGCATCGCCCGGACCATCGGCATCTTAGCGGAGGATCTCACGGTGTTCAACACCCCGGAGATCATCGACGGCATCGCCGTGGGCTGCGACCGGGCGGGCTATCACTATATTCTGGCAAACCTGCGGCTGTTCAAGCGCTTCGGCCACCGGATGCCGGATCCCGCCACCCACGCCGCCCTGATCCGGGAGGCCCTGGACACCCTGCTGTCCAAGCAGGTGGCGGGGGTCATCTACATCGGCAGCCACAGCCACCAGGTCCCCCTGCTGGCGGAGTACAACGAGCTCCCCTTCGTCTGCGCCTACTGCACCTGCGACACCCTGCCCTCCGTGGTGTACGACGACGAGACTGCCTCCTACGATCTGACGGAGCGCCTGCTGCAAAACGGCGCCGACCGCATCGGCATGATTACCGGGCCGGTGGACAGCCTCCACAGCATGTCCCGGGCCCGGGGGCTCATGCGGGCCCTGTACGACCACCGGGTGCCCTACAACCCGGCCCTGACCCTCACCGGAGACTGGGAGCGGGACAGCGGCTACCGCCTGGCCGCCCAGCTGCTGGACGCAGGGGTCAACGCCATTTACGCCCAGAACGACGACATGGCCCTGGGCGTGCTGGACTGCTGCAGCGCCAGGGGCGTCGCTGTGGGCCGGGAGCTGCAGCTGGTGGGCTTCGACAACCGGGACATCTGCCAGGTCTGCCGCCCCAGGCTCTCCACCGTCGCCCTGCCCCTGTTTGAGATCGGCCAGACCGCCGCGGGACACATTCTGAAGCTGATCTTGGAGGGAGAATCCCCCGCCCTGCTGACCAAGCTGCCCTGCACCTTTATAGAACGGGAATCCACCATACGAAAAGAGGGATGATGATGCGCGCCAGACTGCACATAAAAGGAACGCTCGCCCCCGTGGACGAGCGTCTGTTCAGCTCCTTCATCGAACACATGGGACGGGCTGTCTACACGGGAATCTATGAGCCGGGGCACCCCAGCGCCGACGCCGCGGGCTTTCGCGGCGACGTGGCGGAGCTGATCCGCCCCCTGGGCCTCTCCCACATCCGCTATCCCGGAGGGAACTTCCTCTCGGGCTACCACTGGCAGGACGGCATCGGCCCCAAGGAGCGGCGGCCTGTCCGGCCGGAGCTGGCCTGGTTTGCCCTGGAGCCCAACCAGGTGGGCACCGACGAGTTTTTGCAGTGGTGCGAGCGCATGGAGATCCGGCCCATGCTGGGGGTCAACCTGGGCACCGGGACCCCCCGGGACGCGGTGGAGCTGCTGGAATATGTCAACGGCGACCTGCCCAGCTACTGGGCCCAGAAGCGCCGGGAGAACGGCCGGGAGGCCCCCTACGGGGTCAAGCTCTGGTGCCTGGGCAACGAAATGGACGGCCCCTGGCAGATCTGCGCCAAGACCGCCCAGGAATACGCCCGCATCGCCTGCGAAACCGCCAAGATGATGAAGTGGCTGGACCCCTCCATCGAGCTGGTGGCCTGCGGCTCCTCCTACCGGGCCATGCCCGGCTTCGGCAGCTGGGAGAAAACCGTGCTGGAGTACTGCTATCCCTACATCGACTACATCTCCCTGCACCAATACTACACCAACCACGAGGGGGACGTCCCCTCCTTCCTGGCCAGGCCCCTGGAGATGGAGGACAGCATCCGGGAGATTGCCGCCCTCTGCGACGAGGCCAAGGCCGCCCAGGGCGGCAGTCGGGATATCCACCTCTCCTTCGACGAGTGGAACGTCTGGTATCACTACGAACAGGAGGGGAAGGAGCCGCCCCGCTGGACCGTGGCCCGGCCCATCCACGAGGAGGCCTATGACGACGTGGATCCCCTGGTGACCGGCGCCATGATGAACGCCCTGCTGCGCCACGCCGACCGGGTGAAGATTGCCTGTCTGGCCCAGCTGGTGAACGTCATCGCCCCCATCATGACCCAGCCCGGCGGCCCGGCCCGGGTCCAGAGCATCTACTATCCCTTCCTGCTGGCCTCCCGCTACGGCCGGGGCGCCGCCCTGATCACCGAGGCGGAGGTGCCCTGCTACGACTGCGCGGTCCGCAGCGCCGTCCCCTATCTGGACTGCGCGGCGGTGGAGGGCGGCGACGGCAGTCTGAATTTCTTCCTGGTCAACCGCGCCGAGGAGGCCATGGAGCTGAACCTGGAGCTGCCCCGGGCCTTCGCCGCCGGGGAGCACCGGATCCTGCGGGGCCTGTCCCTGGTCTCCGGCCCCTGCGCTCTGCGCGACGGAAGCGCCCAGGCCCTGCTGCCTCCCCGCTCCTGGAGCATGCTCCGCCTCCGCGGCCCGGAGAAGGGTTAAGCAAAGCCTGTACGCCGATCATAATGGAAAAGCTCCGCAGCCGCTGCGGAGCTTTTCCATATTTCATGATTTCAAATGGCAATTTGAAATCTCCGAAATTCTCAATTCTCAATTTTCATCTCGCCCTTCCCCGCCCGTCAGGTCTTCACCGGACCGGATTGAACGGGGCCGGACTGGACGGGGGCCGGATTGGGGGCCTGGTTGAAGCTCATTCCGTATGGTTTCCGCCTCCCGGGTTCGCTTGTCCGGGAAGCTCATCTCCAGATCGTGCTCCACAAACCAGTCCCGGACCATGTGGTGGATGTACTTGCCCCGGATGCGCTGGGGGCTCTCGGCCCCGTAGACGGACCCGAAGAGCCTGGTCAGCTGGCTGTAGCTGGTGATGCGCACCACCCGGTTCTTCTCGTCGGAGATATAGATCCCGTCGGGCATCTCGCTCAGACCGCTGCCCCGGTACATCTCCCCGGTCTCCGGGTCGTAGTAGCCCAGCCGGTGGTCCTTCCCGTCGGCAAAGGACTCGGTCTGGGTGACGTCCTTCCTCGGGAAGTCCATAAAATGATCCTGGGTGGTGAGGATCAGCTTCCTGGCCCCCTTGACGTGCTGCAGGGGGAAGAGGAAGTCGGTGTGGTTCTGGGCCATGGAGCAGACCACGGTGGTGTTCAGGTTGAGGATGTTCCGCAGCTTGCAGCTCTTGAGATGCCAGTCCGTGACGGCCCACGGCACCGGGTCGTAGAGCCGCAGGTCGAACTTGATCCGGTCCAGATAGGGCTTCAGCTGCGGGTTTGCCTCCGCGTAGGCGCTGATCCACCCATGGATCTTCTTCACGGCCTGGCCGGCGGCCACGGCGCCCCGGCTGTGACCCTCCAGGCTGATGTGGATCTCGTGGGGCTCCTCGCTGCCGCTGAGCCACGCCCGGAAGTGGGGCTCCAGGAACTCCTTGGCGAAGCGGCGGGCGTACATCTTGGTATTCTCGATGCTGTACTCCCCCAGGTTGAAGAGACCGGCCCCATAGTATTCCCCCGGGGTGGGTCCGGCGATGGTGTAGCGCAGCTTCTGAAAGGACTTCTCCCCGTCGGAGCGGGTCCGCTCCGGCGGATTTTTCTCCGGAAAAACCGCCCTTTCGTCAGATTTTATTGGCATTTTGGCGCGAGATGCGGTATAATCGCCTTGCGGCCTCCGGGCCGCGGCAGAACACGGGCGCTCCGGCGCCGGGGAGGAATTTCATGATCGGTACCATCGTCAACACCGCCGCGGTCCTGGCGGGGGGCGTCTGCGGACATCTGTTCGGAAAGCTGCTGAAGCCCCGCTTCCAGCAGACCCTGACCGTGGCCTGCGGCGTCAGCACCCTGTTTTTGAGCGTCGCCGGAGCCCTGCGCTATATGCTCCCCCTGGACGGCAGCAGCCTGCCCGGGGGCGGCTCCATGCTGGTCATCGCCTGCATGGCCCTGGGGGCTCTGATCGGGGAGCTGCTGAACCTCGAGGGCGGATTCCAGCGCTTCGGCCTCTGGCTCAAGGAAAAGACCGGCAGCGCCCGGGATCAGAATTTCGTCAACGGCTTTCTCACCGCCTCCCTCACCACCTGCGTGGGGGCTATGACCATCGTGGGCTCCCTCCAGGACGGCATCACGGGCGACTGGTCCATTCTGGGGGCCAAGAGCATTCTGGATCTGGTGATGGTCATGGTGCTCACCAGCTCCCTGGGCAAGGGCTGCATCTTCTCGGTGATTCCGATTTTTGTGATCCAGGGGGGCCTGACCCTGGCGGCGGGCTGGCTCCGGCCCCTGATGACGGAGCTGGCCATGTCCTATCTCTCCACCGTGGGCTCGGTGCTGATTTTCTGCGTGGGCGTCAACCTGGTCTGGGGCAGCAGGATCCGCACCGCCAATCTGCTCCCCGCCGTGCTCCTGGCCATTGCCGCCGCCTACCTGCCCATCCGGTTTTGAAAAACGCGCGTCCCGGCGGCCTTTCCGCCGTCCGGACGCGCGTTTTGCTTCGTTTTCCGCCTTCCCGCCAGGGCCCGGCTCCGGCGGACTTTTTTGCCCCCTCCGCGGGGCTCGTGCCCGGCCCAGAGCTTAGCCCGGGGCCTCCTCCCTCGCCACGCGGTTCAGCAGGCCCCGGAACCGGGCGCAGACCTCCCGGGGGCTCTCTCCCCCGGGCTTGTACCAGAATTCCGTCACATAGCGGCGGACGCCGATCTGCCAGGCAGCCCGGACCGCCGCCTCAAAGTCCACGTGGCCGCTGCCGTAGGGGAGCTCCCGGAAAACCCCGGGTGCGGTCTCCTTCAGATGCAGAGCCGTCACGGCGTCGCCGCCCCGCCGCAGATCCCGTAGCAGGCCAGGGCGTTGGGGACCTCCCGGATGCCGGTGTTCACCGCCACTCGCTGGCCGTTTTGCAGGGCCTTGTAGTCGTAGCCGAATTTCGTCCGGTCAAAGAGGAACCAGACCAGGGCCAGCACCGCCAGGATCACCAGGGCCGACCAGACCCAGGTGCCGGAGAAGGCGGACATGGAGGCGTTGCGGACCTCGGTGTTGACGTATTTGCCGGAGGTGACGGTGAAGGTCAGGCCCTCATAGATCAGGGTCACGCCCAGGGAGGTGATGATCGGAGGGATCCGCAGGCTCACGTAGAGCAGACCGGAGAGCAGTCCCAGCACCCCGCCGATCCCCACGCAGAGCAGCAGCATCAGGGGGGCGGAGCCGCTGCCGCCCCGGAGCAGGGCGTAGCTGAGCCTGGCGCCCAGCACGGAGGACAGCACCGCCATGGATCCCAGGGAAAAATCGAAGCGACCGCTGTTCAGGTTGATGGACAGGGCCATGGTGGTGATCATCACGATGGCCGCGTAGAGGACGAAGTAGTTGACGCTGATGGGGGTGCCAAACAGGGATTTGCCCCCCGCCGCGCTCAGGCCGAAGAGCACCGCCGCAAAGACCGCGGGGATCGCCAGCGTTCCGATCAGCTTCGTCCCGATGGATTGTTGTTTTTTCATGGCTGTGCCTCCGATGATTTGATGTGCCTGCCGGGGAGGGCCCCCGGCAGGCTTCGCGGGGAACGAAAAGGAAGGAAAACAGATCAGCTTCTGTCAGCGGTCACGAGGGACACGAAGCTGTCGTAGGAAACGCTGTCGCCGATGACGGTGTCCAGCACGTCTTTGCTGAAGATGGGGGCGTCGCCCTGGTCGGCGGTGGAGTACTTGTTGAAGGATTCGGCGTCGGTGGCCACCAGGTAGTCCTGGCTGATGGACAGGGCGTTGCCCTCGGCGTCCCGGACGGGATGGCCGTTGACCGCGTTCACCACGGCGGCGAAGATGGGGCCGATGCTGGAGGAGTACTTGCCCGCCAGGTACACGAGGCTGCCGTCGGCCATGTTGGCGGCGTTGCCGGAGGTGAAGGAGTCGATGTCGCTGTAGGGGATCTTGGCGCCGTTGAGGGCGTCGGCAAAGAAGGTGGTGGCCATGCCGACGGACAGGAAGGCCTCGG
>ODAI013968188.1_pt1 | contig 14536 bp, 8 predicted proteins | sample 1539321 | NCBI WGS metagenome assembly ODAI01 (sample SAMN02144231, study PRJEB22623) | gut metagenome | biome: sheep rumen | host: Ovis aries | place: New Zealand
TAAGGCAATACCGCACAAAGATTGTGCTGAAGATGCGCCGTGAGATTTTTCGTCAGATCGTATAGAAATTCCGCAGGCATACTGACGTATGTCAAGGGATTTCTGTGCAAGATAACGGAAAATATCCAAGCAGATTCAGTACAAAGACGTCAGGCGGTCTTGGTGCGGTGTTGCCCTAAAGACTGACAGTCCGATAAAAACGAAAACAGCCTCCGCAACCGCAGCGGAGGCTGTTTTCTTACCCCAATAGCAGAGGTATCCCCACCTCCGCTTTTCCGGAGCCCTATTGGCTCCGTCCCTCTATATTTATCCCTATTGCAGATGAACACTTAGCTTTTGCGGCTCACGTCCTCCGGTGTGAACAAGTCGTCCATTTTACCGCTGGAGACTGTCCTCTGTGAGCTTTCTTTCCTCACCTCCGGGTACTCCCGGTAGCTTACCAGCTCCCCCTGTGTTGGAGAATTGTCTCCGCTGCCAAACAGCCTGCTGTCTCCGTCCTCACTGAAGAACTCTTTTACCACCGCCGCCGTAAAGGGCAGACAAATGAACAGTCCTCCATAAAAGTCCATGAGCACAGAGCCGACTATTAATATTGCTATGATGAATACCTCAACGGATATTACTACTATCTTCTGAAATATTGTTTCCTCTTTATCCCTTTTCATATCAAGTCCCCCCGGACTATATCATGACCTGATGAGCTTTTCAAGACTTTTTTCCATTTCTGCCTTCAGCCGTCCGCTCCTGTAGGCCAGCACCATTGAGTACATTGCTCCTGCCAGCTTCTCGTCGTCGGCTATCATATGCGTATTCTCTGCTATCTCAGAGCCGATGATACCCCTGAGCGACTGCTCGTCAAAGGCTCCGCTGTCCTCGGCGGTGAATATCACCTTGCAGAGGATGTTGTAGAGATGTATGTCAGCGATTATGTCATCGGAGGTGTCCTCCACGTCGCCGTTCACGTAGCTCATCAGCTTTGCGATGTCCTCAAGTTTCATGGCACCCCGCAGCATATTTATGAGGAGTATCCGCAGGACCTGCTTTTCGGAGTACTTCTTCCCTTTTGTGGAGGACACCCAGCCCCGTTTTATCCAGTTCTGGATGGTTGTACCCTCAAGTCCGGTGAGCTTGGAGAGCTGTGAGAGCGTAAGGCCGCCTGTAGCCTCCAGCACCGGCGAGATAAGTGAAAAAGCCTCATCTCTTGCCTGTTCAGTAAATTTAAGTGTAGTGCCGGGTATCATACGTTCCATGGCCTTAACAACTCCTTTCGTGATGATATGATTATATCACAGGTTCATATGAACTTCAAGTCTATTCAAACGATGTTTTCAATTATTTTGAAACACTTTTTCAGATTTTTTTGGATTTATCTTCGTATTTCGCAATTTTACAAACTTTTTCATCTTTTTTCGACGTAAGATAAGTCGGACACTGCAAAATTTTTATCATCAAGTCGCCTCCCAGTATATTTTCCCAGCCGAAGTAATGGAACACAATTAATTACCCATTAAAATCCATGTACTGCCCTTAAATCGGTGCAGTAAACGAAAGCAGAATAAGACTTCTGTACATAGTGAGCGAGTTTAAGAGCGGCAACGTGGCTGGGTCCAGCGTCACGTTGGCTGGGGGCTTTGACAAATATGGAATAGTGTGGTATAATATGTAAATACCGTGCTCTTTCATCCGGAGCACCGGAATTCATTCTGATTGGAGAGATCATCATGTCCAAAAAACCCTTTTACATTACTACGCCTATCTACTACCCCTCGGGCAACCCCCATATAGGTCACTGCTATACTACAGTCGCCTGCGACTCTATCGCCCGTTACAGACGAATGCAGGGTTATGACGTCATGTTCCTTACCGGTACTGACGAACATGGACTTAAAATAGAACAGAAAGCCGCTGAGGCCGGTATCACCCCCAAGGAATACGTTGACGGCATCGTTGCTCAGTTCCAGAAACTCTGGAAATATATGAACATCAGCTACGACAGATACATCCGTACCACTGACGACTACCACGTTGAGTCCGTTCAGAAAATTTTCAAGGCACTCTACGACAAGGGCTACATCTATAAGGGCGAGTACTCCGGAAAGTACTGTACTCCCTGCGAGAGCTTCTGGACCGATTCTCAGCTCGATGAGAACGGCTGCTGCCCTGAATGTCACAGACCTGTGACTTTCGCTAAGGAAGAGGCTTACTTCATGAAAATGGCCCCCTTCGCTGACCGCATCGAAAAGCTCCTCACTGAGACCGACTACCTCCAGCCTAAGACCCGTGCCACTGAGCTGGTAAACAACTTCATCAAGCCCGGTCTGGAGGACCTCTGCGTTTCACGTACTACCTTTAAGTGGGGCATCCCCGTTACCTTCGATGAGGGCCACGTCGTTTACGTCTGGATAGACGCTCTCTCAAACTACATCACTGCTCTCGGCTACCTCAACTCTGCTTACAACGATTTTGATAAGTTCTGGCCTGCCGACGTCCACATGGTAGCTAAGGACATCATGCGCTTCCACGCTATCATATGGCCTGCTATGCTCATGGCTCTGGATATTCCGCTCCCCAAGCACCTGGCTATCCACGGCTGGATAACTATGAACGGCGAGAAAATGTCCAAGTCCCTGGGCAACGTCGTTGACCCCTTCGTCCTCGGTGAACGCTACGGCTGTGACGCTATCAGATACCATATCCTCCGTGAAATGGCTCTCGGCGCTGACAGCTCATTCTCAAATGAGATAATGATAAACCGCATCAATTCCGACCTGGCTAACGGCTTCGGAAACCTTGTTTCCCGTACCGTCGCTATGGCTGACAAGTACTTCGGAGGTACCCTCCCTGAGGACCGTCTGGAGGCTGACATCGACAAGGATTTCATCTCAGTTGTAACCGCTCTCCGTGACTCTGTGGACAAGTCTATCGACGAGACTAAGATAAAGTCCGCTCTGGAGGATATTTTCAAGGTCGTTGACCGTGCAAACAAGTACATCGACGAGACTGAGCCCTGGAAGCTGGGCAAGAATGAGGCTGACAGCCCAAGACTGGCCGCCGTCCTCTACAACCTCCTGGAGGCTATCCGTATAGTTTCTACCCTTCTCTCCCCCTTCATGCCATCTACTATGCCCCAGGTCTGGGAGCAGATAGGCGCTTCCGCTGAGGATACCACCTACGAAAACGCTGACAAGTTCGGTGTGCTCCCCATGAACGTTACCGTTCACAAGGGCGCTATCCTCTTCCCACGTATCGACGTTGACAAGGAGATAGAGGAGCTCAACGCTATCATCAAGAAAAATATGGATGCCGCTCAGGCTAAGCTGTCCGCTGAGGAAAAGGGCGAGTCCGCTCCTGCTGAGCCTATCACCCTGGCTCCTGAAATAACTATCGACGACTTCGCTAAGGTGGAGATAAGAGTTGCCAAGGTAACTGCCTGTGAAAAGGTTAAGAAGTCCGACAAGCTCCTCTGCTTACAGCTCGACGACGGCATGGGCGGCCGTCAGGTCGTCTCCGGCATAGCTCAGTACTACGCTCCGGAGGACCTCATCGACAAAAAGATACAGCTCATCGCCAACCTCAAGCCCGTAAAGCTCAGAGGTGTGGACAGCAACGGCATGATATGTGCCGCTGATACTCCCGACGGTATTAAGGTCATCTTCGTTGACGATTCTATCCCTGTTGGTTCCAAGATAAGATAAAAAATCGCCGCATACATCTGTATGCGGCTTTTTCTTTTCCTTTATGCGCCCGGACAGCAGAAAACTCCTCCCTGAGAGGTGGGAAGAGCTTTCGGAGGGATATATATAGAGGGAAAAACGCTTGGTAAGTCCGGACTCCTGTGCTGAGTGAGTCCGGATATGAGGGAAAATGTGTCTGTAAGTTATATAAGCTGTTTACGCATCCGGCTCACGCTCTGTACTGTTCCTCCGGCTGCCTATTGCCTGAGGTCTTTCCAGCTCTTTTCCTGCCGCATACGCTTTTGTGCATATCCGCTCTGTGAGCTCCGCTCCTGCCGTCGCTTTACGGCTGTTCCCCTGAAGGCGGTCTGCTCATGAGTACTATGCTGTGCCTATATTTATATTATACACAAAATTCAGCTCTCTGCAATCAATAATTCTATCATATTCAGAAGATTTTTGTTATTCCTCAAAAAAAATATGCAGAATCATCTTGCATTTCAAGGAATGTTATGATACAATATTACACATAAATTATAATGTTGTTCGTGTACATTGATTCTGCAAAGGATGTGAGACCTTGAAAAAACGTCTGCTCATCGGTGTTATCATCACCGACTGCCATATAGATTTCCAGGAGGAAATAATGCGAGGCATCTCCTCACAGGCCTTCAAAAGCAACTGCGATGTGGCAGTTATTGCCCCTCTGCATAACTTCTACTCCGGCACTGCCCACAAGGATACCGAAAAATATATCTTCGACCTCATCCTTTCTGAAAAATTCGACGGCTTTCTCTACGACAGGAACACCTTCTACGGCGAGGAGATACGCTCGTATATCGACGGCCTCCTCACTATCTCCGGCAAGCCCGTTATGCTGCTGGACTCCTGTGACCATAAGAATTTCGAGACAACCTCCGTGGACGACTGCGATGCCTTCGAGATGATAACCGACCACCTCATCGAAGCCCATGAGTGCAGAAAGATCTACTGTCTCACCGGTCCCAAAAAGGTTTACGTCTCCGAGGAGCGCCTGAAAGGCTTCCTCACCTCCATGAAAAAGCACGGTCTGCCTGTGGACAAAAATTCTGTCCACTACGGCGACTTCTGGATGGAGGCCGCTAAAAATATGGCCGAGAAAATTATCGACGGACGGCTCCCACGGCCAGATGCCGTAGTCTGCGGCAACGACATCACCGCTATCTCCCTTATCAGACACCTGAGCGCAAAAGGCATAAAAGTCCCCGGAGACATTGCTGTCACCGGCTACGACGCTTCTGTTGAAGGTGCTTCCTTCGAGCCCTCTATAACCTCCTACAGCCGTCCTAACTTCCAGCTCGGCTCCGAGGCCTTCCGCCGGCTCTACAGGATAATCACCGGCAGGATATGTCCCAAGGTCCCCAACGAAAACGGCGAGCTCCGTATCGGAAGGAGCTGCGGCTGCAATAAACAGCCTGCGCTCCATAAGGACATTAAACGCAATAAAAAAGTAAACGCCCGGCTTGAGTCGAACCTCCTCTACGGTGATATGCTCTTCGACATCACCAACACCGACAGTCCCTCTGTTTTCGCTGACAGACTGGACAACTATACTTATATGCTGTACAAAATGGCACACCTGAGGATCTGCCTGACTCAGAAGTACATGAACTCCACAAAGGGGATCTATCACGACAAGCTGGACTTCAAATACGGCGACGACGTCAGGATGATACTGGCCAAGTCCTCTATCGCCAGAGAGTACTCTCACCCCGACTTCTTCAGCTCATCTGAGCTCATACCTGACTTCGACATCGACCGGAAATACCCCTCTGTTTTCTATATCTCACCTATACACTATAATGATAACTTCTTTGGCTACAGCGCCGTGTCCTTCGGAAAGCATACCATCTCCTTCAGCTCTCTCTACCTCCAGTGGATAAACTACGTGAATGTGGCTCTGGAGCTCGTGAGGATAAAGGCCATAATGTCCCACACTATCCTCAATACTAACCGTGCCCTCCTCTACGACAAGGTCACAGGTATGCTCAACCGAAGCGGAATCGAACAGGAATTTGCCAAGAGACTGGCTGTCATCGGACATACCTCTTCCGCTGACTTCATCACTATCGAACTCACCGGCATAAAGAATACCTACTACCGCAGCGGCGAGGAAAAATGCAACCAGATATCTTCATCCTTCGCTAAGCTCCTCAAAAGCTGCATAAGCAGCAAGGAGATATGCGGTATGTGGAACTCCCAGACCCTCTGCGTCATCTCCTTCGACTCCGGACGAGCATCAGATATTTATGAGGAGCTCAGCTCCAAGCTGAAGGAAAAACGCTACGACCAGAGCGACGACTGCAATATCGACTTCTCCGTCGGACTCTACACCCAGCGCACTGACGAGAATATCAGCCTGGGCGAGGCTATGTACAAGTCCACCGTGAACAAGATATATTCCTATAATATCTCCGAGGTCAACGCAAATCCTCAGTTTGAAAAGCTCTGCGCCCTCCGAAGCAGGATAATGAAAAACCCTGAGCTCTCCTGGAATATCAGCGACATTGCTGACAGCCTGTACCTCAGCAAAAGCTACCTCCAGAAGACCTACAAGGCCTTTTTCGGAAAGAGCATCATTGAGGAGATGATAGGCTTCCGCATCGAGACTGCCAAAAGGCTCCTCATGCAGACTGAGCTCTCCGTTACTGAGATCTCAAAGCGCTGCGGCTACTCCTCCTACAATTACTTTGTAAGGCAGTTCCGTGCCTCAGAGGGAGTCTCCCCCACTGAATTCCGGGAAGCTCATAAAAACGAATGTCCTGATAAACAATGAATCCTTTCCCGCCGGACGGCATTTGCCGCCCGGCTTTTTCTATGGGTATCGGAGACGGAACAATATACTATCAGTAATATTTGTCTGCAATTTTACCAATCAGAGGAAGCTGCTCTTGTGAAAGAATTACAAATATAAATTAATGTTCATAAATTTCATTTACTTTTCCCGCTTTATGCGCTATAATGTATCGTGTATAGATATGCAAGGCGAAGCATAAGGCAGTGCTGCGCCGACCTCTCACCTCAAAAAGGAGTTAATACTATGACAAGAACTACCAAACCTCTCTTCAAAAGAGCGGCTGCGGTTATTGCTGCCATGGTGGTACTGCTGACTCTGGCGCTGGTATTCCCACCGTCACTCAGCTCCTCCGCCGCAGGTACTGACCTCTATGTAGGCTATTCCGGCAAAAGCAATAACTTCTCAACCGTTCAGGAGGCTGTCAACAAGGCAGCCAGCATCAACCCAACCAGCGAGTCTGCACGTGTTACTATCCACATTGCTCCTGGTACTTACCGTGAACAGGTACTCATCAATACCCCCTACATCACATTCGTAAATGACGAACCCTCCAAGGGCGATGTTCTCATCACCTTCTATTACGGCATCGGCTACAAGTACTACAGCGTCAATACCAGCAAGAACAACGGTACATACGACGCTTCCTATGCCTCCGCCAAGTCACAGAAAAATACCCCATACCGCTGGGGCGCCACTGTCTGGCTCCAGAGCAAGGCTCAGTACTTCAAGGCTCAGAACATCGTTTTCGAGAACTCATTCAACCGCTATATCACTAAGGAAGAAATAGCTGACGGTGTTGAGCTTGTGGGAGATACCTCCGTTTCAAGCATATCTCAGGTCAGAACTTCCTCCACTGACGTCCAGACCAAGGCCGCTACCGAGCGTGCTGCCGCTTTTGCAGCAGATGCCGGCTACTGCGAATTCCTCGGATGTCAGTTCCTCAGCAGCCAGGACACTCTCTACACCGGCGCTTCCCCTCAGTATTATAAAAACTGCCTTATCGAGGGTCAGACCGACTATATCTTCGGTGACAGCTCCGCTGTTTTCGATGCCTGCGAGCTCCGCTGGAAGGGCTACAGTGCCAACGCTGCCGGCGGTTATATCACCGCTGCAAGAGATGATTCCAATGACGACACAGGCTACCTCTTCAGCAACTGCAATATCACCAAGAACTCCGCTCTTACTGTCAAGACCGGATACCTGGGACGTCCCTGGAGAGATACTGCTAAGGTAATGTACATCAACACTACCCTCCAGAGCGCTGACTGCATCGACGCTGCCGGCTGGTACTCAATGAGCGGCGTACAGCCGGAAAATGTTGCCGGATTCAAGGAGTACGGTACAAAGCTGGCTGACGGTACTGCTGTCTCCCTCTCCTCCAGAAAGGGCCATGTGCTCTCTGCTTCCGATGCCAACAGCATCACACTCACAAGCTACATGAAAAACTGGACTCCCACCTTCCTCAACATCACTTCAAGCTCTTCTTCATCCGGTTCATCTTCCTCCGCTGACGGCGCTATCACCCTCTGCGGCGGCTGGTATGAGGAGGCATTCGCTGAGTGGGATTCCTCAAAGATAGGCAGCAGCGTCAAGGTAAGCTACGCTCAGTCCGGCTCTTCAAGCTATACCACAGTTGACTCCGAACTCATCCGCAGCAACCGTGTGGACATCCCCGGCCTCAAGGGCAATACTGAGTATACAATTAAGGTGGAAGGCTCCTCCGGCTCTGCTTCCTGCACTGTCAAGACTATGTCCTTCGACCGCTCCGGCTACGCTCACTGGAACTACTCCTCAGGTGTCGGCGCTTACAATAACGACGGTACCCTCAAGTCCGGTGTTACTGTTATCTACGTCACAAACTCCAACAAGGATACTATCACTTACGGCGGCAAGACCGGTCTCTACAACATCTTCTACAGCGCAAAGCCCTCCAACGTGGTATTCCGTTTCATCGGCACTATCGACGTTCCCTCCGGTGCTAAGGCAAATGACGGTCAGCAAAACGACGGTTCAAGTATGCTCTACCTCCAGTACGGCCAGAACGTTACTATCGAGGGTATCGGCTACAACGCTAACCTCAACAAATGGGGCTTCGAGATGAAGCGCTGCACAAGCTGTGAGGTCCGCAATCTCTGGCTTGGTCAGTACCCCGACGACGGTATCTCAATGACCGGCGACGCTGACAACAAGTCCACTCATATGTGGGTCCACAACAACACTATCGAAAAGGGCTACAATGCCTACGCAGGCAATGGCACCGTTGACGCCGACAAGGCCGACGGCGACGGCTCCACTGACATCAAGTGGTCCGAGTACGTTACTATCTCCTACAACTACTACATCAACTGCCATAAGACCTCTCTGGTCGGCGGCGGTACTACTCAGTTCCAGGACTGGATAACCTATCACCACAACTGGTTCAGCAACACTGAGTCCCGTAATCCCCGTGCGAGAAACGCTCATATCCACAGCTACAACAACTACTTCACAACTAATGCACAGTACGGTCTCGGCGCTTCATACAACTCCAAGATATTCTCCGAGGCTAACTACTTCGAGGGCACCTACAAGCCCCTTGCCGCTGAGGCTATGGGCTCCGATGCTTACTCAGGCACTATCAAGTCCTACAACGACAAGTTCGTGAACTGCACTATGGGCAGCGGACTTGCTTACTCTATCGTTTCCAACAAGTCCTCCAGCGTTACTATCGCCAACCAGAAGTCCGGCGGTGACGCTTACGACAACTTCGACATCAGCTCTTCCAAGATGTACACATCCTACACCCTTCAGTCCGCTGACGATGCAAAGACTGAGGTCATGGAGTACTCCGGACGTATGCGCCAGGGCAAGGCCTACAACAGCGGCACTTCCTCAGGCTCAGGTTCATCCTCCGCAGAGTCATTCACTGACGGCACTATGGTAATGTTCAAGAACGTAAACAGCGGCCTCTACCTCGAAGTTGCTGACGGTCTCGCTGAGAACAATGCCAACATCCAGCAGTGGGAGGCTAACGGCGAAGGCACAAACAAGGCCGGCGAGTGGAACACCTGGATACTCTACAGCGCCGGTGACGGTTACTACTACATCTACTCCGCCCTCGGTGACAGAAAGACCTTCGTCCTCGACGTTGCCGGCAAGAAGGCTGACGACGGTACCAATATCGACCTCTATCAGTACAACGGCGGCGACAATCAGAAGTTCAAGTTCACTAAGAACAGCGACGGCTCCTACAAGATACTCACTAAGGTATCCTCAGACAAGTCCGCTGTTGAGATAGAAAACGGCAGCATGGAGTACGGCGCTAACGTTCAGGAATGGACTGTTAACGGCTTCAATTGCCAGGACTGGAACATCGAATCCGCTGCTCTTCCCGTAAGCGGCACTCTCATCCGCAGCCTCGTCGTTGAGGACTCTGAGCACGCATCCGGCTGGTCCATTGACAGCAGCTCATCAACCGGTGACCTTGCTTTCGGTGACCGTGAGTTCACTATCACTTCACTCCCCTCTGACCTCGCCGGCACAGAGCGTATCATCACTGCCTGCGACTCCAAGAACACTGACTCCGAGTTGGCTTACTTCACTGCCGCTGCTGACGAGATCATCTATATCGCTATCGACAGCCGTATGACCTCTCTTCCTTCATGGATGAGCGGCTACACCAAGGAGTCCTACACTGTCGGCATCACTGATTCTTCCAGCGAAAAGGCCTTCGATGTTTACTCTCTGAAGGTAAGCGCAGGAGAAAAGGTAGTCCTCGGCACAAACGGCCAGAGCTCCGGTGTTATGCAGTATATCGTATTCGCCGCTGAGCAGCCTGTGGTAACTACTACTACCACAACTACCACAACAACTACAACTACTACAACTTCCACAACTACTTCTGCTACTACAACTACATCATTCCCCCTCAATAGGATATGGGGAGATGCTGATGACAATGGTGTCGTCGCTATGAACGACGTTGTACTTATCATGCAGTCCATCTCCAACAATGACAAGTACGGCCTTGACGGCACTGACGAAAACCACATCACCGACAAGGGAATGGCACTGGCTAATGTCGTTGACCCCGATAATACCGGCCTTACCGTTCAGGACGCTCTCCAGATACAGAGATTCCTCCTGGAAATGGTGACTGACCTTGACCCCTATGCTTAAATAAAAAAAGGACGCATCCACGTGATGCGTCCTTTTTTACATATCCTGTATTGTCCGCCACAGCTCCATTGCAATGTCCGCCCCTACTCCCGCAGTTACCGCAAGCTCCTGGGGGGAGGCAGCTTTCAGGTTGGCTATGGTCTTATACTTTATCATCAGCTTTGCTGCCTTCTTCTCGCCTATGCCCCTGACGTTCAGCAGCTCTGAGCTGTAGGTCTTTTTCTTATGTCTTGAATGCATGAAGCTCACTGAGTACCTGTGGACCTCGTCCTGTATCCTCGTTACAAGGTCAAAGGCCGCCTTCATGCGGCTGAGCTGTATCTCCCGGCCTCCTGTAGCTATGGCTCTGGTACGGTGCTTGTTGTCCTTGACCATTCCGTACAGGGGGATGTCCTCCAGGCCAAGCTCCTTCAACACCGGCTCTATGGCGTGAACGTGGCCACGTCCGCCGTCAAGGAGTATCAGGTCCGGCTTTCTCGTGAAGAACTGATCCCCTTCCCCTGTGACTATATGCATCAGTCTCCGGCGGAGCACCTCCTGCATGGAGCCGTAGTCGTTCTGCTGGTCCTGTTCCTTTATGGTGAAACGCTTGTATGCCCGTTTAAGGGGACGGCCGTCCTCGAATACTACCATTCCTGCTACCATTGACTCCGATGACAGGTTGGAGATGTCGTAGGCCTCTATATATTTCGGCGGAGCGCTGAGTCCAAGGCTCTTTCCAAGCTGTTCAAGGGCAATGACCTCACGACCGGTACGGTCGTTTTTCAGTGCCGCATACTCCGCACTGTTGTTCACTGCAAGCCTGAGCAGTTCAAGCTGACGTCCCCTCTGGGGTACGTGGAGCTGTACCTTGTGGCCTGCCTGCTGCTCCATGAGCTCCCCAAGGAGCTCGCCGTCCTCCGGCATATGGTCGATTATGACGTTCCTGGGGATGTCAGACCGGCTGTAGTAGAACTGGAGCATGAAGGAGCCAAGTATGTCCTCACCGTCCTCCGGCTTGTCAAAGCCGAATACTGCCTTGTCGAAAAGTCGGTTCTCACGGTACATCAGCACTGAGATGTACACCCCGTTGTAGTACTCTGCGGAACCGATAACGTCTGCGGAATCAACTCCGCTGTTGATTATCTTCTGCTTTTCAGCCGCCTTTTTTACTGCGGCGATACGGTCACGGAGGACTGCCGCTTTCTCGAAGTCAAGCTCCTCAGCGGCGGCATTCATCTCAGCCTCCATGCGCTCTACTGAGCCTGCACTGCCGGTCTTTATGAACTCCTCGGCCTGGTCTATGATGCCTGCATACTCCTCCCGGCTTATCCTTCCACGGCAGAGTCCCATGCAGTTCTTGATGTGGTAGTTGAGGCAGGGGCGTCCCTTGCCGAAATCCTGGGGGAACTTCCTGTGACAGGTGGGCAGCATGAACACCCGGTTCACCTCGTTCACAGCCTCCTTGGTGATGAAGCCGCTGGTGTAGGGTCCCAGGTACCTGCCCGGCTGTTTGGTGTTCTTTTCGTTGGTTATCCGTGGATACTCCTCATCGGAGATGCGGATGTAGTGGTAACCCTTGTCGTCCTTCAGCAGGATGTTGTACTTTGGCTTGTGCTGCTTTATGAGACTGCACTCCAGCAGCAAAGCCTCGTACTCGCTGTCGGTGACGATGAAGTCGTAGTCGTAGACATTGGACACCATTGCCGCTACCTTAGGGGTATGGTCGGGGTTCTCACGGAAATAGCTGCTCACACGATTGTGGAGGTTCTTGGCCTTTCCGATGTAGATTATCCCGCTGTCCTTGTTACGCATTATATAGACTCCCGGAGACTGGGTCAGCCGGGAGGTCTTGTTGCGGAGATACGGTAGTCTTGGGTTCATGGCTGATTCACCTCTGATGATATTTTTTCGGTGTTTTATTGCCTGTTAAAGTAATCTATTCCTCCGCTGGGCCTGAAATATGTACGTATATAGCCGTCCGTGGACAATATTACAAATTCATTGGTATCCTCGATATAATACACCCCGTCGCCGTCCTCGGCTTCCAACTTATACAGCGCATCCGGGGCGTTGATAACATCACTGGCTCCCTTTTCGTACTCCTCAGCGGTCTCGTAGCCGAAATCATCACGGAATTCCCCTCCGTGTTTCTCAAAGTGCTGGTTCAGCAGCTTCTTGTTACGGAAATGATACTCCACATAGCTGTCATCCTGAACTGCCGCTGTCGTGGTAGTAGTGACTGTGGTAGTAACTGCTGTTGTCTTGGTCTTTTTTGTCTTGGAGGTCTTTGAAGTAGTGACCTTCTTGGTGGTTGTCTGGGTCACGGTGGTCCTGGACTTCTTCGTAGTCGTAAGACTGGTGGTCACCTTCTCTTCTGCTTCCGTCGCAGTCACATCGGCGGAGTCCTGGAAGTGGTCCGCACTGATTATGTCCGAGGTCTCAGAGGATGTCCCGGACTTGTCACCGTCACCCTTGAGTGCTCCTGTTCCTATTATCACAAGCAGTATCAGTATTATTGCTGAAAGTACTGCTATGAGTATGTTCTTCTGCTTATTGTCCATATTTCTCCCCCTTTCCCGGCTTTACCGCCGGGGTCATATGTTGCCTGCTGCGAATTCAGCTCCCAGCATCAGAGCCAGCATACCGAAGTTCACCGCCGAAAATACCAGCATATATCTGCCGGTCCGGGCGCCCTCTGCCTGTCTGTAGAACTGGAAGGATATGAGACTTGCCAGCGACGCTATCACTGTGCCCAGCCCGCCTATGTCCGCTCCAAGCATCAGCATTGCGCCGTTATCTGTGAAACCGGACAGCATGACTGCCGCCGGAACGTTGCTTATGACCTGTGAAAGTCCTGCTCCTATGAGGACCTCCCGGCCCTCCAGTATCCCTGAGAAAAATCCGCTGACCGCATCTATACGGGCTATATTTCCTACAAAAACGAAAAAGCATACGAATGTGGCGAGCAGTGCGTAGTCTATCTTTCCCAGGAGCCGCCAGTCTGCCGCAAGTACTATTGCCAGCGCTCCTGCAAGACATACAAGGTCCGGGACTGCACGGAATACTGTCAGCAGACAAAGCAGGAACATTGCTCCGTATGCTGCGGCCTTTCCAGGTGAGGTCCTGCCTCCCACGCTCTCCGGAGCCTTGCAGGGCTCTGCCGGAAGTGTCAGCGTAAGCAGCATCACACAGACAAGTCCCAGGATGCCTGCCGGGAGCATGGTCTTCACAAATGTTCCTGCCGTCAGGCCGTATTCGTCGCAGAGGTACAGATTCTGCGGATTTCCTACAGGTGTGAGCATACTTCCCATGTTAGCCGCTACTGTTTCCAGGACAATGGTCATTATGCGGCTCTTTTCATCGCTGATGTTTCTGTATATCAGCAGAGTCAGAGGTACAAAGGTTATCAGTGCGACGTCGTTGGTCACGAGCATTGCACTGAAAAAGCATATCAGCACCAGGACTGCTCCCAGCCGCCGGATGCTGCCTGCTCTCCGGAGTATCACTGCGGTCACTGTGTCAAAGATGCCTATGCTCCGGAAGCCTGCAACTGCCGCCATAAGTGCGCCCAGCTCTATGAGGACTGTCCGGTTTATGTAGCCGGGATACCGGGAGTCCGGCGGCACTATGAACATCGTCACAACTGCCGCTATGAGGGATATTACAAGCACCGGCTGTGCTTTAGCAAATCTGAGTATCCTTTCCATTTTCAGATGAGTATCCCTTCAAAATGGTCCATTTCATGCTGGACTATCTGGGCCTCGAAATCCCGGAGTATCTTCTTTTTCTTCTTGAAATTCCTGTCACGGTACTCAACTGTTATCACACGGCGGCGCTTTACAGGACGGCTCCCCTTCAGCGAAAGGCAGCTCTCCTCAGTTTCATA
>ODAI013585132.1_pt1 | contig 14535 bp, 8 predicted proteins | sample 1539321 | NCBI WGS metagenome assembly ODAI01 (sample SAMN02144231, study PRJEB22623) | gut metagenome | biome: sheep rumen | host: Ovis aries | place: New Zealand
AGGGCTGATGACAAGTGCGGGCGTGCTGGCACAGAGCACTGAGACTCGTTGGTCTGGTACCGATGTTACTAGTAACGCTTTCAAAAAGGCTACAAGAAACACCTCTACAAGCGCAGTATCTGGAGGTGAATGGTTCTTGCTCTACAACGTCGGTACAGGTAAGTTCCTGATTAATGGTGGTGACTGGGGAGCAGAAGGGCGCTTGTTCTATGATGACTGGGGCAAGTTACTGAAGCTCACTACTGATGGGTTGATTTATACTGGTATGGAAACCGCATCCGGTGCATGGTTCTGGGGAGCCAACGTACCCAGAATAACAAGTGCTTTCGGTTGGCCAGGTGAAGATACTTCAAGTGATGAAACTTTCTATACACTCATGGATGCTCGTTACCAATACAGTGGCACAAATACTACTCCAGCTAATCGGAGACTTAATTTCACTCGAGTCGAAAATTCTGGCAATATTTATACCTATTATATTAGCGAAACTCTTAGAGGCAATACTTATTATTTAGGTGGCGCTTGGGGCGAGTATGGCGACTTAACAGATAACTCTCGTGAAAAGGGCTCATTTGTCTTTATCGACGATGACCGTGCTGTATGGACATCTGACAATGTGACGACAAAGACTAATGAGGTTGAAATCTACGGAGGAACAAAAGTGAAAGCAAATGAGCTTTACCAGTGGCGTATAGTTACCCTCGAGCAGTTTGAAGCACAAGTGTTGGGTAATAGTCAAGATGCATATGGCGGTCTGAATACCAATGTGTCTTATCGCATCACCGACCAAGACTTCTCGCGTAACATTGTTGCATTCTTTAATGGCGAAAATGCAGAAGAGCCAGGTTGGAATGTTACCAGCAGCGCTACAGGTGACAATGGCCGCTATAAGTATACTTGGGGTTGGGTGAACGATCCCAAGCGGTTCAGCAACTCAGAGTCGAGACAATGTGACCACTTGAATAGCGACAGTAGGTATGTCCGCGAGCCTTGGGACACCCCCGTTCGTCTGAAAGAGCAGTTTGTGCATGACGGAACCGGTTGGAATAAGAAAGATTGTAAAAATGGCTTTTTATCGTTTGAGGGAACAGGAACTGTGTCTACATGGATTACTGCACCTGCCACTGGCTACTATCAGGTGAAGTGCGTTGGCTTCTCTCAAAGCACGGATGCATCAGATGCCCATCGCGGTTATCTCTTTGCAAGTGTTAATAATGCAACCTCGGGCAATGGCTATGCACAGACTTATCTGTATCAGATGCCTGCTGGCACATATGATAGAACTACTTATGCACAAACTTTAGCAGTTGGAAATGAATTAAGAACTACGCAAGATGGTGGTACTTACCAGTCTATGGTTCAAATCTATGCAGAAAAAGACCAGAGGATTTATATTGGTGTAGGAAAGGATGCCTCAACACAAAGTGACCCTGACTATACTACTGGAGGGACAACGACAACTGTTTATTATTACTCGACAACTGTAAATGGAACAACTTATTACCTGAAAGCAGCAGCTGATGGAACCGTCAGTGTTGTTACGGAAAAATCGGAAGCAACGCAGTGGCTGACAAGTGGAAGTGGTAATACGTCTACTTATATTTATTGTACTATTAATGGAACACAATATTGGTTAAGATATGAAAATGGAACACCTAAAGTAGGAACGAGTACTTCCGCATCTAATACCTCTTTTAGAACAATCCTTTATGATTCTTCTATTAATGCATATATGAGAAATAATATTGATGTGTACCTGCAATATAGTAATAGCAACTTGACATGGGTTACGAGTTCTAGTTCTTCAGGAGTGTTTAAGCGGACATCAGACAACATCACTACAGGCGGTACCAACTATTACCACGACACCGATTGGGTGGCCGTCGATAACTTCCAGATTATCTTCTTGGGCGACCAAGGTCCAGTTATTTTTGATGAAGATGAAAGCGAATCGCTTGACTATCTGAAGAAATATGAAAGTACGGGTAATTTTAACAATCGCACTGTATGGCTGAAGCGCACAATGATGCAGAACCAGTGGAACTCGTTTGTGTTCCCACTCGATCTGACAAACGCTCAGGTGAGAAACGTATTTGGTGATGATGCCAAACTTGCCAAACTTCATAGTTTGGGAAAACTGTCAGGCGATCCTGGCATCATTGACTTCCAGACCGTCAATCTGACTTCTGACGGTACTGCTATCGAGGCCGGTGATTTCTATATCATTCAGCCAACGAAGGCTCCCACAACGAATGCAGCGACTGGAGAAAAATACTATACGATTGGCCGTCGTACTTTCACGTTAAGTGCTCTTCCTTCCACTCATAAAACAACAGTGACTGATGAATCAGGAAATCTCCATATTTCAGCATATGCTACATATGTGAACGGAGGACAAGCTCCTAAACATTCCTATGTATTGGGAACTAAGTCGGGTGAAGATGAAATTTTCATGTACTATCTTTCAAAGGCTACCAATATGAAGGGCTTCCGTGGCTATCTGATTGATGAAGATGGTGCACTGGGAAGTAAGAGCGCTGACATTTTCTTAGGTGGATTCTTTGATGACGAGACGCTTTATATTGATGGCTTGCACAACCACAAACCCACTAGCGACGGCTATATCTATGATATGATGGGGCGCAAGGTTGGCAAAGCCAATGAGACGTCTACTGGCAATTTGCCGAAGGGCTTGTACATCATGAATGGTAAGAAGTTTATCGTTAAATAAGAAGGAGGAATAAGCTATGTATAGAAAAGAATATATTAAGCCTGAAGTAGAATTGGTGATGATGTCTGACTTCATGGAGGGTGAAATGCGTGAAGGAAGCTGGGGTGTTGACGGAGGCCACATTCCCATCAAAGATGATGAAGGTGATGATATTATTATCTACTCGAAAAAGAACAACCTTTGGGATGATTGGGATGAATAATACCGCATGTACGGTAAGCCGTATGACAACGGTCTGCCGTAGTAACGGAAAATAGCACGAATGAAGCTGCCGCCAAGGGCCCTGCCCTTTGTAGCAGCTTCTTTTCGGGTAAAAGAGGGGAGAGGCCGAAGAGCGCTGCATCGCTCTTCCTGCCAGAGCTCCCAAGCGTCTGAAACAGACAGGAAAATACTAACAATCAATACATATCAGAACATGAAAACCAGACTACTACTGTTGTTGGCAACGACATGGCTGCCATCAATGATGTGGGCACAACTGACGGTCGACGAGTCGCAGGTGGTGAGCAACCCCAGCAATGCGCCGGCACCCGTGCATCCCGTTCCCAGCGAACGGCAGATCGCATGGAACGAGACGGAGTTTTATGCCTTCTTCCACTATGGCATGAACACATATACAGACAAAGAGTGGGGCGACGGCTCGGAGAGTGAAACCACGTTTGCGCCTACCCAGACGCCGAACCCCGAGCAATGGCTCACGGCAGCGAAGGCGGCGGGCATGAAGGGCGGCATCGCCGTGGTGAAGCACCACGACGGGTTCTGCCTGTGGCCCACCGCTACGACGACTCACTCAACGGCAAACGCCTCCGGCCACGGCAAGGATGTGAACATTCCCCAGCTGTTTGCCCAGGCAGCACAGAGCCTCGGCATGAAGTATGGTTTTTATGTCTCGCCATGGGACCGCAACAGTGGTCTGTATGGCACTCAGGACTATATCGACCAGGTGTTCATTCCGCAATGTGAAGAACTGGCAGGCTATGGCCGCGACCAGTTTGAGATGTGGTTCGATGGTGCCAACGGCGGCAATGGCTATTATGGCGGTAAGAACACCACCATCAGCATCGGCAGCGATTATATGGACCGCGTGCTTTATTACGATGTGGCCAACCTGCGCGACCGCATTCACCAGCTGGCCCCCCACTGCGTGATGTGGGGCGTCGGTGGTGAGGCCCGCTGGATAGGCAACGAGGACGGCTATGCCGGCACGACGAACTGGAGCACCGACAGCCGCAACGATGAGAAAAATAACGAAGAGGGTACGGAGGACTACTGGCTGTGGAATCCGGGCGAAGCCGACGCGAAAGCCACTTCCGGCGGTTGGTTCTGGCATCAGGGCGAGAGTGTGAGCAGCGCCGAAGAGCTGTTCAAGATATACATGCAGACCGTGGGACGCAACGCTACGCTCATCCTAAACCTTCCGCCCGACAGGACGGGCGAACTGCCCACAGCGACTGTGAACCGCATGACGGAGTTGGGCAACCTGCTGAAAGAGCGACTGGGAACAGACCTCAGCCAGAGTGTCGAGGCCAGCGCCACGCGCAGCGGCGGCAGCTTCGAGGCATCAAACCTGCTCGACGGCAACAAGAACACCTACTGGGCTACCGACGACGGTACGACTACAGCCTCGGTAACCATCGACCTTGGCAGCCAGAAGACTGCCCGCTACGTGATGCTGCAGGAGTACATTCGCCTTGGGCAGCGCGTAAAAGGGTTTTCCATACAATACAGCACCGACGGAAATAGCTGGAAAACGGCTTCATCACAAGAGCCGATGACCACCATCGGCTATAAGCGCATCATTCCGCTCAATGGCAGCGTCAGCGGTCTGCCAACCGGCTATCAGGCCCGCTACATCCGCGTGAATATTACGAACAGTAAGGCTTGCCCCGTGCTGAACAGGGTAGCGGTGTACTAAGGAGTTAGTAATAAGGAGTATGAACACAGTTAGCATTTTCAAGATGAAAAAGATCATAACTACCCTATTGGCCGTGATGGCATTCGTGCCGATGCTTGCCCAGTCGTTCAACGACGATTATGCGTCAGTCGGTGTCTACGACACATGGGAGCTGTCTCCCTTCCGCACAGGAGTGCTCAGCGGCAATGTGCAGGTGATAGAGAACCATCTTTACAGTCAGAACGGCGTCAACCGCACAGGCCACATCCTGGGCATTCAGCGCTCGCGCTTCGGAAGTAATACATTTGGAGCACGGGTGGACCTGAACTCTCCGGTCACCATCGGCAGAGACGGGAAACATGTGCATGCACTGGTCTATTCGCCCATTGCCACTAAGGTGCAGTTCATCGGCCTGGGCAAGCGCACCACCAACAGATGGAACGAAAGCAGCGATGTGGAGCAGTTCTGGAGTGAACCTGTCAGCATCTCAGCCAACAGGTGGACGGATATCGTGTCGCAAGTGAAGACCAACGAGAATGTGGAGATATACAGCATTGTGGTGGTGCCCGACTGCTCGTCGCCACATGCGCTCACAGCCGACTTCGTGTCGTATATCGACGAGATTGTGGTGGACAATAGTTCCAGTAGCCGCACCGCTGTGACTTCAACAGTAGACCCCTACGACGGTTCTGACCCCGGCCCCGGACCCGATCCTCAAGACCCCGATGAGTCGCTGTATTATAAGACCAACTTCAATAAGACGACCCAAAACTCGCGCGTTTCTGACGGACGCTATATCATGTCTGTCAGTCTTGAAGGAAGTAGCGACACGCAAACATGTACTGTTACAGACTCGCAGCGGAACTATCTCTATATCGATGCCACATCGACCGTCTTCAATGTGACGGCCGGTGAGACCTACAAGGCTGAAGTGGAATATGGAACCGACTGGATGCATGCCTATGCCTACGTTGACTACAACCGCGACGGAGAGTTTACCAATAAGCTGAAGGATGACGGATATATCGTTGATGAAGGCAGCGAACTGGTGACCTATTCGGCCTACTCGCAGGACTACACGGGTGGACATTCAGGACATTGGTATAAGAGCAACGGCACCCGGTTAGGAGAATTTACAGACAATAATTTCAATTGCAACACCACCGACATGCCTAAATTCACCATTCCGTCCACACTACAGAGCGGCCGCTACCGCATGCGCTTCAAAGTAGACTGGAACAGTTTGGATGCCGGTGGCAACGATGGCAGCGACGGCACCAACAATACCATCTGGGATAATGGCGGTGCGATAGTAGACGTGATCCTGAACGTAACGGGCTCGAACGATGTGAGTGTGAAGCTGGCCAACTCGCGCAATGGCAATATCCAGGATAGTAATGGCAATGCGATTACCAGTGGGGGAGTGACAGGAACGTACAACAGTCCCTTCCAAGTGATGATGAAACCCGCCAGCGGCTTCGCGTCGAACAGTCTGACAGCTGCCTATATGACGGACGACAGCGATTGTCCCGGTCTTCTGAAAGAGGCTACAGCTACGTATTCTGTGAGCGGTGACAACTACGACCCGACTGGCGACGCTTTCACGCTGCCTGCCGAGATGATGTATTCGTCGGTAACACTTGAGCCGTTGTTTACTGAGGCTCCTACACCGGCGAAAACAGTTATTTATCAGCTTACCGATAAGTTGGAGGCAGGTGGAGAGTACCTGATTGTCAATGTCAATTCGGCAAGAGATGGTTTTGCGCTTTCCCATAATGGGACTGCTATCACTTCACATGATGTAACAATCCATGGCAAAGGCGAGATCCCTTCCATTCCGGCTGAGAATGTATATGTTCAAGCTGACGACGTGGTAGCTGCCTCAGTATGGACGGCAACTATGACAGATAATTCTATGAAACTCGTGAATGGTCAGTATTATTTGCAGTCAGTAGCAGACCCCAATTTTTATTATGCTTATGAGTTATTTGTCAGAGATACTGAGTCTAGTCAATCGAGTGTATCTGATAATGGCTCATGGTCATATGGCAACAATGGTCTTATCTATAAATACACGTCTGGCAATAGTAATAAGACTTCTTATGTGATATATGATGAAAAACATTCAGATGTCGGGTTTATGGGTGCCAACAACTATAAATATCAAAACAAAATTTATAAGGTCTATCTCTACAAGAAAGTGGAGGTGGAAGCTCCTTCCGCTAAGACGTTCGACCTGAACATTGGCGATGCCGGCTGGGCTACGCTTTACTTGGATTTTGCCGTGGATATTCCTGAGGGACTGTCGCAGGTGTTCTATATCAGCAGCATCGACGGTGACGTGGCTAAGGGAACAACCATTACTGGCGTCATTCCGCCACTGACGGGCGTCATTATCCAAGGTAATACCGGCACATACCAATTCAGGGAGAACAGCAACAGTGTAGAAAAACCGACCGACAATCTGCTGACAGGAACCCTGGAGGATATTACCGATGCCAGCGAAGACCCGAAGACGAGCAGTTACTACAGAAATAACTTATACACCTTGGGACGGACCAAGAGCGGCAATGTGCAGCTGGCATTGTTCACGGGAACATTCATCGGAAAGAACAAGGCTTTCTTAATTACCAGCGCAACCGACAGTCAAGCCAAGGCTTTCAGCATTGTGACTGGCAGTGGAGCCACCGCCATCCATGCTCTGGATAACGTAGGGGCCGACCATGAGGAGTGGTACACCCTGCAGGGCATCCGTCTGAACGGCAAGCCCACACAAAAGGGTGTGTATATCCACGGGGGAAAACGAATCTATGTAAAGTAAAGAAAGGAGCAACGTATGGAAATGAAAAAACAGTATATGGCTCCTCGCACGGAAGTGCGTCATCTCTCTTACATAGATAGTATCATGGAAGTGGAATTGACCTTTGGAAGTACAACCAATGAGGCACTCACAAAATACGGCTTCTGGTTCAAGGAGGATGAGGATGTTGACAACAGCAGAATGCTTGACACCGACCTCTGGGATGATGAGGTGTATTGACTGGAAGTAAAACCAGCAACCAACCCTTCCGTTTGCCTTCAATGCGTGAGGCGCTCCGACTAGGATGACTAGCGGAGCGCCTCACGTTTTTTTATGATTCCTAGAGATCAGTGAAAATCTGTGCGAATCTGTGGGCAACATCACACAGCTGAGAACTGAGAGGTGAGAGCTGAGAGGTATGATATGCTTTCTAACTTGAGCAAAATCCGTGAGTTCTGTGAGATCTGTGTGAAAAACAACTCGAACAACACTAACAACATGTAATAATAAACGTTTATTTTTGATTTCCCGCGATAGCGGTAACTCTCAGATTTCTACGAAGTATATATAAAGCCCTTCGGGCAGAAATCTTAAAACTACAGCCTTCGGCTGGAAATCATAGAACCACTAGTACAGTCAATCCAAAACCATATTGTGATGAAAAAACAACTGAAACAACAAAAACAACATTTAAAGCGACGGACGTCGCTTCAGGCTTGCCGCCTTCTGTGGGCAGCTGCCGCCTTCCGCGGCCAAGCCTTTTTCCCACACACTTTTGACAATAAAAAGGATGCCAAGATAGTTTTATTAAATAGGCATATTTAAACAATATCATTTCTTGAGTATCATTCAACCTATTTATTAACTCTTCTAAAAGTATCTGCAATGCCGTTTCTACATCAATTGCTTTCGTTAGTAATGCCCCATTCTGCTGGTAACCCACAACAACCAGTCAGTAAGACAACCCACCCCGAGAAGAGCCGAGCTAAGGCTGCCACACAAGACCTGACGCTACGCGCCTTGTCCAGAACCATCATCAAGGAGGCGTCGCACAAGACAGCAGCCAACTATGTCACTGCCCTGCGCTCCATTGCCGCCTTCAACAACGGCTGCGACGTCACGCTGCGCCAGCTCCGTCCTCCGTTCTTGACTGCCTACGAGCAGTGGCTACGAGAGCGGGGCGTCTGTCCCAACACCAGCTCATGCTATATGCGTTCCCTGCGCGCATTATATAATAAGGTGGTGGAGAAGCATCATCTTCGCAATGCCCGACCCTTCGAGCGTGTCTACACCGGTTGCGCGCGAACCGAGGCGCGAGTCATCAGCCGTGCCGACATCAACCGCCTGCGCACACTGCCGCTGCCGCAACATTCCCCTGCAGCCCTGTCGCGCGACCTTTTCCTCTTCAGTTTCTATGCCATGGGCATGCCTTTTGTCGACCTGGCCTTCCTGCACACCTCGCAGATACAGGGCGACACCCTGACATACTATCGCCACAAGACACACCAGCGGGTCACCGTCCATCTGGAGCCCTGCATGAAAGGCATCATCAGCCGGTATGCCGACGAACGCTCTCCCTATGTCTTCCCCATTCTCAGTCCGTCTTACTGCGGCACCAGCGATGCGCAATATGACCTGCGGCTGGCACAGTACAACAAACAGCTGAAGCGGCTGGGCGCCATGGCAGGCATTGCCACTTCACTCTCTTCCTACACCCCGCGCCGCTCCTGGGCTACAATCGCCTTTATGCGGAACATCGAGATGGATACCATCTCACGGGCCCTCGGACATACCAACAGCCGCACCACGCTGATCTATGTCAGACAGCGAAATGACCAAAAACAGAAAAAAGCCAATCGGGAAATCTTAAAATATGTTATCGGCATGTCCTCTACGAAAGAGGTGCATAAGTCTACTCTATCCGTCTGTTATTCAGATGGTTGAGCTTGTTCTATCAATAGCAAACGATGATAATAGTATGTTAAATCTTGTTTCTTTTTTGTTGCTTTGTTCGAAAAAATGTTGCGTCGTTCCGAAAAAATACTTATCTTTGCGCACAACTATATCGTTAGGAGAGCACCTCTTTCGTAGAGGTGAATGGCTATTTGAGGTTTGAGTATAAAGGAACATAAATGATACATAATCATGACAATGAAAATTTTCTAAAGCCGATGATGGTCGTTAACTCTAGATATTTATTATTTTATAGTTCAAATATAAATTTTTCAGGTAGTCCGGCTGTGAAGTTAGGCTACCCTTTTTAACAGATAAAAACAAATAAAAAAATAAGATTATGAGCATGATTATGAAAAAAACTAAATTGTTTATGATGCTCGCCCTGCTAGTGATGGGCGTGAGCGGAGCGTGGGCAGCAACGCAAACTTTTAATGTTGTCTACACAGGAAGGACTACCTCTCAAGGTGCAGGATATGAGGCTGTTACAAACCGGGATATTACATTCCGATATGGGAGTCGTCCAATTACGGCAGGTCGTATCCAAACGGGTTATACAAAAACTCAATTTACCGTAAGTGGAAATTATGCTGATTATCCGGAATACTATTATGAGAGTTTGCCCAACAACTTCATTGAAGCCACAGAAGTTGAAGGTTATCAAGCTAGTGTTTCTATAAGTAGGACACGAGAAGGATGGGATTATATCTATACCGTGACAATTGCTTATGCTCCAATGACCATCAAGTATCGTGTGATGTGGGATAAAGAGTTTATTCAAGGCGCTGGTTATAAATTGACTGGTAAAAATCCTGACAATGCAACTATCACCTCTGGAGATGATGCTGATATCCTAGTTATCACAGGAACTGGTGACAATGCTCCTACAAGATGGGACGATAACACCGATCTGTCTTATTATATCACCCCTAGAGCAGTAACGGGCTATAGGACTGACTTGTATTTCATGCCTAACGAGACACAGTTGGGTTATGAAGGAACGATCTATGTGAATTATCACACAACTGCAACGAAAACAATAACGACTGATGGCATCTATGACTATTCGAATATATACACACGTGAGACAGGTTCAACTATTAAACTTCCAGATGATGAGTGTGCTATCAGCTTGCATTTGACAGCAACACAAGAACCGATAGAAGAAGAGAAGAGTTATTATATTTATTGTACCGCAACTGTTTCTGGTTCTAGTATGTCTAATTTGACGTTTTATGATTACGATCCCGTTAATGATACATATACAAGGGTCAATAGCCGTCCCGATTATCCTCGTAATGACAATGGACTCCGATTAAACGGATCGTCAACTAGCGGACTGGATGATGATGGCGATGGATTTGGAACGAATGCAACTTACGTATATCAAAGTAAAGACGATTCATGGACTCAAACGAGTGAAAAAATTCAGGGAGATAATAATCCAGTTTTTAGACTTGCATATACTTATAAAGTAACTCATACAATCGGTATTTCTACTGTCCAGGACGCGGTTATTCCTCTCAGAGAACCTGAAAAGGACATCGAAGGAAATACTACAGCTAAAAGAAAAGTTACTGCCATTCAAAAATGGGGTTTCTGCTATAAGCAAGAGGATGCTTTTGAAGTATACAACTGTCAAATAGGCAGCGACGGAAAAGTTGTTGACAGCAATGGTGATGGCAAGATTGACGAAAAAGATGCAATAAGTCATCCTTCTCTGGTTAACAACCACCGCAACGACTATCTGAAGACTGTTACTTTCGAAAAAGATGCCAACGGCCAGTCTAACCTTGAGAGTATTGGTGACTATGCCTTCATGTCATGTCTGCAACTGACAGATATCGATATTCCATTCTCTGTGAAATATCTTGGACAGGGTCTTTTCGAAATGGACAGAGCACTGTTGAATGTTAACTTCCAGACGGGCACGATTGAGCGCAACGACAAAACTTATCCGGAAGGAGTGCAGTTCAATACAATAAGAATGTTTACCTTCTGGTGCTGCACAGCGATGGAAACGCTCGTCCTGCCCGATGGTATCACAGATATCGAAGGACAACAATCAGGTGCAGCTTTGCAGTATATGACAAGTTTGATCAATCTTACTTTGCCCAGTACTCTCGAGCGCATTGGTCCCCACTTCCTTTGCTCTGCTTCAGCACTGAAGACTCTGACGATTCCTAACAGCGTTAACTACATTGATGGAGCTTCGTTCCATGGATGCGAGAGTCTTGAAACTGTATATATTCTTGGCCCTGCCGCCAATCTGCAAGGTGAGTTTGCCGAAGTTGGCTCAGATCAGGCATCAAGCACTTTCTCTGCAAACACCACTCTTTGTAAAGAGGCTGTAAACCACTGCACATTCTATACGACAGACGATAATTATGCTGGATATAAAAATGATCCTGTATGGAGCCGCATTGACGAAGGTGGTGATGATTCAGATGGACATTTCGGTAACTGGCTGAAGACAATCCCTGCTGAAAAGCGAGTGATACCCACAACCTGGGTAACAGCCCTCTTCCCGCAGAAAGTTAATAATTATGTTGATAAGTTTGGCGAAGGCACACTTGTGGCTGTTATGGATAAATGCGACAGTTACACATCAAAAGTTATAAATGGCAAGACAACACGCATCTACCAACTTACCTTTAAGTTGCTTGAGGGCACAGATATTCCAGAAAACAGACCTGTACTGATCAAAGCCGGTACTGCTACGGAATATACATTCTATACAGATGCTGATAAGCAAGAGAAATGGTGGAAGAACAACTCGGATGTATTCTTCTTTACCGATGAAGATCAAGTTACAGCGCCCGATGGAGCTACGATTACAATGAAGGGACGCTATCTGCCTCACCAGTTGCAGCCATGGGATTTCTATTTCATGTATAAAAATAAAGAGGTTGCTGAAGATGGTACTGTCACCTATCCCACCGAGCCTGCTAAGTTCTATCGTGTTCCCGATCAGAAGAATGCAGCCACGATTAAGGCTTGCCGCTGCTGGTGGACAATCAGTGTCGATGGCATAAAGTCAAAGGCTCCCGCGATGGCAAATACAATGAATAGCTTCTTTGTTGATGACACAACTGGTATTAAGAACGTTGATACAATTGGTGTAGTGGTAGAAGGTATCTACGACATGCAGGGTCGCAAGCTTGACATCAAGGAAAGTGAGCTGCCTCAGGGCCTCTATATTGTGAATGGTAAGAAAGTTGTTGTTAAGTAATTGATGGAGGACTGAGAAATGAAAAAGATTTATATTGCACCAAATGCAGAAATAGAATGCTGCATCGCAGAGGTGATGCAACTCCCATTGAATAGTGTTGGACAGTCTGGTAGTGTAACAGGTCAAACAGATACAAACTGGGATTTTGACGATGACGGAAAGAGCACTGATGATCCCGATGCTAAGAAGTTCAATCTCTGGGACGACTGGGATTAAACCAATTGAAAAAGCTTCATAAAATAACGGAGGGCTGTCTACCACTCAGGGGACAAGTCCTCCGTCATTATTCTCTACAAAGGACCAACGAAAGGAAACTTTAATTATCTGATTGACTGAAAATGATGAAACGAAACCTCATAGACAACTTATCCGTATGGAAATGGGCATTGCTCATGGCTCTTGTCTGGTGTGTCACGGCGTGTTCGGACGATGATCCGGCAGAGCGCGAGGACGAGCGGTGGTATGAGGATGAGGCTGCGCTGAGGGCCGACTATATGCATGCATTGGCTGATGCCCAGTGGCCCGACGCCTCACAGGTGTCAACGTCGCTCATGCCTATCAGCGAAGCCAACAAGGAACTGGAGTGGAAGACCATCGACGGCAAGCGCATGGTGCTGGTGTGCACGATGCTCAACCAAAGCAGCCTGCGGTTTTGGCAGGCAACGGATACCTTCCGACTCTCGAAACAGACGGGAATATGGGTGTCGATACCCGCAGAATGGAAACACCGCGCCGCTCAGTATGCCGCCTACGACTCCATCGCCTCGCGCTACCGCATGATACAGATGCTGGGCCTATGGCCGGGGTGTGACTACGACACGATGGTGGAGTTCTACGTCGATGCCAGCACGCTGTTCCGTCCTGCCCACGACCCGAGCATCCATACCACTACCTGCGGAACGAGCTTCCCCAGCTGGGCGGATGAGAGCTATACTGTCGGCGAGACAAAGTTCCGTGAATGGTTTGCCTACCAGAGCAGCACGGCCTACGAGGGCGACTACGCCTGTCCGTGGACACAGCTGGGTTATACCTACGACTGGCACCACGGAGCCTCCCGCGAGGGTCTGTCGGAGTATATAGCCACCTATAACTCGCTGGCCCTGATCAAGAGAAGAACAGGCTCATGGACCTTCGTCCGTGAGATGGTAAACAAATGAATTTCATTTAGTTTTATAATATATTACGACACCGCTGAAAAGGAAAAGATTTCAATTATCTAGCGCTAGCTGGTCGAGAGAAGGCCAGCATACATATGTATATCTAAAATTGAAAAAATCAACAATTGTTGAAAAAGGTCTCCCCGCTGTGAAGCTCGTGGACCTTTTTTTTATCGGCCTAGGCCGATAAAAAATGGAAAATGAAGGCGGCAAGCCGAAGTTGCCCACAGATTGACACAGATTTTCACGGATTTTTTATTTAACGACAACGCTAACAACATAAACAACTTTTTAGAATTCATTTTTGAGAATTTGTGAAAATTATGGGAATTAGTTTTTAAAGATTAAACACAAATTGTCACTAATTGGTCACAAATTATTCAGAATTATTTTACTCAAGCCGGCAGGCAATTTAAGAAGTTCAAGGTTCCAAGGTTCAATAACGGTCATCAAACCGTTTATGTCATTTTTGATAATTTGTGGAAATTTACGGGAATTAGTGTTAAGTATAAAACACAAATTGGCACAAATGACCACAAATTATCAAAAATTCTTTTGCTCAAACCGGTAGGCAATTTAAGATGTTCAAAGTTATGTCCTTACAGTCCATGATTTTTGTCACAACTCGGCCAATCAAGCAAGCTTGTTGGCGCTCGCTGCTCCAAAAATTCAAGGTTCAGCCCCCCCACCAACTTCCCCAAGGGGGAGTGCTATGTTATCCCTGAAGCTGGCAGGCCCCTCCCCTCATAGGGGAGGCAGGGTAGGGTC
>ODAI010097426.1_pt1 | contig 14534 bp, 12 predicted proteins | sample 1539321 | NCBI WGS metagenome assembly ODAI01 (sample SAMN02144231, study PRJEB22623) | gut metagenome | biome: sheep rumen | host: Ovis aries | place: New Zealand
GAGATAAGAGTCGACAACGGGGACAAGAAAAAGGAAGCGTTATTCAATTCAGGAATCACACCAGCCCCTGCGAACCCCGAGCCGCAGAAGCCTGCCGAAGAGAAGAAAACGGCATTTGAAAACCGTGATACTCTGGAAGTTCCGAGATCGGGCATCCCTAAAAACTTTGAAGCCCCTGAAGTACCGACGTTCATCGCTGAGGCCAGGGCGGAATTCGACGCTCTCGAAAAAGAGGTCGCTGATGCGGCTGCGGTAGCTGCAGATGCTGTTTCGGAAGGCTCATCGCATTGACAGATGCCCGGCATAATGGTATCCTACATGTGTATCAAATCATACGGAGGAATGCAAAATGAAGAGGATCAAAACTATAACAACAAGAGATATGACAGAGTCGAAGCTCACAGGCGGATGCGGTGAGTGCCAGACTTCATGCCAGTCTGCAAGCAAGACTTCCTGCAGCGTTGCTAATCAGCATTGCGAGCAGCGCAAGGAAAAGTAAGATGCTTACGGCGGCGCTGCATCGTGCAGCGCCGCTTTTTCTTTTTGTAATAACTGTAACTGAAGGATAATAATGATACATACTTACCAACTCAATGGATTCAATATGGTGATCGACGCGGCCAGCGGAGCGGTGCACTCTGTCGACGAGGTCGCCTATGATGCTATTACGATGATAGATGAAGCCGTGCGCAGCTCTGAGGGCGGCGCTGCGGAGGTTTTCGCATGCGCTGAGATACTTGCCGATGTTGCCTCGAAGATAGCTCAGAAACACGGCATCAGCGAAGAAGACGCGAAAGAGACCATAGATGATATAGCTGAACTTTACTCAGGGAGACTGCTCTGGTCGGAAGATCCTTTTGAAAAGGCAGCTGACGAGATAAAGATAAAGCAGTCTGTCCTCAAGGCCATATGCCTTCATGTTGCACATGGATGCAACATGGACTGCGAGTACTGCTTTGCGGGCAAGGGCGATTACAGCGGCAAGAGCGGCATAATGAGCGCAGAGGTAGGAAAGCGCGCGCTGGATTATCTCGTGGAGAACTCTGGAACACGCAGGCATCTTGAGGTGGACTTCTTCGGAGGAGAGCCTCTCATAAACTGGGACGTCTGCAAGGAGATAGTTGCTTACGGAAGAGAGCTCGAGAAGAAGCACAACAAGATATTCAACTTTACGCTCACTACAAACGGCGTGCTCATAGATGAGGACGTCATAGACTTTACAAACCGCGAGATGGGCAACGTGGTGCTCAGCATGGACGGCAGACGCGAGACTCACGACAGAATGAGGCACAGCAAAAGCGGCGGCAGCACCTACGACATGATAATGGACAATTTCAAGGCTCTTGTGGATTCACGCCTTGAGAATGCCGAAAGATCCAAAGAGTATTATATGCGCGGCACTTATACCGCATATAACAAGGACTTTGCTGCTGACGTGCTGGCCATGGCAGACCTGGGGTTCAGGGAGACGTCAATAGAGCCGGTCGTATCAGACCCAAATGTTCCGTACGCTCTTCACGAGGAGGATCTGCCTCAGCTTTACGAAGAATACGAAAAGCTGGCTCTCGAGATGCTCGAGCGCGAGAAGAAGGGCGACGGATTCAGCTTCTATCACTACACTGTGGACCTTACAGGCGGACCGTGCATTTACAAAAGGGTAGCAGGCTGTGGAGTCGCAACGGAATACCTGGCTGTAACACCGACCGGAGATCTCTATCCATGCCATCAGTTCGTGGGTGACGACAACATGATAGTCGGCAACATATACGACGGCATAACTCATCCGGAGACAGTTGACATATTCAAAAGCGGCAACAACATATACACGCGCGACGACTGCAGGGATTGCTGGGCGAGGCTCTACTGCGCGGGAGGCTGCGCAGCCAACAATTACCATTCAAACGGAGACATAAACAAGGTTTACCGCTTCGGCTGCAAACTTCACAGGAAGCGCATCGAATGTGCGCTTATGATGGCGGCAGCGCGCGAAAAATGATATAATTAAACAACTATGAGAACAGCAATATTAGCATCACAAAACAAGAATAAGATCAAAGAGATCCGGGCCATACTCGAGAAGTACGGCCTGAATGTTATCTCGCGTGACGACGCCGGCATACCTGCAGATGATATAGAAGAGACCGGCACCACGTTCGAGGAGAACTCTCACTTAAAGGCCAGCGTCATAATGGACATGATCGCTGCAGATCCATCGCTGGAGAGATATCTCGACAGCCCAGTAATAGCAGACGATTCCGGCCTCATGGTAGACGCTCTCGGAGGAGCTCCGGGAGTCTACAGCGCCAGATACGCAGGTGAGGGCTGCACTTATGATGACAACAATACAAAGCTGCTCGCAGCTCTCGATGGCGTGCCTGAGAACGAAAGAACAGCCAGGTTCGTAACTGTGATCACACTGATTTACCCAAACGGCAATAATGTTCCTGAAGCAGCGTGCCGGCAGGGAGACAGGTATGTACTTGTTGCAAAGGGCGAGTGCAGCGGTCATATTGCGTCTGGGAAGAAAGGCGAAGGCGGCTTCGGATACGATCCTGTATTTATCCCGGATGGATACAGCAAGTCATTTGCGGAACTCGGGACGGATTTCAAAAATACAATTAGCCACAGGGCGAAAGCACTTGCAGAACTGGAGAGACTGCTTGGCTGATGCCGGCCTGTAACTGAAAGCATGCGTGAATTCTGGGATATCACATCTGACAATCCGGAACAGAAGAAGCTCCATCTTACCTGGAGAAGAGTTCTGAAAATCGGCTTCCATCTGTGGAGGCAGTTTGACGACCAATATTATGCGGGATTTGCAGCGCAAATCGCGTATTTCTTCTTTATGGCTTCAGTACCTATGCTCATCGTTCTTACGCAGGTGCTGGGTATTTTTGATGTCTCAATGGACTTCATAAAGGACTGGCTCGAAGCTCACCTTTCCACCGAGATGGGAAGCTTCCTGCAGAGCCTGTTCTCTGCATCATCCACTGCTCTGAGCAGCTTCTTCATGATACTCCTCGCTTTATGGGCGAGTTCATCGCTTGCTTTCTCGCTGTCGAGACTGACCACATATACCATCAGTTACGGCAGGTACAGATTTTCTTTCTTCAAGGAAAGGCTCAAGTCCATACCGATCGCTGCCTTTTCCATACTGGCAGTCGCGGTAACAGTAATAGGATATGTATACGGTGACCTTATCGCCAGAAGGGTGCTCCAGAACACTTACATCGAAGGACTCATTTCCGGACTCAGGACTCCTGTGCTGGCTGTACTGTTCTTCTTTGTGATCCTTGCGAATTACTACCTTCTGCCGCGAATCCGCGTTCCTGTAAGGGCAATTCTCCCAGGAGCGATCTTCGCAACCATAGGCATCATGATAGTCACATGGTTCTATTCGCTGTATATCTCCAGAGCCACAAACTACAACGTGCTCTACGGCGCGTTCTCAAACATCGTAGCCATGATGCTGTGGTTCTATCTAATCAGCTGGGTGCTGTGCATAGGCATGATGTTCAACAAGTCGTGGGATATACATATGAGAAGAGGCAGGCTTACTCCTGCGAAGATCAAAGAGTATCTCATAAAGCAATACGGTTCCAACGGCGAAGAGATGTGGAACAAGCTCATAATCGGTGAGTACGACATGGTAGACAGGTCGCTCGACAGCATGGCAGTGAGGTTCTCGAGAAAGTTTGACCCGGGCTATGATGAAAAACGCGAAAGAGAGATAGCTGAACTCGTTGAGACCAAGGCTGTAAGGGAGCGCATAGAACGCGAGATCGAGACCCGCAGGGCGGAGCTCGAGTCCGGCGGTGACGACGAATAAATACATCCGGAGGATACGGAATAATGCATAACAGAAAAAAGCTGCTGCTTATAATGAACCCTAAATCGGGACTCATGCAGGCGCCTAAGTACATGGCTGAGATCATTGAGGCATTCTCAGGAGCCGGTTACCTTACTCAGGTGCTCATGACTACCGGCAGGGGTGACGCCAGAGATTACGCCGAGGAATACGGCGGTGAGGTCGATACAGTTGTGGTATCGGGCGGTGATGGCACGCTGAACGAGGTTATAGACGGCCTCCGCAGCGGCGGGCATACTACACCAATAGGATACATACCGGCCGGTTCAACCAACGATTTTGCCAATTCCATCGGACTTCCGAAGTCGATCCACGCATGTGTAGACAGAATCATTAACGGAACGGCAAGGCCTGTAGACATCGGAAGCTTTAACGGACGCTACTTCAGCTATGTTGCCAGCTTTGGCGCATTCACTTCCACAACCTACTCGGTACCGCAGAATATAAAGAATATCATGGGCCACGCTGCGTACGTAATGGCTGGCGTCAAGGAGCTCGCTAACATAAAGTCCATACACGCAAAGATCACTCTCGAGAAGGGCACCCCGGATGAAGAGGTGCACGAGGGCGATTACGTGCTCGGAGCAGTCTCAAATTCCAAGTCCATAGGCGGCATTCTCAACCTGGAGAAACTAGATGTTGACATGAACGACGGCCTTATGGAAGTACTGATGATAAAGATGCCAAAGGACATTATCGAGCTCAACGACATAGCTATAAGCACTCTCAGCGGGTCATTCAAATCACATCAGATTGAGAAGTACTCCGCGCACAACGTTACTGTTGAGATCGCGGAAGACATTCACTGGACTCTGGACGGAGAGTACGAGAAAGGCGCAGGCATATGCGAGATCAGAACCATAAAGTCGGCGATCTCGCTCATTGTATAGAGAAAAGGGGCATATTATGATCATTAAATACATCGGCCACGCATGCTTTAAGCTCCGCGACGAGGAGACAGGCTACTCCATAGTGTTCGATCCGTATCAGCCTGACACGGTAGCTGGTTTCGGAACCATAAAAGACGTGGCAACTGAGGTGCTTTGCACTCACGAGCATTTCGACCACAACGGACGCGAATGCATAACGATCGAACCGCAGAAAGAAAGCCCGTATGATGTTAAGTGGATCGATACCTTCCACGATCCTGAGAAAGGAGCTCTCAGGGGACTTAACAGGATTTATGTTGTCACCAACAAGGCCACAGGCGAGAAGCTGGTCCACTACGGTGACATAGGGGAAAAGATCGACGATCTTCTGACAGATGAGAACCTCGAACTCCTTAAAGATGCGGACGTAGCGCTTGTTCCGGTCGGTGGAGTATATACTTACGACCGCCATGAGGCGCTCGATCTCATAGAGCGCACAAAGCCAAAGCTGATACTTCCTATGCACTACAGAGCCGATGCCGCAGGATTTGGCCTGCCGGAGCTGGACAGCATAGAGAACTTCCTGCTGGAGGCAGCTGGAAGAGGGCACGGAATCAGCGTAGGTCAGATGTGGTTCCTCGATACAAACAAATATAAAGTGGACGCAGACATACTCATACTGCGTCCGCAGAATATAAAACTTTAGAATGCATCCTATAAAGAGGGTAAAGGAGGATACATATGTTCAAATTAATGGTAGTACTCGCTATTGCATATGTTGTTCTGAAGATTCTGAACACAAGAGCCAGATTTGCCGAGGCAGATGCAAGGCGTGAGGCCGAAGAGCAGCGTCTGAGAGAGGAAGCTGAAGCAGCCGAAGAGGATGAGCAGACACGCGTAGAGGCTGTAGATGTTGAAGCAGAGGTGGTAGAGAATACTGCTGATGATACAGATATGATTGAGCCTGCAGAGGTTGTAGACGTTGAGGCAGAAGTTGTTGAATAGTTTATTGGAGTTTGTATAGTTATGATCAGAAGCATGACAGGATTCGGCAGGGGAGAGTACTCTGACGAGATCAGCAAGGTAACAGTAGAGATCAAATCTGTAAATCACAGATATCTGGATATTTATGTAAAAATGCCAAGGCGCTACTCGTTTGCCGAAGAGACTATAAAGTCTGCTATCAAGGAGAGGCTTCACCGCGGCAAGGTGGAGGTGAGCGTAAGCGTAGACAACATTGGCAAGAGCGACAGCGATGTAAGGTTAGATAAAGACCTGGCTGCCCGCTATTACAGCGTTCTTTCAGAGCTCAGGGACAGCTTTGATTTCGGAGACGAGTCAAGAGTATCGCTCAGCCTTCTTTCGAAGATGCCAGACGTGATAGTAACAACTCCTGCTGCTGAGGACGAGGAGGCAATGGTAAAGAGGCTTCTCGGAGCTGCAAAGGCAGCGCTCGATGACTTCTGCAGCATGAGAGAGGCAGAGGGTGAGAAGCTTGCAGCGGATCTTTCCGCAAGGGCAGACATCATTCAGGAAATCAGAGACCGCATAGAGGTCAGAGCGCCTGAGATCGAGAAGGAATACGCTGCGAAGTTCAAGGCCAGAGTTGAGGAGATTCTCGGCGGAGTTTACGAAGTGCCAGAGGAGAGGATCGCGCTCGAGGCTGCAATCTTTGCGGATAAGGCAAATATAACGGAAGAGCTCGTAAGGCTCGGCAGCCATATAAGCCAGCTCAGGAAGTTCCTGCAGTCTGACGGAAAAGAAGCTGTCGGCAAAAAGATAGATTTTCTGATTCAGGAGATGAACCGTGAGGCCAACACGATCGGCTCCAAGTCGAACGACAGAGAGATCACATCATACATGCTCGATCTCAAGGCCGAGATCGAGAAGGTAAGAGAACAAGTACAGAATATAGAGTGAAGACCATATTCAAAAAAGAGAATCTGTTTATCAGGATAGCTATAGGCTTCGGAGCCGGGATCGTGCTGGGAACCCTGGCTCCGCAGTTTTCGGTTGACACTAAAGTAGTCGGAGATGTTTATCTGAACCTCATCAAGATGATGGTAATACCTGTACTTATCTGCGCAGTGATGACAGGCATTATCAACTCTGCAAACATGGCATCGCTGAAGCGGGTAGCGGTAAAGACGGTTCTTCTCTATGTTGTAATGTTCCTGGCTTCATTTGCTGTCGCTTTCGGAGTGGCAATGATAGTAAGGCCGGGACTTGGCGTGGTATTTGAGAACCAGCCCGTATACGAAGGTGAGGTAGGCGGGTCAATAAAGGTATCCGAGGTGCTTCTCGGGATATTCCCGGACAACATCTTTGAGGCTCTGTCTGCAAACAACATACTGCCAACCATGCTGTTCGCAATACTGCTTTCTGCAGCCATAGTGGGCACAGGAGAGAAGGGCCGCCCTGTTGCGGACTTTATGAACAGCCTGTCAGCAGCTGTATTCCGCCTGCTTTCCATGATAATGGAAACCTCCCCTGTAGGAGTCATGTCTCTCATGGCGTTCTCGGTCGCCCAGTACGGAACCGGACTGTTCATGGCTATAGGCAAATACATACTTTGCTGCTGGCTTGCATGCATTGCGGTATTCATAGTGGTATTTCTGATTCCGGTGCTGCTTTACACAAAAAAGGACTTAAAGACATTCCTGTCAGCCTGCGGAAAGATAGCACTTATGACACTGTCAACTACGAGCTCCGCGGCAACACTGCCAACAACAATAAGAGTGAGCACAGAAGACCTCGGAGCTCCTGCATCCATAAGCAACTTTACACTTCCGCTCGGATGCACCATAAACATGTGCGGCGGCGCATGCTCGTTCTGCTGCCTTGCTCTTTTCGTCTCAGACTTCTATTCGCTCGACCTGCCGCTGACGCAGTTTGCCGCGATGGCTATAATCGCGACGCTCATAAACATGGCGGCGCCGGGAATTCCTGGAGGAGGGATAGTGCTGATGACATCTTTCCTTACTATATTCAATCTGCCGGTCGACCTGATCGGACCAATCGCAGCCTTTTACAGGCTGCTCGACATGGCCTTCACTACAATCAACGTTGAAGGCGATGTAGCCGCCAATCTGATAATTGCTAAATCAGAGGAGAGTATGCTACAATCATAAGTTAGCGGGGAGGTGTGTATGAGCCGTAAAAAAGGCAACCTGTATGTCATATCCGGGCCATCCGGAACCGGAAAAGGAACTGTATGTGCTGAGCTCCTGAAGGAGATCGGCAACGAGTTTTCAGTGTCGATGACCACGCGTGAGCCGCGCGAGGGTGAAGTCGACGGACGAGAGTATTACTTTGTAACTAAAGAGGTCTTCATTGAGAACATCGAGGCAGGCAATTTTCTGGAGCATGCGACCGTGTTCGACAATCTCTATGGAACTCCTAAAGACATGGTAATAAACCGTCTTGAAAGAGGCCGCAACGTGATACTCGATATAGATGTGCAGGGAGGTCTTCAGGTAAAGAAGGCCATGCCTGAGGCAGTACTCATATTCATACTTCCGCCAAGCCTTGCGGAACTCAGAAGACGCCTCGAGGGCAGAGGCACAGAGACCGCAGAGAAAGTCGAAAAAAGACTCGGTCAGGCTCTTAACGAGATAAAGCTGATCGGAGAATACGATTATTACATAGTTAACGACAACATAGATGAGGCTGTTGCGCAGGTAAAGTGCATAATGGCTGCCGAAGAGGCAAGAGTGCCGGAGGCAGTGAAGCCTATCATAAGAGAATACGAGAACGAGGCAAAACAGAAGTAAGCTTAGAAAGGGGAACGTAATGCTTCTTTATCCATCAGTAAACAAACTCAGAGAAAAGACAGACAGCAGATATTCACTCGTCATCCTTGCTGCAAAGAGAGCAAGAGACATCATTGACGGAAAGCCGGCTCTTACAGAAGAAGTGAGCGAAAGACCGGTCAGTCAGGCAGCAAAGGAAATCGCTGCTGACATGATTACTTACACAAGAAAAGAAGAGGAGTAAGCTATGAAACACAGACCAACCATGCTGATGATCCTGGATGGATTTGGCTACAGAGAGGATTTCTACGGAAATGCCATTCTCAAGGCCAAGACACCAGTACTAGACGAACTTTTCGATAATTATCCGTTTATCACAATTTACGCAAGCGGTGAACCTGTAGGACTTCCTGCAGGTCAGATGGGCAACTCCGAGGTAGGACATCTCAACATAGGTGCCGGAAGTGTTATTTATCAGAATCTTCTCAAGATCTCAAGATCCATTGATTCCGGAGAGTTCTTTGAGAACGAAGCTCTGCTTGCTGCCATGAAGAATGCAGCTGAAGGACACACACTCCACATCATGGGACTCGTCTCTGATGGTGGTGTTCACAGCCACATGAAGCACCTCATGGCTACAATAAACATGGCCAAGAAGAACGGCGTTAAGGATGTAGCAGTTCACTGCTTCCTAGACGGAAGAGACGTTCCTCCAAAGAGCGCCATGACATGGCTCGGACCTCTCGAGGAATACCTTGCAGAGAACGAAGCAGGACGCATCGGAGTTATCTCCGGCAGATTCTATGCAATGGACAGAGACAAGAGATGGGAGCGTCTCGTAAGAGCATATGACGCACTCACTCTCAGTGAAGGTCTCACAGCTTCAAGTGCACAGGAGTGCATGGACAACTCCTACGCAAAGGACGAGGTAGACGAGTTCGTACAGCCAACAGTTATCAATGCTGCTCCTATCAAGGACGGAGACTCCGTAGTCTTCATCAACTTCAGACCTGACAGAGCAAGAGAAATCACACGAGCGCTGGTAGACCCTGATTTTGACGGCTTCGAAAGAAAGTCCGCACCAAAGGATCTTACCTACGTATGCATGGCAGAGTATGACGCAACGATGCCGAACGTACTGGTCGCATTCCCTCCACAGGATGTAGAACCTACACTCGGAAAGACTATCGCAGATCTCGGACTCAAGCAGCTCCGTATCGCAGAGACAGAGAAGTATGCTCACGTAACATTCTTCTTCAACGGAGGAGTAGAAGAGCCAAACGTAAACGAAGACAGAATCCTCATCCCTTCACCAAAGGTTGCAACATATGACCTTCAGCCAGAGATGAGCGCACCTGAGGTTGCGGCAACAGTAATCGACAGGATCAACAAGGACATCTACGACCTTATCATCCTGAACTTCGCAAACCCGGATATGGTAGGACACACAGGTGTGTTCGAAGCTGCAGTTAAGGCAATCGAAACACTCGACGGCCTGGTCGGACAGATCCGTGATGCTATATTAGAGAAAGACGGACAGCTCATCATCACTGCAGACCACGGCAACGCAGATACAATGCTGGATGAGAAGGGAGAGCCGGTAACAAAGCACTCCACATCAAAAGTTCCGCTCTGTCTCGTAAGCAATGACCCTGTACCATTCAGGAAGAATTCGGGAAAGCTCGCAGATATCGCACCAACAATGCTTACACTTATGGGACTTGATGTTCCGGAAGGAATGGAAGGCGACGTGCTGGTATAGCACGTACATATCACCGGTTGCAGACTCAGAATCATTGAAATGCTGCACTTGGCACACCCGGAAACCAGTTAAACAGAGTATAGACAACCAGTAACAGAAATATTTGAACTGTTGCTGGTTTGTTTTTTTGTTGCTTAATTCGATGCCGGTTGCTTTTATTGCAGAATTCGGTGCAGGTTATTTTTATTACTGAATTCGGTGCTGCCTTCCGAATAATAAATAAGCTCACACGGATGTCCTCCGCATCTAAAGACTCTTACCTTATCCCGCAGGCGGCGGGAGCTATTTTGGCGCAAGTGTAGTTGATAAGACCAGGGTCAGTGAATAAAATAAAAGTATGGCTAATAAGTTTACAGATGAACAGAAAAAGGCGATTGAGACGCTGGATAAGTCGGTGCTCGTTTCTGCGGCTGCGGGCTCGGGCAAGACTTCGGTGCTCATTGAGCGAATAATACGAATCATCCTTGAAGGCAGAGCTAATGTGGATGAGATGCTTGTTGTGACATTTACTAATGCTGCTGCATCAGAGATGAAGCTGAGGCTGGCTGCCGCCATCAGAAAGCGGATGGCTGAGCATCCGGAGGATGTTCCGCGCATGAAGGATCAGCTCGCCAGACTATATAGAGCGTACATTTCAACTATCGACAGCTTTGCGCTCAGAGTCATAAAAGAATTCTTCCACATGACTGATATGGAGCCATCTTTCGGAGTTGCTGATGATGTTCAGTGTGAGCTTCTGCGGCGCGAAGCCATAGGAGAGCTCTTTGAGGATGGATTCGATAATGATGATCTGATCGAAGGCGGAAGTTTCAGGGCTTTCCTCAGGCTTTACAGCGAGGAGCGAAGCGACGATGCGTTTATGGATGGCATGCTAGCTGCTTACTCGCGCCTCAGAACTATGCCTGATTACTTCGAGTGGGCATTTGAAAAGGCTGAGCAGCTGAAAGTGACGCCAGAGTCTTTTGATGGCTCTGGTTTTCAGAAGATGATGTTTGCCGATGCTTTGAATGCGTTCGGCAGGGTAAAAGTCGCTTTTGCCGAGCTCAGAAAGCTGTTTGAAGATGCAGGGATCCCGGAGATGTTTGAGGCAAAGCTGGCCGAGCAGGAGAACGCGGCAAGCGAGATTTACACAGCTTTGGAGTCCGGGGCTGCTGGCGCAGATGTTATTGCAGCAATAGATGCGTTTCCGGCAACAAGGCTTGCGGCTACAAAGGCTCAGAAGGAATCCTATGAGACAATAAAGGCGGACGTTAAGGTTCTCAATGAGGATCTTAAGAAAGAGATCGGCGATTTTAAAAAGAGATACATGATACCGAATCTCGAAACCCGCCTTGCTGAAATGAACTCCACATATGAATACACGGTATACTATCTTCGCATGCTCGAGGAGTTCGAGAGGAGATACGATGCTAAAAAGCGCGAGAAGCGCGTCATAGATTTTGCGGACATGGAGCACATTGCCGTCCGCATCCTCAAGAACGACGAGGCTGCGGATACGCTCCGCAGAAGGTTCCGCTTCATATTCGTTGATGAGTATCAGGATACAAACAACATACAGGAGAATCTGATCAGCCGTGTTGCCCGCCCGGATAACGTATTCAGGGTAGGCGACGTGAAGCAGAGCATTTATAAGTTCAGACAGGCTGAGCCTGAGATATTTGAGAGGCTTTACGCACGGTATGTTTCCGGAAGTGAGCCGGATGGCGAGGCTATTGACCTGAGCAAAAACTTCAGAACAAACGATGCCACCATCAACTACATAAACCATGTGTTTAAAAACATCATGGAGGGTTATGATGAGCGCGCCATGCTGTATACCGGCATCGACTGTCCGCCTGAATACGACTTTATTCCTGAGGTCCACGTGCTTCTGGATGAAAGTGGTTCAGATGATCCTGAAGCGGACGAGCCGACAGCAGATGAGGCAGATGCAGAGATAGAGGAGCTCAGCAAGGAAGAGGCTGAGGCTGAGTACATCGCCGGCATAGTAAAGTCGATCATAGGGACGGAGTTTTACGATTCAAAAGCCGGCGTTGTCAGAAAAGCCGGCGCAAGGGATATAGCCATACTTCTGAGAGCGGTAAAGCGCAGGGGAGAGGTGATGAGCCGTGCGCTGAAATCCCGCGCAATAGAATCACATGTGGAGGAGACCGAGGACCTTTTCGATACTATCGAGATAGAGGTGGCTCTGGCTCTTCTGACTTGCATAGATAATAAGAAGAGAGATGTTCAGCTCATTTCGGTGCTGCATTCAGAGGTGTTTGGGTTCAGCCCTGATGAGCTGGCACAGATAAGGATAGGGCATAAGAAGGTAGTCAGGGATCGATCTGCATACTGGGAGGCTTTCGAGTGGTTCGCTAAAGAGGGTCCTGATGGCAACCTTAAGACCAAGGTTGCCGAAGCGAGTGCTGCTCTAATGGAGTGGCGCAGGCTCTCTCGCATACTGCCGCTGGAGGATTTTGTGTGGAAGGTGCTGGTGGATTCCGGCTACTACAGGATGGCAGGCGCCATGCCTGGCGGAGCGGTAAGGCAGGCCAACCTGAGGACTCTTGTTGACAAGGCAGGCAGGTTCAGCAAGGACACCATCGCAACGCTGAGCTCGTTTATAACATTCCTGGAGCTGCTCAAGAGCAAAAAACTAAGAAACGGACAGGCTTCCATGGTTGGCAGAGACGATGATGTTGTACGCATATCCACCATCCACAAGAGCAAGGGCCTGGAGTATCCGTTCGTGATAGTGGGCGGCCTGGGGCACAGATTCAGATACGACACAAACACCAAGGGATTCAGCTTTGATCCGGAAGGCGGAATAGGCCTGCCGTATGTGGATCCGTCCCGCAAATACTGGCGCTCAACTGTTATACAGCGCGCTATCAACTCAAAGTCAAGAAACGACTCATATAAAGAAGAGATGCGCCTGCTTTATGTTGCGATGACGAGAGCGCGCAACAAACTCTTTATGGTAGGAACTCTGAAGAATGAGGCAGAGCTGGAGCAGTACTCGCTCCGCCCCGCAAACTTCATGAAAGCCATGCAGGGAGTTCTGAGGAGCGGTTTCAACAGGCTGTATATCTCACCTCTGGAGCTGACCAGAAGCACAGATACATCCGGCGCGGAGAGCAGAATAAGCGCGTACTTCGACAGACCTCTCAACGAAGAAGAGAGAGCAATATATGACGAGATCGACAGGCGCTTCAGCTACAGGTATCCTGATGAGGACCTTCTGACTGAGAAGGCCAAGTATTCTGTAAGCGCCATCCGCAAGGAGGAGCTCGAGAAAGAGCGCAAAAGGAAAGAGGCTGTAGTTACGTCAGATGACGAGGTAACGCATCTCCGCACTGGTGTGGAGCGGAGCAAAAGGGCATCCGCAGCAGACGTTGGAATAGCGTATCACCGCATAATGGAGTTTCTGGATTTCCGGAAAGTTATGGATCATTCCGGAAATATCGACAGCGAATACATCGCGGAACGCGCGGCCTTCCTTAAGGAGCACAATGCCATAGACGAAGACGTGTTCAAGGTGCTCGATCTGAGCCGTATATCTGCATTTTTCGAATCCGATCTGGGCAAGAGGGCAACGGTCGCTGCAGCAAAAGGCACACTCATGCGCGAGAAGCCGTTTACACTGCGAACGCTCCGCGAAGGTCGCGAGATCCTTGTGCAGGGTGTTATCGACTGCTGCTTCGAAGAAGACGGCAGCATGATACTTATCGACTATAAGTCCAATTTCATAAACCCGGGAAAGAAGCTCGAAGAAGAACTTAAGCGCATACGTGATGAATACAAAGTGCAGATTGAGCTTTACAGCGAAGCGGTAGAGAAGGGAACCGGCAAGGCAGTAAGTGAGGCATATCTTTATCTGTTTACAGTTTCAAAAGCGATTTACCATAAAATAGGCGAGAAAGCCCCTATCCTCTGTAGGTAGTGGGATGAATCGCCCGGACCGTAGATAAGATCAGGATCCCGGCATATGGTTGCGGGATGCTTTTTATGAAAAGCGTCAGAACAGTAATGATCGTCCCGCAGGGTCGCAGAAAGCACAAAATTGCTCTTGGTTTGGCGCATTTGGGCGCATTTGAATGGCGTAATTTGGCGGATCCCGGCGGAAAGTTGCATAGCTCAACCTATTGAAATTTCAACGTTTTCGTGGTATAATACGAACATTAGTTCGGAGGTATATCATGAAGCGCAGCAGAGGATACAAATATCGTGCATATCCAAATAAAGAGCAGCGGGAGTTCTTTTCGAAGAATTTTGGTTGCTGCCGCTTTGTGTATAATCAC
>ODAI013593819.1_pt1 | contig 14534 bp, 9 predicted proteins | sample 1539321 | NCBI WGS metagenome assembly ODAI01 (sample SAMN02144231, study PRJEB22623) | gut metagenome | biome: sheep rumen | host: Ovis aries | place: New Zealand
CGTCTGTCTCGCGCCGGCGGTCTCCCGCGCGGAGGTCCTGCCGGTCCTCCAGCAGGGCGTTATCGACGGCGCTGAGATCAATGTCACCGCTCTCCGCGACCACGGCGATGTTGCCAAGTACTACTGCTTCGACGAGCACACCCGTATTCCGGATATCGTCGTGATCTCCGCCAAGGTCTGGAATTCCTTCTCGGATGCCCAGAAGACCGCGGTCAAGGAGTGCGCAAAGGCTGCTACAGAAGAGTACAAGGGCGCATGGAAGGCATTTGAGGACGAAGTCCTTGAGAAGGCTGTCAACGAAATGGGCGTCACCCTGGTCAAAGATGTCGACACGGCTGCTTTCCAGGAGGCCTGCCAGCCGATTTACGACAACCTTGCGTCGTCCGATCCGGCGGCTTATGCGGTCGTAGAGAAGATCCGCGCGCAGGCCAACTGATTGGCACGATTTGGAAACTGATTCAATCTGACAGGGTGTCCCGGATCCGGTTTCGGGTCCGGGACACTTGTTTTACGGCAGATATGACTGCCGGAAGAGGTGAAGAGTTTGGAAAAAATAGATAAAATACTGAATACCGCTATCAGGTTTCTGATGGCCCTCGCCATGTTCCTTCTGCTTGCCTTCGGAACCTGGCAGATCTTTTCCCGCTGGATCCTCAGGAATCCGTCCACATTCACGGATGAGTTCCTCCGCTATGTCCTCATCTGGGCTTCGATGATCGGATCCGCCTACTGCTTCTACAAAGATAAGCATCTGGCCCTGGATCTTTTCACCAGGAAAGCCACAGGCAAGGTCAAAATCGCGATGGACATTTTCATCGAGATCTGCATCATCTTCTTTGTGTGTTATGTTTTCATTTACGGGGGCTTTAAGCTGGCCAACAATGCGACAAACATGTCGGCGGTTATGCACATTCCGTTCAAGATCCTTTATTCGATCTTCCCGGTTTCCGGCATTTTCATCATTGTGGCCCGCATTCTGAAATACATCCAGATGTTCCTGGACAGAAAAGGAGGTAAGAAATAATGGTCGTACAGGCAACCGTTATGCTGTTTCTTTCCTTCTTTGCCATGCTGCTGCTCGGCGTTCCGATCTCTGCCGGCATCGGCATTGCTTCCATCATCACAGCCTTCTTCTCGGGCATGGATCCGTCCATCTTCGCTCTGACGTCTGCCCAGAGATGCTTCTCCGGCTGTGATTCCTTCTCGCTCCTTGCCCTGCCGTTCTTCTCGCTCGGCGGCAATATCATGAACAAGGGCGGCATCGCGAAGCGCCTGGTCAAGCTGGCCCGCCTTGCGGTCGGCAGGATCCCGGGCTACCTCGCGGCGACCAACGTCCTCGCGAACATGTTCTTCGGTGCGGTCTCCGGTTCCTCCGTCGCGGCGACGTCCGCGATGGGCTCCATCATGGGCCCGCTTGAGAAGGACGAGGGATATGATCCGAATTACTCGGCGGCTGTCAACATCTGCTCGGCTCCGACCGGCATCCTGATCCCGCCTTCGGGTCCGCTCATCCTGTACTCGATCACAGCCGGCGGCGTTTCGGTTGCGGCCCTGTTCATGGGCGGCTACATCCCCGGCATCCTGATGGGACTTGCGGTCATGGGCATCGGCATGTTCCTGGCCAACAAGCTCGGTTACAAAGCAGCTGAAGGCAAGACCGAGGAGTCCGTCGGCAAGATCCTGATCGACGCGATTCCTTCCCTTCTGGCGGTCATCATCGTCATGGGCGGTATTCTGAGCGGCAAGTTCACGGCGACGGAAGCCGGCGTTGTGCTCTGCCTCTACTGCGGCCTGCTGGCGGTCATCTATCGGGAGATCACCTTCAAATCATTCTATGAGCTGCTGGCTGACACGATGGAGAGTTCTGCGACGATCCTGTTCCTGATTGCCGCTTCCTCGATCATGTCCTATGTCATGTCCTACACGGGCATTCCGGCAGCCATCTCGAACGGTATCATGAGTATCTCCTCGAACCGCTACGTGATCCTGCTGATCATGAACGTGTTCCTGCTTGTCATGGGCATGTTCCTGGATCTGACGCCCGCGGTCCTCATTTTCACGCCGATCTTCCTGCCCATCACGCGCAGCATCGGCATGAGCGACGTCCATTTCGGTATCATGCTCATCATGAACCTCGGCATCGGTTCCGTCACTCCTCCGGTCGGTTCCTGCCTGTTCGTCGGATGCGGCGTCGGCAAGGTCTCAATCGACGGCGTTACAAAGTACATCGTTCCGCTGTTTGTGGGCATGGTCGTGGCGCTGCTGCTTGTCACCTTCATTCCGTTCTTCCCGCTGATCATTCCTTATCTCACCGGGCTTGTTCCGAGCTTCTGGTGGTAAGGCGGTAAGCGGACCGGCTGCCATAAGCTGTCTGCAGTTACGTGAAATTAAAATCTCATGCGGCTGCAGACGGTTTTTTTTGACCAGAATATGTTGGAAAATTAAGAAAAAAGGAGCTGAAAATGAAAATATGCACGACATTTACCGGGATGGAAGCCCGGGAAGATTGCTACCTTGTCCATACCAACGCGGCGGACATTAAGATCGTCTTCCTTACGGATGAGATCGTCCGCATCAGAACCTCTTTTGACAAGGAACTGGCGGAGGAGTCCTATGTTCTCATGCTGACGGCCTGGGAGGACCGTATGGACGCGATGTTCGGGGCGGAGCGCTCCAGAGTCACCCCCTGCATGCCGGAGCCTGCGGAGACGAAAGAGAGCATTGTTTTTGACACGGGAAAAGTGAAGCTGACCTTGAAAAAGGATCCGCTGGCTCTTTCCCTCACGGACGAGGACGGGGACGAGCTTTATGCCACGATTGCCGGGAGCCCGTATATCCTTGACGCCAACAACCGCGTCGTCGCCTACACCCGGATGAAGGAGGACGACTGCTACTATGGATTCGGCGAGAAGACCGGTGTCCTGAACAAGAACAAGAAGTTTTTAAGAGAACGGGCGACCGACGCGATGGGCTACGATCCGGAGCTTATGGATACGCTCTACAAGCACATCCCGTTCTACATCCGTCTTGACCGTGACAACGGAAAGGCGGTCGGCCTGTTCTATCACAATTTTTATGAATCTGTCTTCAACATGGGCTGTGAAAAGTCCAACTACTGGCCGCGCTATACCTACTGGCAGGCGGACGGCGGCGATATCGACCTCTTCCTTTTAGGGGGCGGCACGATCAAGCGCATCCTCGACAACTATACCCGCCTTACCGGACGTCCGGCGCTGCTTCCCAAGAGAGCGATCGGCTATCAGGGTTCTTCGATGTACTATCCGGAACTCGAGGCGGACAGCGACGATGCGGTCCTCGGCTTTGTGGACACGATCCGCGAGGAAGGATTCCCAATCGACGGTTTCCACCTCTCCTCCGGCTACACAGCCTACGAGGGCAAGCGCTGCGTCTTCTACTGGAATAAGAAGCGCTTCAAGAATCCGCGCAAGTATTTCCATGACATGGATCTGAAGAGCGCCCAGAACGTGCCGAACGTGAAGCCCGGCGTGCTGCTGATGCACCCGTTCTTCAAGGAGTTTACGGATGAGAAAGTCTGGGTCCGCGACAGCGCCGATCCGGAGAAATATGCCGTCGGCATGTGGTGGGGCGGCGAAGGCGCCTTCTGGGATTACACAAACCCGCATGCGCGCGAAGTGTGGAAGAAGTACCTGACGGAAAATATCATCGACGTCGGCACCAACTCCATCTGGAACGACAACTGCGAATATGACAGCCTGCTCGACAAGGAAGCGATCTGCGACTTTGAGGGCAAGGGCGGCACGATCGGCCAGCTGAAACCGCTCATGAGCACGATCATGTGCCGGATCGCGAACGAGGCGGTCGTCGAGCACGATGCGAAAGCCCGCCCCTACGTCGTCTGCCGCAGCGGCAGCGCCGGCATCCAGAAATACGCCCAGACCTGGTGCGGCGACAACTATACGAGCTGGAAGTCCCTGAAGTATAATATCCCGATCATTACGGGCATGGGCCTCTCCGGCCAGCCGAATGAAGGCGCGGATATCGGCGGCTTCGCTGGCCCGGCTCCGGGGGAAGAGCTCTTCGTCCGCTGGGTCCAGCAGGGCATATTCCAGGCACGCTTCTCGATCCATTCGGCCAGCAATGACAACACGGTCACGGAACCCTGGATGTTCCGCGATTCGGCGGATCTCATCCGCAGCGCGATCTATCTCCGCTACCAGTTTGCACCTTACCTCTACTCGCTGATCTATGAGGCATCCGAGAACGGTGCTCCGGTTATGCGCGCCCTGGTCTATGAGTTCCAGAATGATCCGAATGTCTATGACAACAGCTTTGAATTTATGTTCGGGCACGATCTTCTCGTCGCGAACGTCATAGAAAAAGGAGCAAAGACCCGCAAAGTCTATCTCCCGGCAGGCACCGTCTGGTACGACTGGAACGACAACTATGCCCGCTATGAAGGCGGACAGACGATCGAGGTCCCGGTCACCATGGAGACGATCCCCATGTTTGTCAGGGAAGGCGCAATCATCCCGATGGCGGCCAACCAGATGCTCTCGATGGGCCAGGACACGATGACAAAGCTCCGCCTCATCATCGCTGCGGGCGAAGAGAGAAGCTTTGAGCTCTATGAGGATGACGGCGTGACCAACGACTATAAGAACGGCGCCTATCGGAAGACGACGATCAGCACTTCCGGCAGCAGTGTCTTCCACATTGATTTCAAGTCCGAAGGATCCTATCAGGATACCGTGAAGACGGTCAGTGTCGAAGTGATCCGCAAGGACAGAAGCCCGTTCTGGGTGGCGCTGGGCGAAGAGAAGCTTCCGCATATTCTGAACCGCAGACTCTACGAGGTCGCCGAGAAAGGCTGGTATTACAGCCAGACCAGACGGACCGTATTCATCAAGTACCTGAATCCGAAGAAGGACATGAGACTTACGGTTTCCTTCGAGGATTTCGATCTGATCGGTATGTGATTAAGGAGACGACATGCTGCTTAGAAACTACATTTCCCATGAAAAAACAGAAAACGGCTGGCTCATTCACGGTGACGCTGCCGATACGAAGCTTGTGTTCATGTCGGATGATGTGGTCCGTGTGAGGGTTTCATTTTCAAGAGACTTCCGGGAGGAGTCCTACACGCTTGTCACGACGGCCTGGGAAGACCGCATGGATGACCTGCTCGCGGACGAGCGAACCCGCATCGAGGCGCTCGATGTCCCCGGGGAGGAGACGGAGAAGGAACTCCGGTTCAGGACGAACCATCTTACGCTTGTTCTCCTGAAGAGCCCGTTCTCTTTCCGCCTCTATGACGCGGACGGGAAGCTCATCTACGCGGACCTCAGGGAGAGAGCGTTCGAGGAGGACCAGATCGGGAGAAGGTCTCATTATTCGAAGATCGATCTTGCGAAAGACCATTTCTTCGGCTTCGGCGAGAAGACCGGGCATCTCGACAAGAAGGGGCGCAGGCTCCGCATGTCCCCGAAGGATGCCATCGGGCACGATCCCGAGACCGGCGATCCGATGTATAAGCACATCCCGTTTTATATCCGGGTAAATGAAGACCGGAAGCACGCGCTGGGACTTTTCTACCACAACTCCTACGACTGCGTGTTTGATATGGGACAGGAGATCTCGGGTTACTGGGACCGTTACTGCTACTACCAGACGGACGGAGGCGACATTGATCTTTTCCTCATCAACGGACCGGATATGCCCGGCATCCTTGAGCGCTATACCTGGCTGACCGGCCGGAGCGCACTGCCGACAAAGCAGTCCCTGGGCTTCTGCATGTCCACCATGTACTATGCGGAGCTGGAGAAGGACTGCGACGAGGAGATCTATAAGGTCATCGACCGGCACGAGAAGGAAGGCATCCCGATCGACAATTTCTGGCTTGCTTCCGGCTATTCGAGCGGCGAGGAGGACAACCTCCGCTATGTATTCAACTGGAATCACAGGCGTTTCCCGGATCCGAAGGGATTTTTCGAGAAAATGAACGGCAAGGGCATCAATGTGATCCCCAACTTAAAGCCGGGCATCCTGAAGAGACATCCGTATATCAAAAAATTCGAGGAAAACGATGTCTTTATCAAGAACCCGGACGGAAACGGCGACTATTACGGCCGCTGGTGGGGCGGAACAGGCCGGTTTGTCGACTTTACGGGTGAAGCCGGGCGCAATACATGGAAGGAACTCCTCGAGGAGAATATCCTCAAAATGGGGACCAAAACCGTGTGGAATGACAACTGCGAGCTGGACGGCGTTGAAGACCGGAACGCGCAGTGCGATTTCGAGGGAGGCAAGGGCACCATGGCGGAGCTCAAGATCCTTCACTCAAACCTGATGGCTTACACGGCCAAAAAGGCGCTCGCGGATGTCTATCCGGGAGAGCGGCCCTACATCATCAACCGGGCAGGCTATGCCGGTATCCAGCGCTATGCGCAGGTCTGGGGCGGTGACAACCTGACAGACTGGCGGACGCCGAAATTCAACATCGCGACCATTCTCGGGATGGGACTCTCCGGCTGTGCCAACATGGGCTGCGACATCGGCGGCTTTGCCGGCGGTGTGCCGGAGCGCGAACTGCTGCTCCGCTGGATCCAGAACGGCATTTTCCAGCCGCGCTTCACGATGAACTCGGCCAACAACGACAACACGGTCACCCAGCCCTGGTCCTACGAGGAGGATCTGCCTTACATCCGCGAAGCCTACGCGCTCCGGATGAGGCTCCTTCCCTACCTCTATTCCCTTATGTATGAGGCTCACGAAAACGGAATGCCTGCCTGGAGGCCGCTCTTTATGGAGTTCCCGGATGACACGGCAGCCTATACCGACAGGAGTCTCACGTTCATGTTCGGCCCGTCGATCCTTGTGGCCAATGTCGTCGAACCTGGCGCGAAGACCAGAAGGCTGTATCTGCCGGCCGGAACGACCTGGTATGATCTTTCCGACCACATGAAGCCTTACGGGGGCGGACAGACGATCGAGATCCCCGTGACGGAAGCCTCCATCCCGATGTTCCTTCGGGGATCGGCTGTCGTTGTGGAGACAGACGATGTGAAGAAGATCCTTCGGGACACGATGCGGACAATCACGGTCACGGTCGCGGCGGAGAGCGATACGTCTTTCATTTTCTATGATGATGACGGACACACGGAAGACTATAAAAAAGGAGTCTTTGCCAGAACGAAGATCGGCGTGAAGGCGGGCGATCAGACGGTCATCTCCTTCGATACCGAGGGCACCTATGCTTCGCCGGTTGAGTATCTGAACTTCCGGGTCGTGAGCAAAAAGAAAGGCGCGTTCTGGGTGACGGCGGACGGGAGTCCGGTCACCCGCTACCTGGTCAGGGATGCCTACGACGAGGCGGAGGAAGGCTGGTTCTACGATCTTACGGACCGCACTATTCTTGTGAAGTGCAGGAAACCCGCGAAGGCGCATTTTGAGATCGTTGTCTCGACCGAAAAATTTGACCTCATCGGCATGAATGAGGACTGAAAATGAGTTAAGGGATGCCCGCAGGGGCATCCCTTCTTAACGCTGCGGCCCTTACAGCCGGCCGAGCTTCAGCTGATTTCGGTATTCCATCGGAGAGATCCCGTAGAGCTTTCGAAACATCTTGACAAAGCTGGAATAATTAGAGAAACCGCTCTCGATGCTGGCTTCGAGAATGCCCTTGCCGTCGGCGATGGCGCTCCGGAAGTCCTGCATGCGGAGATCCGTGATGTAGTTGTGGATCGTCTCCGCCGTATATTCCTTGAAAATGCGGGAGAGGTGCTCGCGGCTCACATAGGTGTATTCCGCGACCTGGGCTACGGACAGGTCAGGCTCCCGGTAATGCCGCTGGAGGTAATCGACGGCTTTGGCGGCCAGTTTGTTGGTTGCGGTCGGCTTTTCAACGAGATTATCCGCTATGATCTGGCTTAAGATGATCTGGAGTTCGGAGAGCTGGGATTTGTATACGCTTTCCCGTTTGTCCGGGCGCATTTTCGCGCAGAGGGCCATGCGCTCGAAGAGACCCCGTAGATCCCAGAAGGATACGGCGTCCGAATTCATGAACACTGCTTCCGGTTCCAGAAAGAGGGTATAAAGCCCGTTCTGCCGCTGGATCTGCCGCCAGAAGTCTCCGTCAATCTGGACGACGAGACGTTCCGAGATATCCGCGCCGAGATCGTACTTGCCGTAGTGGTAGACATCTTCCGGAAATGTGATCAGTTCGCCCGGGTGCAGCATGTACAGATTGCCGTTGCAGGTATAGAGTGCCTGGCCGGTGATTCCGAGGATCATCTCCACATAAGGATGCGAATGGACGACGGACTGCCTGTTCAGACGGTTGGTGAACCAGGTGACGACGATCTTTTCATTTCCCAGTCCGACGCGGGCTTTCGCCTGTGTCAGCTGGCTGTCGGTGATGTGGGTAAGGTGTTTGGCCATGACAAACCTCCTGCGGGTACGCGAGCACATAGATGATTGGTGGCATTATATCACAAAACAGCATACCGTGACAATAGAATCAATAATAAACGCTTTTAAAAATTAACCGAAAAGAGAAGAGAAAAATGTGAAAAATATCATATTTTGACAATCGCCAAAAATCCATTCGGAGTGTACACCGCACCGAACCTCTGCTATAATAGTAAGTAGGCCGCACCCGCGGCAATCACTCATCTCCGGAGGTAACGATATGCTGGACGTAGTCCATGTGACCAAAAAATACGGAAAAAATCTTGCGCTCGATGATGTCAGCTTTCACCTCGCACCCGGCGACGTGACGATCCTCTTAGGACCGAACGGCGCCGGCAAGAGCACGATCATGAAGTCCATCATCGGTTTCTTAAAGTACGAAGGCGAAATCACGATCGCCGGGAAACCCAACAAATCCGTTGAGGCACGGCGGATCCTGGGCTACATCCCCGAGATGCCCGCGCTCTACCCGAACCTCACGGTCGCGGAGCACATGGAGTTCCTGGCCAGGGCCTACAAGCTCACCGATTATAAAGAGCGCGTCGACATGCTGCTCGACCGCTTCGAGCTCACCGAGCACAGGAAGAAGTTCGGGGACGAGCTCTCGAAGGGCATGCAGCAGAAGCTGAACCTCTGTCTGGGTCTTCTGCCGGACCCGGACGTCCTCATGCTGGACGAGCCGATGATCGGTCTCGACCCGCACGCAATCAAGGAGCTCAAGAACATGATGGAGGAGATGCGCGCGGCCGGCAAGACGCTTCTCGTCAGCACGCACATCATCGACAGCGTCGACATGCTCTGGGACGAGACGCTGATCCTCATGCACGGGAAGCTGGTCGCGAACGTCATGAAGGCGGATCTCGACGCGGAAGGCAGGACGCTGGAGGAGTTCTTCTTTGACGTGACCGAGGGCGTGTCCGCGGAGGCGATGTCCGCTGACGCCGCGGCTCCGGAAAATGAAGAGCCCGAAACGCCGAAAAAGAAAGGCCTGGCCGGTCTCTTCGGGAGGAAACGAGGATGAGGCTCTTTACTTACTACGCATGGCACTCCTTCATCAACCAGCTGAGGAAGCTGCTGCATACCTGGGTGATCATTTTCATCCTGGCCTGCGGCCTCATGGGCGGTCTCATCGGCTTAGGAGCCGCCATGCTCGCCGATTCGGCGGATTCCTATGAGGAGTCCGGAGTGATGATCGAGGAGTCCGTCCCTGAAGGGGAAGAGTGGACGGGCGATCCGGAAGAGATCCCTGAATTCTTCGAGGAGTTAGAGGAGGGCGAAGAGAGCGAGCCGTTCGAAATGCCCATCTCCGGCGGCGCAATCTTTGAACTTGTCGTCGGAGCCCTCGTCTTTATCTATCTGGCGTTCCGGGTGCTGACGGCGGACAAGAGCGGTTCGAGCATCTTCCAGCCGGCGGACACGGTCCTGCTCTTCGGGTCCCCGATGACGCCGCAGGCAGTCCTGTTCTTCCGCCTGATGACGCAGCTCGGGGCGATGCTCGCGCTCACAATCTACATGGGCCTGCAGGTCCCGAACATGGTCATCAACCTGGGTCTCACGCTCGGGGCGGCGATCGCCGCGCTTGGCGCCTGGCTCTTCTCGCTTTTTGCGGGCACGGTGCTCTCGACGCTCATTTACCTGCTGGCGGACCGGTACGAACCGGTCAGAAATCACCTGCAGAAGGCCGTCTACGCGCTGGTTGCGGCGATTGCGGTCGGGTTTTTCATTTTCAGGAAGGTCACGGGGCTGGAGCTGCTGCCGGCGGCAGATGCATTTTTCAACAGCAAGATCTCGCGGATGATCCCACTCTGGGGCTGGATCAAGGCGATCCCGGCTTACGCAAATGAAAACAACTACGTCACCGTCGCCGTCATGATCCTCCTGGTGGTCCTGCTTCTTATGGGCCTCATCGAAGTGATCCGGCGGATCCCCGCGGACTTCTACGAGGACGCGGCCGCCAAATCCGAGGAGACTGCAGCCCTCAGAAAGAAGGCGGAGGAGGGCATCGGCGTCGCGGTGCGCTCGGGCAAAAAGAAGAGGAGCGAGAATGTCGAGCGGGACGGCTTCCACAAGGGCTTCGGCGCGAACGTTTTCTTCCACAAGGCGATGTACAACCGCTGGCGCTTCGCGAAGTTCCATTTCTTCACCGCGACGTCGCTGACGTATCTTGCGGCGGCGGCTGGAATGGCAGCGGCCACCTGGTTCATCGCGGAGTCGAGGACATTTGCTCCGGTGACCTTTGCGCTGGGCGTGCTCGTCTTCTTCCGCTCGCTCGGCAATCCGCTCGGCGAGGACACGCGGATGGACTATTTCCGGAGCATCCCGGAGAGCTCGGCGAAGAAGATTTTCTGGTCCCTCCTCGGCGGCAGCGTCAACTCGCTTCTCGACCTGCTTCCGGGCGCGCTCGCGGCGGGCATTTTCCTCAGGACCTCCCCGCTTGAGATCCTCGGAAGCCTTGCGTTCATCGTGACGGTCGATGTCTTCTCGACGCTGGTCGGCACATTCATCGACCTGTCCGTCCCGGTCAATGCCGGAAAGACCGTGAAGCAGTACATCCAAATCTTCTTCATCTACTTCGGCCTGCTCCCGGACATCGCGGTGATCGCGGTGGGCCTCATCTATGATCACTATGCGCTGGGGCTCATAGGGGCTTCGTTCCTGACCCTGCTCCTGGCGGCGGTCTTCTTCGTGATCACGCCGAGGCTCCTCGAGCCGGTGGAGCGGCCGCACCTTGAACCGCTCGCGGTCCCGACGGAGGAGGAGAAGAGGAGCGCGAAGCGGGCATTTTCCCGCACCGAGTTCGCGGCCTTCATGTTCCTCGTGGCGGCGACGGTCGGGCAGGTGGCTGCCATGGCCCTCTACGGCGTATTCTCGGACCGGATCCCGGAGAACGGCTGGACCTTCTGGATCGTGAACATGCTGCCGATCTACTGCATCGGCGTGCCGGTCGGCCTGCTCTTCTTTGCGCGCGTTAAGCCTGACGCACCGAAGGGTGATACGCCTTCCCCGGGGCTTTGTGCGAGGGCATTTTTCATCTGCGAGTTCGCGATGTACGGGGGCAACATCATCGGTATGATCGTGAACAGCCTGATCAGCGGTCCGGGGTCCGCAAACCAGGCGAATCCGGTGCTCGCCCTCACCGACCAGGGCGCGCTCCTGCCGCGGGCGCTCTTCTTTGTGGTGCTGGCACCGGTGTTTGAGGAACTTATTTTCCGGAAAATGCTCGTCGACCGCGTCCGCCCCTACGGCGAAAAGCTGGCGATCCTGCTCTCAGGGCTCATGTTCGGCCTCTTCCACGGGAATCTCTCGCAGTTCTTCTACGCGACGCTGCTGGGTATGGTCCTGGCTTACGTCTACCTGCGCACCGGGAAGATCCGGAATACGATCCTGCTGCACGCTCTCGTCAACTTAAACGGCGGCGTGATTTCGGTCGAGCTTATGAAGCTGATCCCGACGGATCTCTCCTTCGGGGAGATGATGAGCTACTCGGACCTTCCGGTGGGGATCGTCATCTACCTGGGCTACCTCATGATGGTACTCGGGTTCGGCGTTGTCGGCGGCGTCTTCTTCTTCTCAGGGCTTCCGAGGGTGATCCTGAAGCGGGGAGAGAAGGAACTGCCGTTTGGGACGGGCGTTAAGCTCTCGTTCCTGAACGTCGGGGCTGTTCTGTTCCTGATCGGTACGGCGGCGCTCTTCGTGCTTCCGTATCTTGTGTGAGTATCCGGGGGGAGATTTCTCCCCCTTTATTTAGAAGGGATTACAGATGCTTTCGGTACTTTTTTACGCGTTCAATGCGGTCGCGCCGATCATGGCGCTGATCGCAGTCGGATATATGGCCAAAACGAGCGGGATGGTGAGCGAGCAGTCGTTCAAGGAGATCAACCGGATGAACTTCCGCTACGCCTTCGCCTGCATGTGCTTCAACAACCTCTACAAGATGGAGGGAATGGAGGGTTTTGAACTGTCTTTCTTCCTGCTCATTATGGGGCTGGTTGCCGTCGCGACGGTCCTGGGCGTCTTCTTTTCCGACAGGATCACGGATGTGCGGAACCGGAAAGGTGTTCTGGTCCAGGTCTTCTTCCGCAGCAACTATGCGGTGATCGGCCTGCCGGTTGCGGCGGCGCTTGCCGGAGACGAGGCGCTGGCGCTGGCTTCCGCCTATCAGGTCCCGACGATCATCTACTTTAACCTTATGGCCGTTCTGCTCCTGAGCATTTATTCGGATAACGGAGGAGAAGTCAATATCCGCAAAGTTCTGACGGGCATCGTGACCAATCCGCTGATCGTCGGCCTGACCTTCGGCGCGGCGGCGCTCCTGGTGCGCCGGTACATGCCGGTCAGGGCAGACGGGGAGCTGGTCTTCTCGCTGAAGAGGGATCTGCCGTTTGTCTGCCAGATCATTTCCTATCTCGGCTCGATGGCGACGCCGCTCGCGCTGATCTGTCTGGGCGGCCGGCTCTCCCTGGGGGAATTCGGAAAATACAAAAAAGAACTCTTCTTTGCCAACATCGTGCGTCTTGCGGCTGTCCCGTTCATTGCGTTCTCGATCGCGGCTGCCGCGTCGGCGGCAGGCCTCGTTGACCTCACGCCGGCAAAATCGGCAGTGCTGATTGCCATTTTTGCGTCGCCGATTGCGGTTGCCACTGTGGCGATGGCGCAGGAGATGGGCGGCGACGACGCGCTGGCCGGCCAGATCGTGGTCACGACGAGCGTGCTCGGGATGGGGTCGCTCTTTGTGTGGATCTTTCTGGCGAGGTTTATGGGGTTCCTCTGAGGGGAAGATACAGGAGCCGTCCCCATCAGCCGTAATACTTTTTGCAGAAGGAGAGAAATGTCTCCATACCCCTGCTCATAAACCGGCCGCGTTTCCAGACGAGGCCGACCTTTGTCTCGATCGGGGACTCAAGGGGGATCCCGGTCACCCCGGGAAGCTGGGGCAGTATATCCTTATAGAGGAAGCACCCGCAGGATCCCTCCCTGAGAAAATTCAGGATCGTCGGGATTTGGCTGCTCTTTAAAATGATCTTCGGCGAGACGCCGAGCGCCTCAAAGCGGGACTGCAGGATCTGGTTCTGGACAGAATCCTGGTTATAGAGAATAAGCGGCTGGCCATCCAGATCCTTCAGGGAGAGGATGGTTTTATTTTCAAAAGGATGGCCGCTCGCGACCGTGAAAAAGAGCGGTTCGGTGCGGAGAATGTGCGATTTGAATTTTTCTATATCCGGCATCTCCATGTTGACGAGGGAGGCGTCAAGCATGTCATCCTGGACAAGGCTGCATGCTCTGACCGAGCCGAACTCCTGCAGCTCGAGCCATACGTCCGGGTGCTCGCTGTGGAACGCGTTGAGGAGTTCCGGGAAAAAGACCGTGGAGAGCAGCGGCGGGATCCCGATGCGGACACGGCTGCTCTGGAGAGCCCCTGTCGAGTATTCGGCCCTGAGATCGTCACACATGGTCAGGATGGCGGAGGCTCGCTCGTAAAACAGGGCTCCCTCCTCTGTGATCGCAAGTTTCCCGTTCCGGTGGGAGAAGAGCGGGATGCCGAATTCCTTCTCAAGGTCGCGGATCGCGATGGAGATCGTGGGCTGGGTGACGAAGAGCGCTTCGGCCGCCTGGGTGATGCTGTGCAGGCGGGCCGCCGTGCAGAAGTAACGGAGCTGGGCGAGCTTCATGAGGATTTTCCTCCAAAAGATATTAATATAATTTATATAGGAGCAATATTTCTTAATTTGCTTTTATAATACTCCTGAACTATAATGAAGTCAACAAAGAAAGCAAACGGCCGCGCTGACTTGTGAAAATGTATTTCAGGAGGAAAATAAAGTGTCACCAACAACAATCACACTGTTATTCCTGGCTTTCGCAATCATCAGCTTCGTGCTGGAGAAGATTCCGCTGGGCCTCACCGCAACGATCGTCGCGCTCGGTCTCAACCTGACGGGTGTGCTGGACACGAGCAAGACATTTGCGGGCTACATCAACAGCAACGTCATCCTCTGCGTCGGCATGTTCGTCGTCGGCCAGGCACTCTTTGAGACCGGCATGGCCAACAAGATCGGCGGTGTCGTCACGAAATTCGCAAAATCCGA
>ODAI011582408.1_pt1 | contig 14533 bp, 13 predicted proteins | sample 1539321 | NCBI WGS metagenome assembly ODAI01 (sample SAMN02144231, study PRJEB22623) | gut metagenome | biome: sheep rumen | host: Ovis aries | place: New Zealand
CAACTATTTTTGTTTAGTTTTTCGCTTAAATGCTCTCGCCTCTACGCGCACCGTGAAATGGAAGCGGCTGATACAGTGGTTTTTAAACAAATCCTCCTCCGCGTTTTGCGGAGGAGGATTTTCATAAAGTAGTGACTGTTAACTAGTTCCGTTTCACGGTTCAGTGGGAGCGGACGCGGGGGCTACTTGGTAATTGCGGCCATTGATAGTAATTTTGTTCACCGATTGACCGTTGATGGTTACGGTGCCGTCCTCCTCAACTTTGGCACCGGGAAGGGACTTAAGTAATTCCTTGGCACTCTCTTCACTCTTGGTAATGATATTCACAACGGAAGAACTCCCATCCAGGTTGAACTGCTTAAGGCTTTCGGAATCTTTGACCACCGTAACACTTTGAATCTGTTTGGTTGGCAGGTTCTTGACTTCGGATTCTTCCACCACTTTTCCGTCAACGATGTACACGGTATTTTGGACAGTACCGGAACCGAAATGATTCACTCCGGATTTTGCCAACAAAGAGTCGGTTTTCATAATGATCTTGCCATTATCATTTACAATAATCTGGCTTCTCATGGTTCTTTTTACCGTAGTAATGGCGTGGACGGTGACGGCCTTGTTGCCCTTCCCCGTTGTGGTTATCTGGTAATCGCCAATGGTCTTTCCCTTCAGCTGCGAGCCGTCAAAATTTTCAACGGTCACATTGTCGATAACATAGATGGTCTGTTGTCCCCATAAACATACGGAACAAAGCAGAAGGACGGTAATAAAGAGTATCTTTTTCATAGATGCTGTTTTTAATTATTCATTGATACAAGATGGAAAGTATTTCCGCCATCCATGGGTGTAAGGATGTAGGAGGCCTCACTGCCATCCTTAAACCGGGCGGTCATGATAAAACCGTCTCCAACGGGTCTGAACTCATAGTCCTCGGCTTTGGCCGGGTCCATATTGGAGATCAGTTGAAGTTGTTGTAGCAGTTCCATGGTACTGGGAGATTCCTTTTCAACCGGCTCCGGTTTCCGGTGAAGGAAAACCACAGCCAGGAGAACAGCGGCCACACCCGAAAGGGTCAGGCTCCAGATTCTGATGGCCCGCTTGCGCGCACTGCGGACAATCTGGTCAAACTGGTCTCCGGCATCTTCCAGAGGTTCAGTCTCAACAGGGCCGATGATGCCCAAAAGCTCCGCGACGGCCTTTTCCTCTTCTCCCTCGGGAGGAAAGGAGGCGAAAGACCGAGCCAGCAGACGCTCTTCCTCAGGAGTAGCATCGGCCGATAGATATCTTTCTATTAAGGTTTTGCGATTCATATTATTGCTGTAGACTTTTGATCAGTTCTTTTCTGGCTATGGAGATGGAGGCTTTAATGCTCCCTTTGGGCCGACCGGTAACGGCCGCTATTTCGTCCAGCGAAAGTCCACTGGCCTTGAACTGGAGGAGACGCAAGGTAGCAGCCGGGACGCTATTCAATACTTGGTCGGCGCGCTGACGAGCTTCGGCCTGCTCTATATGGAGAGTTGCGCTATCGGCCGAAGCAAGACTAAGCGGAAGCGGCTCCTGCCGATTATGACGGGCTTTTCGCCAGAGCGACACACAGGCGTTTTTGGTGATAGTGACGGCCCAGGCCTCCGGATTCCGGATGTCGGCCCCGCTGCGCCGGGCCTCCCACAAACGGATCAGGACGTCCTGAACCACGTCTTCCGGGTCTCCTTCCAGACGCGATGCCCGGAAGAATTTCCGGGTCAGCGCCAGGACCTTCGGCCTTACTTCTGCCAACTCTATTTCCAGCGTGTTTTCCATACTCTGCCCTATCAGACGCAAAAATCGTGAAAAGTTAATCACAATTTTCCCCACCAGTGAAGAAATTTGGAAATTTGCTCTGGGACATACCGGGTTGTAGTTCTCAGAAACCGGAAGGCCTGGGCTTTTTGTTCCTGAGGCCAGGAGAGCATTTCGTGAATGTCGTCCAACTTGTATTTCTCCATAATCTTATGGGTCATTGTGGCGTAAGGTTTGTCAGACCAGCCCACAAATGTTTCGTTTAAATCGTACTCCTTGGCCGTGGAGAGGGCCAAGGCACCGGTCATTTTCTCGTAACTCCCATCAAAAAAACGGAGTGCTTCCTTATGATCTATCACATCGTAAGTACTGATGATATAATCAATTAGTTGCTCCCTCTCCCGGGTGTCTAACTTGTGGGAGATACGCTGTAACAGATTATATTTCAGCGGTTTCTCGTCTTTTTTCTGCGCTCGTATTACCTTGATGGCCTGTCGCAGGGGCCAGGAGGCATTTCGGATTACCAACTTCTCTGAGAACGGATGTTTACTCACAGCATAGGCGAGGAAGGTCCAGCGATAGTCTTCGGCCTTCTGTGCCAGCTGACGCTCGGGAGGATTATTCCCAACATAGAGGAGACAATTTCTTCCCCTTTTGCTTCCTTCTTTGGGGACACTTCCAAAGGGCTTTTCAAACCAAGCCCACTTCAGGTGACAGACCTCATTCTGAAGTTTGGAGAAGGTGCGGTTCACTTGTCCCATGAAACGGGAAAGGTCCTGTTTAGTCTGGGCAATCACGGCCATATGGATATGGTCGGGCATAGGACAGAGCCCCAGAATCTTGATATTGTGACGCGGTGCGACTGTGCAAACCGTAGTAAACCAGACCAGATAGTCGCTTTGGCTGTAGAATAGGAGCCCGTGGTCGGCCGATCTTTGGTAGCAGTGGTTCAGGATGCCACTTTTGAAAGTGCGGTACTTCATAGGTATGTCAATTGTCCGCTACAGGGTAGCAGTACTATCGAGCATCCTAAACCGCAGGACAAAAATGGGTATTTCCTTTTAATTTTGCAATAGGTCTTTCCTAGGCCGTGAAATGGAAGTGACTGATATAGTGCATTTTATGAAAATCCTCCTCCGCATTCTACAGAGGAGGATTTTCGTAATTGCCAGTAAATAAGGTGGTTACATTTCACGGGCCGAGGGCCACTCCAGAAGTAACGAAAAATCCAGGCCGAAAAGCCTGGATTTAAGTGCGGATGAGAAGAGTCGAACTTCCACGAGCTAATGCTCACCACCCCCTCAAAGTGGCGTGTCTACCATTTCACCACATCCGCAAGAGTTTGGGACTGCAAAGATAAGACACATTTTTGAAATCCCAAAACTTTTCGAGTAATTTTTTCATAAATGAAATATTCTTGCTATCTTTGCAAGCTCCCACGAGTTGGGGCATAACGCATTATTAATTATTTAAAAACAGATTCACAATGGCTGTTAAAATCAGACTTCAGCGCCACGGTAAGAAGAATTTCGCATTCTTCCACATTGTTGTGGCCGATTCCCGTTCGCCGCGCGACGGTAAGTTCATCGAGCAGATCGGCTCCTACAACCCCAACACCAACCCTGCTACCATCGTTCTGGATGGTGAGAAGGCCCTGGCTTGGCTCAAGGTAGGTGCCCAGCCCACGCTGGTTGCTCGCCGCATTCTCTCCTACGAAGGTATCCTCCTTCGCAAGCACCTGTCCGAGGGTGTTGCCAAGGGTGCCCTCACCGAGGCTCAGGCAGACGCCAAGTTTGCCGCCTGGAAGGAAGAGCGTGACAAGAAGATTGCTGCCAAGAAGACTGGCATCAAGAACGACGAGATTGCTAAGGCCAAGGCCGCCAAGGCTGCCGAGGTTGAGGTGAACGAGGCCCGTGCCAAGGCTATCGCAGCCAAGAAGGCCGAGGCTGAGGAGGCCGCCCGCAAGGCCGCCGAGGAAGCTGCCGCCGAGGCCGCTCCCGCTGCCGAAGAGGCTGCCGCCGAGGAACCCGCCGAGACTCCGGCAGAATAATGCTGAGAATTGGCAAGGTACTGAAATCCAACGGGACTGAGGGCGGGCTCGTTATGAGCTTCCTGGACATTTTCCCCGAGGACATTGACCTTCAGGAACCGGTATTCATCGAATTCGATGGACTACCGGTTCCTTTCTATTTTGAATCTTTTACCCCCAGGGGAAACAACCGTGCCCTGGTAACCCTTACGGGCGTCCGCAGTCTCAAAGATGCCGATGAACTCTCCGGAGCGGATGTCTATGCAGATTATTTTGAAGAAGAAGACCAGGAAGACTTCACCGGCTGGACGGTCTGCAGCCCGGATGGCCGGAAGGTGGGTACGGTATCGGCCTTTGAAGCCATTCCCGGCAATCCCTGCCTCTGGGTACAGAAAGCCGATGGGCAGGAGGTCCTTCTTCCCTTGCACGAAGACCTCCTGAAAGAAGTGGACGGGGAGAAGCACCTTCTCACCCTCGTCATTCCGGAAGGAATCCTGGATTTGTAAATACTTATGAAAAAACTAGTAACCCTCCTTTTCGCCGCCCTCGTGGCCGCCGCATGCACCAGCACCCCTGGCGCCCTTCAACTCTCTGATTGGGAGATGCAGCAGGTAGGCGGCAGCAAGACGTATTCCGTAACCGTTCCCACCACCGTAGCCGGAGCCCTGCACAGGGCCGGCGAGCTGGGGGAGAACCCGCTGGAGCAGATGAATCTCTTTGAGTTGGACCAGACCCGCTTCGACAGCACCTGGGTGTTCACCACCCGTTTCAAGGGCGGCAAGGGACACCATATTCTACGCATAGGAGGAATGGGGTATTCGGCCGATATCCTGGTGAATGGAACCTTGATTGCCTCCGCAGACACCACGCTGGGCGTTTTCGCCACTCGGGAGTGGGACATCACCCCTCTGCTGGCCCAGGAGAATAAACTGGAGGTCCGCACCCATAAGTCCCCCTGGGGCAGCCTGAACCACGGTTTTGTGGACTGGAACCCCCATGCCTTGGACGAGTTCATGGGACTCATTGCTCCGGTAAGCATCATCCGGGTGGCCGATGTCCAGGTCCAGGATGTCTACGTGCGTCCGGAACTCTCGGAAGATCTTACCCAGGCTTCCATCGTCGTGACCACCACCCTGGTGAACCGCGGAGACCAGCCCGCCGAGGGAACGCTCAAGGGCAAGTATGAAGGCGGCAGCTTCTCCCAGAAGGTGAGCCTGCAGCCCGGAGAGACCCGGGTAATATGCCAGAAAGAAGAAGTGGTCAATCCCCGCATCTGGTGGCCCTACGATATGGGTACTCCGGAACTCTACCACCTGGAAATGGCTTTTGGCAACTCCCATAGCAAAGAAGTGGCCTTCGGCCTCAGGAGCGTAACCAGTGAGATAGATTCCCTGGGTCATCGCCAGTTCTATGTGAATGGGAAGAAGATCCTGTTCAAGGCCGCCGGCTGGACAGACGATTACTTTATGGAAGACACCCCGGAGCGTACCCGGGCTCAGCTGCAGCTGGTGAAGAATATGGGGCTGAACGGCATTCGTTTCGAAAATATCTGGGGAAAGGACGACACGGTCTATGACCTCTGCGACCAGATGGGTATCCTGAACTTGGTAGGCTGGAGCTGCCTTTGGGAGTGGCCCGGTCAGTGCGGTCTGCCCGGAGATCCCAAGTACGGATGCATCACGACCCCCGAACTGCAGGATCTGGCCGTGCGCTATTTCCACGACCAGCTTATCCGGCTGCGCAACCATCCGGCCATCATAGGCTGGCTCACCGGTTCCGACATGCTGCCCCATCCTGACCTGGAGGCCCGCTACCTGGACTTGTACAAGGAACTGGAATACCGGCCCTATATCTGTTCGGCCGCTAACCGCACCAGCACCCTCTCCGGCCCTTCCGGCGTCAAGATGATGGGTCCCTACGACTATGTGGCCCCGGATTACTGGTACATTGACACCCGTAACGGCGGCGCCTACGGCTTCAATACGGAAACCGGTATCGGGCTCAATATGCCCCAGCAGGAGAACGTCCGCCGCATTGTGGGAGAAGACCATCTCTGGCCCGTAGACGAAGTATGGTACAAGCACTGTGTAAGGGGAAAGCAAATGAATCCCAGCATCCTTTTGGGTGTCGTGGCCGGGGAGTACGGAGAGGCCACCGGCTTTGAAGACTTCGTGCGCAAGGCCCAGGCGGCCGATTACGACGGCACCCGCGCTATGTTCGAAGCCTTCCGCTGCCACATAGACCACGCCACCGGCATCGTGCAGTGGATGCTCAACAGCGCCTGGCCGGCCCTGTACTGGCAGCTCTACGACTGGTACCTGGCCCCCACCGCCGGTTATTACGGCACCAAGAAGGGCAACGCCCCCTATCAGCTCATCTACAATTATGGAGAGCACGCCGTGTACGCCGTGAACGACGTGATGCCCGAAGCCAACTACGAGGTGGTGATGAAGCTTTACGACAGCCAGTCCCGCCTGGTGCGCCGGGACGACAAGCCCGTGGATTTCACGCCCCGTGCCCCCGAGAAGGTGTTTGAAGGCATCGAAGGCCCCGGCTTCCTGAGCCTGCAGGTCCTTCACGGAGAAGAGGTGGTGGCCACCAACTTCTACTGCCTCCCGGAAAAGGACAACGTGTACGACTGGGCCGCCTCCAACTGGTTCATCAGTCCCATCAAGGAGTACGGCAGCCTGTCCTTCGTGACGGCCCTCCCTCAGGCCCAACTGTCTATGGAAGTGCAGAAGGCCGATGGCGGCTATTCCGTAACCCTGTCCAATGCTTCGGAAACCATCGCCTATCAGAACATCCTGAAGGCCCTGGACGAAAAAGGACAGCTGATTCCAGCCGTCCTTTGGTCCGATAATTTCTTCGCCCTGGAGCCGGGCGAATCCCGCACCGTCAGCTGCACCCTTCCCGATGGCTTCTCATCGGCCCGGATTGCCTTTGACGGCTGGAACGGGGTTCTTTAGTCCAGTCCTCCGTTCATCTGATAATCGGCCTTCACCTCCTGGTAGAAGGCGGCCGTTGCCGTGTAGATATACGGATTGAGCCAGAGGCTGCCGATGCCGCAGGTGAAGATGTTCAGGATACCCCAGCCGATGAAGCTGAGCCACAGCCAGAAGAGGTCGAACTTGTGGCCTTTCATCATCAGACGGCTGCGATGGATGGCCTCGGAAGGGGAGAGCTCGGGATCCTCGTCCAGGATGTACGGCGTCATAGCGTAGGAGAAGCTCTTGATGATGCCGGGGATTAAGAAAAGGAGGCTCCACAGGAAGATCAGGATGAACATCAGGACCATCGCGCCTACTTTATTCCAGTAGTTGCAAAAATCCAGTGTGTTCTTGACCAGCTGGTTGTCTCCGTCCATATGCAGGCGGCGGAAGCTGTTCAGGTAGGCTATCACCACCGGGAAAAGCAGGAATACTTCCAGCAGCAGGCTTCCGGATGAGTACGTGAAGAAGGGGGAGGCGGCTTCCAGGATTTCATCCGGATCGCTTAAGCCGGCCAGGGAGACATACATATAAAAACCGGGGCCGGCGACAGCGCAGGCAATGAGGAAATAAATGAGCGTGGCCGCAACGGCCTGTCCCCAGTTTCCCTTCAGGGCGGCGAGGGCGGAATCCTTGAAGTAAGTGTTGCTTTTCATCTTTTTGACTATTTTTGTTGACAAATATACACTTTTTTCGGATATTTGTGTGATTTAAAACCTATAATGCTATGACACTGATTATCGTAATTGCCGTTATCGCCCTCCTCGTGATGTGGGTGATTTCCGTCCAGAACAAGCTTGTCAAAAGCGACGAAATCTGCAACAATGCCCTGAAACAGATTAATGTTCAGCAGATTAGCCGTTACGATGCCCTCCAGGCCCTGATCAAGCTAACCCGCGAGTATGCCGGTTATGAGGCCGATACGCTCCAGAAGATCGTGGACGCCCGCAAGATCACCTCTTCCCCCGCTCCCACGGCGGCAGAGATCAACGCCAACGAGGATGTCCTGAAGGAAATATCGGCCAAGCTCATCGCCGTGGCCGAAGCCTATCCGGATCTGAAGGCCAATCAGAACTATCAGCAGACGATGGCCAGCATCGAAAAGTACGAGGAAAATGTGCGTCTGTCCCGTATGACGTTCAACGACACCGTCACCCGCTTCAACCAGCAGGTGCGCGTGTTCCCCACTTCCCTCATTGCCGGTATGCTGGGCTTTGCCAAGAGGGATTACCTGGCCGATGATGTAACCAAGAAGGATTATCCTGCCATCTGATGAAAAAATATCTGGTTCTTATAGGCCTGTCTCTTTGCTTTCTGGCTCAGGGACAGGCTATCCGTACTATCCGGGATGTAGATACCCGGGTTCAGCTGCAAAAGGATGGCAGCGCCTGGGTCACCCAGGTGTGGAAGGCGGAAGCCGGCCATTCCGGTACGGAGTTTTACATCCCTGTCGGCAATCTGGGCTCTATGACCATCGGCCAGTTTTCCGTTTCCGAGAACGGCGTGGCGTACCAAAGCCTGGGAGAGGACTGGGATGTGGACCGTTCCCGCAGCTGGAAAACGGGCAAATGCGGTATCGTTCCCAAGCATAACGGCGTAGAGCTGTGCTGGGGCCTGGGAGAAAGCGGCTGGCACACCTGGACCATCCGCTACCGCCTTACCGGACTGGTGCAGGCGTACGAGGATGCCGACGCCTTCAACTATATGTTCGTCAACAAGGGGATGGACCCGGCTCCGGAGCATGCCAAGGTAACCATCGTGCCGGCTTTTGACTGCCCCAGGTGGGAGGTGAACAGCCCCCGCGTGTGGGCTTTCGGATTCTACGGAGATATCAACGTGGTGGACGGCACCGTGGTGGCCGAGACTTCCGAGAGTATGGGCTACAACAGTGGCCTCATCGCGGTGGTGGCTTTCGACAAGGGCGTTTTCCAGCCCCAGGTGGAGGCCGGCGGTCCTGTGCAGGATATGATAGACAGGGCCCTGGACGGCAGTTCGTATGGAGAGGATGATGGCGGGGGATGGTTCCTGGCCCTCTTCGGCCTTTGCTTTGTGGGCGGCTTCTTCGGCCTGGTCTGGATGCTCATCGCATCGGCCCGGGGCTACAAGTGGAAGACCTCCCTCTTCGGCAAGAAGAAGATTACCGAGTGGTACCGGGATATCCCGCTGGAGGGGAACCTGCTGGCTGCTCAGTTCCTGCTGGCGAAGGGAAAGCGCTTTGAAATATCGGCCCCGGCCAACAACCTGATCGGCGCCCTCTTCCTCCGCTGGATTATGGACGGGCAGTTGGAAGTGCGTCCGGACCCCGGCAGCAGCAAACGCGTGAACCTGGAGTTCAAGGCCCAGAGCGTGTCGGAAGACGATGTTATCGAAGACCTCTTCCAGATGGCACGTGCGGCGGCAGGCTCCAATAACCTGCTGGAAAAGAACGAGTTTGAGAAGTGGAGCACCAAGAACTACAAGAAGCTCACCGCCTGGCCGGACCGTGCCGTGGCCCGGGGCAAATCCTGGTTCCGCGACAAGGGTTATTTCAAGACCGACGGTGTGTGCACGGAGGAAGGTGCTACGCAGGCCTGCCACCTCATTGAATTCCAGAACTTCCTGAAGGACTTTACTTTAAGCGGAGAGCGCGGCGCTCCGGAAGTGGGTCTCTGGAAGGACTACCTGGTCTTTGCCCAGCTCTTTGGAATAGCGGACAAAGTGGCCAAACAGTTCCAGAAACTGTATCCGGCGGCCTTTGAGCAGCTGAGCCAGCAGGCGGGAATGGATCCTACCTCCCTCATCTATACCGTGAGCTGGACCAATCGTCTGAGCACCCGCGCCTTCTCCAATGCCGCCAGCAAGGCCGGCAGCGTGAGCGGAGGCGGAGGCCATTCCTCCTTCGGCGGAGGCGGAGGCTTCTCCGGAGGCGGTTTTGGCGGTGGTGGTCGATAGTTATAAATTGAGGGGTGCACTTCCAGGTGCACCCCTCAATTTATAATAGACTGATAATTAGCGTATTGGCCGATTAGCGGGACTGTGCCCTCCAGAAGTGGGTCATGTCCTCCAGCGTCTTGCCTTTGGTTTCCGGCACCAGGCGCCAGACGAAGATGGCAGCGATGATGCAGATGCCACCGTACAGGGCGTAGGCGAAGAACGGGCTCCAGCTGTACATAGGGACGAAGGTGGAGCTGACGATGAAGTTGAAGATCCACTGGAAGGCTACGGCAAGGGCCGTGGCCTGGCTACGGATGGTGTTGGGGAAGAGTTCTGCGATGTAAACCCAGCAGATGGGACCCCAGCTGAACATAAAGCAGGCGCTGTACACCATGATGCTGATGACGGGGACGAGGGCCGGAAGGGTTACCACATTGGAGAGGGCTACGCCCAGGGCACCCACCGCCATTCCCAGCGAGCCGGTGATGAGGAGGGGCTTGCGGCCCAGCTTCTCTACCGTAAAGACGGCCACCAGGGTGAAGGAGATGTTGATGACACCCATAATCACCGTGAAGAGCATATTGTTGCTTACGCCCATCGATTCGAAGATGCGGGGCGCAAAGTACAGCACGGCGTTAATGCCGATAATCTGTTGGAACACAGACAGCATACAGCCGATAAACACCACCATGAAGCCATAGGCGAAGAGCTTTTCCCTTCTGGCCTGGTTGTCCTGATGAACGGTGTTCTTGATTTCCAGCAGGATCTCGTTGGCCTTCTCCTCTCCGTTGATCTTGGTGAGGACGGCCAGGGCCTTGGGCGCCTGTCCGTGCATCGTGAGATAACGCGGCGTTTCCGGCACCAGGAGGATCAGCAGGGCGAACAGACCGGCGGGAACGGCTTCGGAAACGAACATCACCCTCCAGCCGACGGCGTTGGTCCAGGCCACCACATCGGGGTCTGAGGCGTGACTGCGGACGATGAGGAAGTTCACGAAGTACACCACCAGCTGGCCGAAGATAATGGCGAACTGGTTCCAGCTCACCAGCTTACCGCGTTTGGAAGCCGGGGAAATCTCTGCAATGTACATGGGACAGAGGGCCGATGCCAGTCCTACGCCAATGCCTCCGAGGATTCTGTAGCCGTTGAAGGCCACCAGGAGGCTCTTGCAGGGCACACCTTTTTCAAAGAAGAGGAACTCCGGGTAATAGGAACCCAGGGCGCTGAGGAAAAAGAGGATACCGGCTACGAACAGGCTCTTCTTTCTTCCCAGGCTGGAAGCCAGGATACCGGAAAGAAGGGCGCCGATGATGCAGCCGATAAGGGCGCTGGAGGTGGTGAAACCGTGCCAGCCGTCCGTGTAGTTGAAGTCTGTAGCGCTTTTGAAAAACGCCTGCAGGCCCTTCTCTGCTCCGGAAATGACGGCTGTGTCATATCCAAAAAGCAGCCCGCCGATGACCGCCACCAAAACGATGCCGAACAGATAGGCGGGGCTGCCTTTGTGCTTGTAGTCTGCCATTACTTAGCGTAGAGGTTCAGGTACGTTTCGCAGAGCTCCTGCTTGCCGGAAGCGGCCACGGGCTCTCCATTGCTCTTGGCATACTCGTAGAGTTCTTCCAGAGAGGCCTTGCCTTCTTCGAACTTCTTGCCCAGACCGCTGTCAAAGCTGGCATAACGCTCTTTCAGCATCTTCGGAAGCGGGCTTTCCTCCAGGATGGCGGCTGCATTCAGCAGGGCGTGGGCCATGGCATCCATAGCGCTGATGTGGGCGATGAAGATGTCCTCGGGATCCGTGGAGGAGCGGCGCAGCTTGGCGTCGAAGTTGGTACCGCCGTTGCCGAAGCCTCCGTTCAGAAGGATCTGCATCATAGCCTGGGTGAGGTCGAAGGCATCCACCGGGAACTGGTCCGTATCCCAGCCGTTCTGGGCGTCTCCGCGGTTGGCGTCGATGCTGCCCAGGAAGCCGTTCTCGCGGGCCACGGTGAGCTCGTGCTCGAAGGTGTGGCCGGCCAGGGTGGCGTGGTTCACCTCAATATTCACCTTGAAGTCCTTGTCCAGGCCGTTGGCGCGGAGGAAGCCGATCACGGTCTCCGTATCCACGTCGTACTGGTGCTTGGTGGGCTCCATCGGCTTGGGCTCGATGAGGAAGGGGCCCTTGAAGCCCTTGGCGCGGGCATAGTCGCGGGCGGCGGTGAGCATCTTGGCCAGGTGGTCCTTCTCTCTCTGCATCTGGGTGTTCAGGAGGGTGTAGTAGCCCTCACGGCCGCCCCAGAACACATAGTTGGAGCCGCCCAGCTTGATGGTGGCATCCAGGGCGTTCTTGATCTGGACCGCAGCACGGGCCACGATGTCGAACTGAGGGTTGGTGGCGGCGCCGTTCATATAGCGCTTGTGGCCGAACACGTTGGCGGTTCCCCAGAGGTTCTTGATGCCGGTTTCCTTCATCTTCTCCAGGAGATAGTCCGTGATGTCCTTCATGCGGGCCTCGTATTCGGCGATATCATCGCAGTCTTCCACCAGGTCTATGTCGTGGAAGCAGAAATACTCGATGCCCAGTTTCTGCATCAGCTCAAAGCCGGCATCGGCCTTGGCCTTGGCGCGGCAGTAGGGGCACTCGCCCTTGTCCCACTCGTAGGAGCGGGTCTGGCCGCCGAAGGGGTCTGCAGAGGCCTGGCCCAGGGTGTGCCACCAGGCCATGGCAAATTTAAGCCATTCTTTCATCGGCTTTCCCATTACCACGCGATTGGCGTCATAATAGTGGAAGGCCATAGGATTCTTGCTTTCGGTTCCTTCAAAGGCAATCTTGCCGACGGAAGGGAAATACTCTTTAGTCATAGTGCTATAGTTTAAAAATTATAATTCAGAAAGATGGGACTTCCAGCGCTCGTAGGCTTCCCGGTATTCGGACTGATGGTCCGGGGTGATGGTGGCCAGGCGCTCCAGCGTGGAAAAAGCCTCCTGCGGGGTCTTGTAAATGCCCGCTCCGAGGCCTGCGCCCTTGGCGGCACCTACGGAGCCGTCCGTGTTGTAAAGTTCTATGGTGGCTCCGGAAACGCCCGAGAGGGTGTCCCGGAATATCTTGCTCTGGAACATATTGGCCAGACCGGCGTGAATCTTGTCCACCTTCAGGCCCATCTGCTCCATAATTTCTATGCCGTACTGGAAAGAGAACACGATGCCCTCCTGGGCCGCGCGCAGCAGATGGCGTCTGTCGTGGCGGGTGAACTGGATTCCGTGCACGTTGCAGGCGCTTTCCCGGTTCTGCAGCATTCTCTCCACGCCGTTGCCGAAGGGGAGGATGCTCACGCCGTCGCTGCCGATGGGAATTTCCTCGGCCAGCTGGTCCATCTGCGGGTAGGAGCAGTCCGGGGCAACGTTGCGGCGCATCCAGTAGTTGAGGATGCCGGTGCCGTTGATGCACAGGAGCACGCCCAAACGGGGATCCTGCGCCGTGTGGTTCACGTGGGCGAAGCAGTTGACGCGGGACAGAGGGTCGTGGGTTACCTGGCCGATAACTCCGTATACCACGCCGGACGTGCCGGCGGTGGAGGCAATCTCTCCGGGATTGAACACGTTGAGGCTGAGGGCGTTGTTGGGCTGGTCTCCCGCCCGGTAGGTGACGGGGGTTCCTTCGGCCAGGCCGAGGGCTTCGGCCGCTTCCCGCGTAAGGGTGCCCTGGATGCCGAAGGTGGGCTTGACCGGGGCCAGCACGGAGGCGTCAAAGCCGAAGGTGTCCAGGAGCTCCTGGCAGGGAGCGTTCTTCTGGAAATCCCAGAAAATGCCTTCGGAGAGGCCGCTGACGGTGGTGCATACATTGCCGGTGAGGCGCATGGCTATATAGTCTCCGGGCAGCATCACTTTCCAGATGCGCCAGAAAACTTCCGGTTCATTTTCCTTCACCCAGGCCAGTTTGGCGGCGGTGAAGTTGCCGGGGGAGTTGAGAAGATGCTCCAGGCAGAACTTCTCTCCCAGGCTGCTGTAGGCCTTGTTTCCGTAGGGAACGGCGCGGGAGTCGCACCAGATGATGGAAGGCCGGAGCACGTTCATTTCCCGGTCCACGCAGACCAGGCCGTGCATCTGATAGGAAATGCCGATGGCCTTGATGTCGTGAACGTCCACCTGGGACTGGTGCAGGATATCTGCGGTGGCCAGTTTCAGATTGCCCAGCCACATCGAAGGGTCCTGTTCTGCCCATCCGGGCTGTTTGGCGATGATGGGGGCCTCCTGCTTGGGATAGAAGGCCGATGCCATACATTTCCCAGTCTGGGCATCCACCAGTGAAGCCTTCACCGATGAACTGCCAATGTCGTAACCTAGTAAGTACATAGTAATTAAGTGGTTATGTCGGGGTGATGTGACTCGAACACACGACCCTCTGCTCCCAAAGCAGATGCGCTAGCCAACTGCGCCACACCCCGGTGTGGTATCTCACAAAGATACGAAAAAATTACAAAATGGGCTGCAACCACTGAACAAATCCCAGCCAGGCTTTTTTGATGCCTTTGATGGGCTGGTCTTCCGGGCCGATGGGCTTGGCCTGGGCCATCTCCTCCAGGAAGCGCTCCTTGAAATGCAGGGCACTTTCCCGCCCGTGGAACAGAACGGCATCCTCCCAGTTGATGCGGAGGCTGCGGTAATCCATATTCACCGTTCCGCAGCTGCTGAGGATATCGTCACATATGAAGATTTTGGTGTGGTCGTAGCGGGCGTTGTAGACATACACCTTCACCCCGGCCCGGAACAGATCTATCCCGTACTCCCGGGTGAGCATATTCATAAACCCCCAGTCACTTTTGGCCGGGACCATCATCCGGACGTCCACTCCGCG